>JAEEGL014165444.1_pt1 | contig 60997 bp, 45 predicted proteins | sample 9134231 | NCBI WGS metagenome assembly JAEEGL01 (sample SAMN16246548, study PRJNA631951) | gut metagenome | biome: gut microbiome; feature: rumen; material: fiber-attached | host: Bos | place: Iran: Karaj | collected 2018-10
GCAGGCCAAGGTCAATCAGATGGGGATGGTGGTCATCGGGGCAGGCAAGAAAGGATGGAGATGAAGGATATCCCACCTTGACAGGGATTTCCACATACCTCATGGTCAGCACATCCTTGACAGTCACTGTGGCCTCGCCGCTGGCCACGGCAGTGAGGGTGATGGTTGAACCGTTGAGCGTAGCCTTTACCACATTGGTATTGGAAGATGTGACCTCGTATTCATTGTAGCCGCCCTCGATATCAATCGTAGCGGTGCCGTCAGCGAACATGGTGACTGCCGTAGGACTGACAGAGAAGGGGGTGTAGCCATTCATGATGATGTTCACCACCATCATCGCATCGGCAACAGTGACCCTCCCGTCCCTGTTGACATCACCCAACAAATAGGTCTGTGAGTTCTGTGCATAGATGGTGGTGGAAGTGAGAAATACCACCAATATAGACAATAGTCTTTTCATATCTGTTATCGTTTTAGTTATCAGCGTAATTATTCAAATATCATTGAAATCTAACAATCGTGCAAATATAGCATTTTTTCATGAATAAACCAACTAAAGTAATCTATTTAGCGATAATTTTTTTAACGCCAATTTCCACAAATTGAATGCATAAATGATTATTGAGCCTACTTTAAAAAGTATATTTGGTGTAAAAATCGAGCAGTAGCAGTTCCCCTCCCCAACCCCTCCCCACCGTGGGGAGGGAAACTCCATTCGGTTCACGGCATTCGATTCAAGACTTTTTTAAAGTAGACTCATTATTGATCATCGAGGACGGTTCTCAATGATCATTTTTTCGAGAAATGCATTCCATACACCCTCGGAATCAAGGGGACGGAGATTTTGATACATTTTCTTTGCCGATGGCGACATAGTTGACCTCAAAGTCAATGTTTCTTCTCATATGGAAGCATTATGTGATTATGTAAATGTCTGATAATCAATATCGATTGAAAATCCCTAATTTTAAACGGTATAAAACAGTGCAAACCGAATGGAAAGCAAAAACGAGTATTTCTTTCCTGAGGTGCAGCCTGTTTTCATACGAAGTATAACTCTGTACTACCCGATAACGTACGCTCAAGGACGAGTATCTGGACATCCCGATTTTCGTGTGAGGTTGTAGAAGTGGAGAATAAATCGTGCAATTGAAACACCTTGATGTCTCATACGCATGATGTATTATACAGCCTCCTACTGTAGCGATAGGATTTGAATGTACCGGCCTTCAACAAGGATGGCCCCATCCCGTTTCATTTCATTCAGACAACGCAACAGTGAATACTTCTGAATACCGAAGTAATCGGCCAGTTCCTGCCTCGACATGGGCAGGAGGATATGATCGGTCTGTTGCAATCTGCTTTGTTCCTTAAGAAACAGGCTTACCTTTTCACGCACACTCATAGTGAGCATTCGTACCTTTTTGATGAGATGGGAGATGATGTTGGAAAGCAACCGAATGTAGTTCATCATCAGCCTCTGGTCACTATTGAGCATTTTCTCAAGATCGTTAGGCGTCAGTCGCAAAACGGTGGTCTCTGCAGTAGCCTCAACAGTCACAGGGTATTGGTTGTCTGAAGCAAAGAGAAAGGCGGGGGCCAGCAATTTACCTGTCTGATGGGTAGCCACCCGGACAATACGCCCAGAGGGTCCCATGATATTTGCCATCATCTCACCGCTGATGATAATGTCGGCATGTTGGCAAACAGAGCCTTCAATGGCTAGAATCTCGCCCTTGCGAAAACGAACAACCCTATAACGAACCATGTGCATCAGATTGATAATCTCTGACTCATCCAAACCTTTGAATAGGGGGCATCGTTTCACCCCCTGTAATGTATCTATATCCATAGCATTTGTAAAATTATAGAAAAAGTGCAACTAATCAGGTTTTTTAACAATATTTATATGGTTAGGAGCACAAATGTTATCACTTTGCATCCTCACAAATGAGTAGTTTTGTCATCTAAATGGAAAATTTTACGTATGAGTTGGAAAAAGTTGTTAACACTTAAAGATTTGTTCTCATACAAGCAGAAAATTGGTTTGCTGGTCCTGGCGGGTGTAATCTGCGGCCTCGGCGGGTTGTTCATGTACCTGCTCAGGGCACATACCTATTTCGTGGGCGACAACCCGTCGGCCTGCGTCAACTGTCACATCATGACACCTTATTATGCCACATGGAGCCACTCCTCGCACGGACGTGACGCCACGTGCAACGATTGCCATGTGCCCCACCAAAACCTCGCCCTGAAGTATGGTTTCAAGGCGATGGACGGACTGAAGCACACGGCTTACTTCGTGACCCACTCCGAACGGCAGGCTCCCATGGCAGAAAAACTGACCGGAGAGGTGGTGATGGACAACTGCATCCGCTGCCATACACAACTCAACCAGGAGTTTGTGAAGACAGGCCGCATGGGATATATGCAACAGTTGGCTCAAGGTGGAAAAGTGTGCTGGGACTGTCATCGCAACGTGCCACATGGAGGTATGAACTCGCTGATGGCCACACCGAATGCAGAGGGAGTGACTCCCCTACCGCCCTCACCTGTGCCGGCATGGCTGCAGAATTTAGTGAAGAGTGAAAATTGAAGAGTGAAGAATTAAATCAAGAAATATGGCAAAGACATTAAAAAAATGGCAAGGTTGGGCACTATTTTTAGGCTCGATGGTTGTCGTGTTCCTGTTGGGACTGCTCGTCTCGTCATTGATGGAGCGTCGTGCAGAAGTGGCGAGCGTGTTCAACAACAAGCGCACGGTGTTTGAGGACAGCATCATGGCAGTGAACGAGAAGTTTATGGCCGACTATCCCCGTGAGTACGAAACGTGGGCGATGACGGAGGACACTACTTTCAAGTCGATGTACAACTCGTCGCAAGAGGTGGATGTGCTCGAGCAGCGTCCCGAAATGGTGGTGTTGTGGGCAGGCTATGCTTTCTCTCGCCACTACAACACTCCCCGCGGCCACAAGCACTGCATCGAGGACCTGCGCAAGATTCTGCGCACCGGCAATCCAGGCATCGATGGCGACAGCGACATTCAGCCGGCCACCTGCTGGACGTGCAAGGGACCCGATGTGCCCCGTATGATGCGTGAACTGAGTGGTTCGAAGTCTGTCTTCGACCCTGCGAACTACTATGCCTTTGAGGGCAAGTGGAGCGGACTGGGTGCAGAGATGATGAACTCCGTGGGCTGCAGCGACTGTCACGATGCCAGGACGATGGACCTGCGTCCCGCCCGTCCAGCCATCTACGAGGCCTTCGCCCGCCGAGGACTTGATGTCAGGGACCAAAGTCATCAGGAAATGCGCTCGCTGGTGTGCGCCCAGTGCCACGTGGAGTACTACTTCATCAAGCCCGACGACCCCAAGAATCCTGGCAAGGCCAACTACCTGGTGTTCCCGCACGACAAGGGGTTGACCTGCGAGGCTGCAGAGGAATACTACGATTCCATCGGCTTCTACGACTACATCCATCCATTGTCGAAGACTCCGATACTGAAAGCACAGCATCCGGGCTATGAGATGTCGAAGCAGGGCATTCACGCCCAGCGAGGCGTATCTTGTGCCGACTGTCACATGCCGTATAAGCAGGAGGGTGGCGTGAAGTTCTCCGACCACCAGATCATGTCGCCGCTGGCCAAGATCGACCGCACCTGCCAGACCTGCCACCGTCAGGATGCCGAGGTGCTGCGCCAGAACGTCTATGACCGCCAAGCGAAGTGCAATGAGGTGCGCAACCGTGCCGAACAGGAACTAGCCCGTGCCCATTTCGAGGCGAAATACATCATCGACAAGGGCGCTACAGAGGCCGAGATGAAACCCATCCAAGCATTGTTGCGCAAGAGCCAGTGGCGTTGGGACTATGCCATCGCCTCCCACGGAGCCACCTTCCACGCACCTCAGGAAGTGATTCGCCTGTTGTCCCATTCCGTGGATTATGCCCAACAGGCCCGTCTGCTGATTGCCCGTGTGGCTGCCAGGCAGGGGCTCATCGGCGACATCCCCGTGCCCGACTATTCCACCAAGGCTAAAGCCCAGGCTGCCATCGGTCTCGACATGAACACGCTGAACAGCAAGAAGCAGAAGTTCTTACAAAGTGTTGTGCCGAAGTGGATTGACGAGGCAAAGAAAAACGGCAAACTGATAGAAATATAATCTATAAAAACAATAGGAAGGCAGGCCTTTTTGACCTGCCTTTCTTGATAAGTAAATCAAGGTGAGTGACACTCAACATCAATCCCCGCATATTCTCCACAAAAAAGTAAGTTGAGGACGTGATAGAGCAGCCGAACTTTGAATACAAATACGACTTGGCATTCAGGAAGTCGTTCGCAGCCAGGCTGAGTTTTGCCATCCTGGTGATAGCAGCAGGTGTCTTCCTTGCCGCCATGATTGCCTATCTGTATTTCCAACAAGAGCAGGTGAAGGTAGAAACTGCTATGAAGGCCAGGACCCAACTGCACGAGGGTGCCACACAGATGCTTTTGCTGGCCGCTAAAACCGAGGCCGAAGGTGTCACGGTAGGAACCGAAGACTATGTCAATATCCTAAAAGATGTACAGCCCTACAAGAACTCCTTTACCATTATGACAGACCTTCACGGGGAACTGCTTTTTTGCAGCAACGATGCCATGAGACAACTTTCATCGCCTGACCAGGACAAAATCCTACAAATCATGGGCAGTGGCAGAAAAGGCATGGAGGAAGTGCTAAAAGGTAAGGATTTGTCGCTGCTTATTCATGAACCTGTGGAGGATTGTGGCATTGCCATAGCCGTCGTTTGTTCCAGAGTTGACATCCTGTCGGCTTATCAGCCACTCATACTGTATGGCGCCATCGCCTTCATACTTGGACTCATTGTCCTGTTCGCTTGTTGTGCTTTCGCCATTTACCGTATGGTACGACCCCTGCACCAGTTTGCAGATTCTGCCATGAGCATCGCCGAAGGCAACCTTGACGCGTCACTGCCAGTCATTCATTCAGAGGACGAGTTGATGCAACTTCGTAACTCGTTCGAGCACATGCAGAATGCGCTGAAGCAACACATCAACGACTTGCAGACCACCACTGCCAGCAAGGAGAGACTTCAAAGCGAGTTGACAATTGCCCATGACATCCAGATGGGCATGATCCCCACCACATTCCCCCATCGAGAAGACTTGGACCTGTTCGCTTCGATGACGCCTGCCAAGGAGGTGGGCGGCGATCTCTATGATTTTATCATAGAGGATGACCAACTATTCTTCATCATCGGCGACGTGGCTGGGAAGGGAGTGCCTGCATCGCTTTATATGGCAGTCACAAGAACGTTGTTCCGCAATCTTGCAGGCAATTATCAGAGTGCCGCCAACATCGTGCGTGAGATGAACCATGCCATCGCCTCAACCAATGACTCATACATTTTCGTAACCATCTTCGTGGGAGTTCTCGACATGAACACCCATTATTTGACCTATTGCAACGCCGCCCACAACGCTCCTGTCATGATTTCGGCAGAAGGCGAGTGCAGTCTGCTGGAAGTGGACACCAACCTGCCCATTGGAATTGAAGACCACTATCAATATGAAGAACAGCGGATGGACTTTCCACCAGGCAGTGCTTTGCTGCTCTACACCGATGGCCTGACGGAAGCCATGTACTTTGCAAGTGATGGCTCAAGAAAACTTTTTGGGGAAGACCGTGTCCTTCATGATGTGGAAAAGAACAACAAGGCATCTGCCATGGAGGTCATAGATTTTTTAAAACAACACGTCAACGTCTTCGCCGACGGCACAGAACAGGGCGACGACTTGACAATCCTTTTCGTGCGGCATGGCAAGACCAAGGAAACAGGAGCGGGACCCTCACGGCGTATCATCATGAAGAACGAAATGACAGAGGTGGGGCGTCTGAGGACATTCTTCTTTTCCGTATGCCGTGAAAATGACATCGACGATGACACTGCCAAGACCCTGAACCTTGCATTGGAGGAATCGGTTGCCAATGTCATCGGCTATGCCTATCCCAAAGGCATGCGTGGTCATGTGGAAGTGACAGCCAACGTGAGTGACGGCAAACTGACTCTGGTGATCAAGGACCATGGTATGCCCTTTGACCCCACTCAGCATGCAGAGGTCGACATAGAGGCTGAACTCGACGAGCGAGTCATTGGCGGTTTGGGTATCCATCTGATACGTACCATTATGGACACCGTTGAATACCAGCGCACAGAAGACGGATATAATCGACTGACTTTGATAAAAAAAATAGCAAAATAACTTAATAACTTATCGCCTATGGAATCTGTCGTTTTTTGGGGGTTCAACCTCTATGCATGGATTACTATTGTCACGGTACTCTCAATGTTTACCGTTTTGCTGTTTACGAAACTCCGAGCCGACTTAGTTTTTCTCGGAGCCATTGCCATCCTTTTTGTCACCGGGGTGCTTGATGCCAAGGAAGCCTTCTCCGGTTTCAGTTCCACTTCTGTGGTCATTATCGGTGTGCTTTTCGTCGTGGTAGCCGGACTGACACATACCGGTGTGTTGCAGTGGATTGTGAAGCACCTGCTGGGGCAGCCGAAGACATACTCCAAGGCTGTCATCCGCCTGATGTTGCCTGTGGCCGCACTCAGTTCTTTCCTGAGCAATACCACTGTCGTGGCACTTTTCGTGGGCATTGTCAAGATGTGGTCGAAAAAACTGAACATATCACCATCAAAACTACTCATCCCGCTGAGTTACGCCTCTGGCATGGGAGGAGTATGCACGCTGATCGGCACACCGCCCAACCTGATCATCTCAGGACTATATGCAGACAGTACTGGCAATGTGATGAATTTGCTGGCAACCACCATCCCCGGGCTTTTCTGCCTCTTTATCGGCGTGCTCTGCATCATTGCCATGCGCAAACTTTTGCCTGACCGCAAAGCTCCGGAGACGGCTTTTGAGTCGACATCCGACTACACGGTAGAACTGATGGTGCCTACAGAAAACAAGTTTGTCGGCCAAACCATTGCCGAAACAGGTTTGAACAATGTGCGTGGGGGAAGCCTTATTGAGATTGTTCACTATGACGATATCACCTCTCCTGTGCCCGACGACGAACTGATCATGGGTGGCGACCGCTTGGTTTTTGCAGGGCAGATTGACGAGATTCTTGACCTGAAGAAAAGTCATGGACTGGTGAATGCCGACCACCATGTGTTTTCCTTGAGTGAGGTGGACAAAAACCGCCAGTTGCGCACAGCCTACGTGACTTTCGGAAGCAGCCTGATTAACACCAAGATTGGAGGCAGTTCATTCGAGAAAGACAACAACATGATACTCGTGGCTGTGGCTCGTCGCGGCAAGCGTATCAACAAGTCGCCTCGCGAGGTTGTGCTTCAGGCTGGCGACACGCTTCTCTTCGAATGCCCGCCCCGAGTAAACATCCACACCGAGCGTTTGTCTTCGCAGTTGCAGTTCTTCGACTCCGCCCAGGTGCACAATATCGGCAAGAAGACGTTCATCTCCACCACCATCATGATTGCCATGGTGGTGCTCTCCGCACTCGAGGTCATCCCGTTGTTGCAGTGTGCCTTCCTCGCAGCCATTGCCATGCTCATTTTCCGCTGTTGCAATGTTGACCAGGCCATGAAGGCAATCAACTGGGAAATCCTGATGGTTTTTGCAGGTTCGGTCGTACTGGGTGTTGCCATCCAGAAGACAGGCATTGCAGAACGTCTGGCCTTTGGCATTCTCGATGCCTGCGGCACCAATCCCATCGTGGTGATGGCGGCCATCTGTCTGGTTGGAACCTTCATCACGGAATTCATTTCCAACACAGCCGCTGGAGCCATGTTCTTCCCCATCATGTACGAGGCGGCTGAGAAACTGGGTTACGAGCCATACCCTTTCCTCATTGCGCTGATGGTCAGTGTCAGCAGCAGTTTTGCTACGCCAATCGGCTCGCCCACCCATATGCTGGTCTATGGACCTGGCGGCTACCGCTTCAGCGACTTCATGCGCATCGGACTGCTGATGAACCTCATCATTCTCGCAGCCAACATCCTCATCGTGAACATCATCTATCCTTTAACCCCGCTAAATCCTTAAGATTATGAATATCAACATCAGAGAACAAAATGGCACCTACTTTGTCAATCTTTCTGGCTGGCTCGACACCAATGAAGCATCACAATTCTTGGAGGACATCAAAGTGCTTGAAGCCAACTTCGACAAGTACATCGTGATTGACTGTGCCGAGTTGGAATATTTATGCAGCCTTGCCCTCAGAGGATTGCTGAAAATGAAAAAGCAGAGTGCAGCCAAAGGCGGCAATTTGGTACTGAGGAACGTGAAAGGTGAGGTGGAGAAAATCCTTACTATGACGGGCTTCATCAAACTATTCGACATAGAGTAAGTAGGACATAACATGTGGACTAAACCATACGGCATGCAAGAGGGCTTCCTGTTAGATGGTGGCCGGTCGTCGTGTTCCATCACCGCCTTTAAGACCAACCTTGGAGAATCCACCCTAGGTTACGGCGGTGGTGGCAACGGCAGCGCAAGGGCCTCTATGCACATCGTATGGAGGCTGCACTGTTGAGAGAATACAGGCCGGAATCTGCTAAAGTAAAAAAACGAACATCAATCCCCTTGTTATTGACAGGTTGTATGTAATAATAGATTTCGAATTTGGTCAAACTCCTTTTCCTTTTTATAAGATACTGTTATCAGATGAATTGATGTTCCTGAAACTATCTGACAGATAACCATAAAGAAAACGTCACCGTCTTCTTGACATTGTTTGGAGGCCAATACGCCGTTACCCCCTTCTACATCAAACTCTTCATAATAATCATACTGATTACCGTCCAGTTTGGGCTTTCCTATTTCTTTCTCCAACTCGAATATGGTAAGTCGCCACACTGGGCTATCCGTACTTTGGTCATACCAAATTGTTATCGGCCAGTCATCATCGTTGATTTCGAGATGTCGTTGATATGACCCAGGAATTGTTATTGTCAATTTATCGATAGTTTCCTTGATCATTCCCTTACGATAACCAGGTTTAAAATCGTCATTCATGCAGACTGCAGTTGGAGGTATAATGGGTGATTTGCCGTCCAGGTGGCAAACTTCACAATAATTATCATAAGGAATTGGCAGGATTGGATTTAGATCATAAGCCTTTTCAATATTATCGATGATCAACCTATTGAGATCAGCATCACTTTCACTTCTTTCTGATGGCACATAGTAGCAATCTTCCCAAAGTATTTTCATTGCGCAATTCCTATAGAAAGTCGCATCCTGTTGCTCATGGGGCCATACAAAAAAACGATCAGCGAGAGCCTTAATACCTTTATTATGTATCAACTGGTTTATAAACTTGATGTCCCACAAACCTGTAGGAGCAACTATTTTCGACCCACACACATCTGGTATATACTGATCTGTATTCCAACAAACAAATAGAGGGTTTTCATTACCATTATCCGTTTTTTGACAAGCAAGTTCAACAATCGCCTCCAGCCATCGGTAAAAATGATTGTTACATAGTTTTGTGAAGTCGCGGTCGTTGGCATATTCCGAATCATCTTCATAGACAAGACCTCCCAAATCAAGAGCATCGATAAAATCGACTGCTGCCTTATGAAATCCAGGACCTGCTGGCGTGCTTTGAAAGTAACCCTCAATCTTTGTCTTTCGCAGTAATCCGCCTTCAATGACATGAAAGTTAATCTCACCCATAGGACAAAGGGTTACGGAGATGTCCCCCTCTTCGTCAATATTAATATCAAAAGACCTGTGCTTAGATAACATGGTAATATTATCTGTCAGTTTCTTACGACTCTTTACCTGCCCACTAAATGATAACTCAATTGCCATACATCTATTGCTTCGTTTGTTATATATCGAAATTATTGGGCAAATTTAGGTAAAAATATTGAGTTTTATAAGCCTGTCGAGATAAAAATGCTAAGGACCGTGATGATAAAAAATGGATAAAAAATGGAAGTCTTCGTTTGACAATCAGTATTTATTGCACCTAAATTGGAGAGGAAACTGAAGATGGCATAAAGAAGCAAATGATATCCACCACATAAAGAAAATCACACATACTGAAACGCCTTTCACAAAAAAGCAGTATCTTTGTGGCATAAACATAAAAGAATATGAATTTTCTCGAATCAAAGATTCTGAGTGACGGAATTATCAAACAAGGCGACATCCTGAAGATAGACAATTTTCTGAACCATCAGATTGATATCCGAATCATTCGCCAGATAGCCCAAGAACTAAAACGGCGTTTCAGTGATGTGGTAGTCGACAAGGTGCTGACCATTGAGGCCAGCGGCATCGCCATCGCCACGATGTTGGGCCACCTGTATGATGTTCCGGTAGTGTTTGCCAAGAAAAGTGAAACGGCCAACAGCACCGACAACAAGTATGTGTCACAGGCCTACTCGTTCACGCACAAACAGATGAACAGCGTGTTTGTGTCGAAACCCTACCTGAACCCATCTGAGCGAGTGCTGATTGTCGACGACTTCTTGGCTGACGGACAGGCCGTTCATGCACTCATCGACATTGTGCATCAGGCAGGTGGCAAGGTGGCAGGCATCGGCATTGCTGTGGAAAAAGGGCAGCAGAAAGGTGGAAGGATGCTGCGCGAAGAGGGCTACCGCTTGGAGTCGATTGCCATCATCGAGGAGATGGATTGGGAGACACAGACCATTCGTTTCCGCGAGTAGATGCAAGGACAAAATCAGGCGCAAACTGCGTTTTGAGAAAGGAGTGAAACTGATAGAGTGCAGCATCAGACAGACAAAACCATACCAAATATGATAAAGATAAAACTGAGCAACGGGCTGGAAATACCGCAGATAGGAGTTGGCACATGGACACTGAGGGGCGAGACGGCACGGCAGAATGTCCGCATGGCCTTGGAGGCCGGTTTCCGTCATATCGATACGGCGCAAGCCTATGACAACGAGGCAGAGGTAGGACAAGGCATCACCGACAGCAAAGTTTCACGGAAAGACATCTTCGTCACCACCAAGGTAGCCACCAACATCATGCGTGAAGGCCGCGAGTCAATCCGGCAGTCCATTGAAGAGAGCATCACCAAACTGCAGACAGGCTACATCGACCTGCTGCTCATCCATTGGCCGGTAAAAGACAGCGTGAAAGACACGTGGCAGGTGATGGAGGAATGTGTGAGGGAAGGGAAAGTGAAATCCATCGGCGTGAGCAACTTCAACCGCCATCACCTCGACGATCTGTTCTCCTACGCCGAGATTCCTCCTGTCATCAACCAAATAGAAGTGCACCCCCTGTTGACGCAAGAGGAAAACATTGCCTACAACCAGCAGTTAGGCATCCAAGTAGAGGCTTGGGGACCTTTCGGACAAGGTGACATCGACGTGGTGGGGCATCCGCTGTTGCAGTCGCTGGCACAAAAATACCAGAAGACAGCATCACAGATTGTACTGCGCTGGATAGTCCAACGTGGACTGATCACCATCCCACGAGCCAAACCCAACCATTTCGCTGAGAATTTGGAAATCATGTCATTCACCTTGAGCAATGAAGACATGGCGCAGGTCAGTTCACTAAACCAGAACCTGCGTTCGAATGTACTCAATGACCCCGAAACCTTCCCATGGTAACATTTTTTGTCAAAAAAGCACTGTCGCAGCAGTTCAATTCCCTCCAATTTGCGGAGATTGAAGATTTTTTTGTAAAAAATCAACAATTGACATTAAACTTTTCAAACTTCCAAACGTCTTAGGTAAAAATAGCCGCGTCTCCCTCTCTATAAGGAGGATCTACGAGACAAAGACAACTAATTTTCATTATCAACTTAACTAAACTTTTAAAAGAAATGAGAAAATTATTCATGATGTTGGTGCTTTTTATGGTACCATTTGCCATGCAGGCACAAACCAAGTTCCACGACGTGGAGGCCAACGACGCCAAGGGCGCAGTGAAGTCCATCTCCTCTTCCCGAATGGGTAATCCCGTATCCATCACTTTCACCAAAGACGGCAAGATGCAGCAGGAAGGCATGACCGATGCTGTCTATGATGCAGACGGATACCTCCAGTCGGCCAAAATGAAGGTGAACGGCCAAGGAATGGAAATGGAACTTACCTTCAAATATGCCTGGGAGAATGGCAGAGTGAAGAGCCAGACGATAGAGACCCAGATGGGTGCTTTCACAAGCACGAATGTCTATGATGACAAAGGTGTTCTCGTAAAGACCAAGATGAACATGGGTGGTCAGGAGATGGAAACTCCGTACACTGACTACAAGTTTGATGACAAAGGCAACTGGATCAGCCGCAAGACTTCCATGATGGGTCAGGAAATGGAAGAGCAGCGCAAGATTGAGTATTACGAGTAAAAATATGTTTAAGATAGAAAGCAGGCTGAATGATTTCAGCCTGTTTTCGTTTATGGGTGGGGGAATGATTAACGCAATAAGAAAAGCCATACGAATATGAAGGGAAGAATGGTACTGAACGTGATCGTCACTGTGATGTGTATGGTCTTCAGCATGTCACTGCAAGCGAGGGGACCCGTCGCCTCAGCCTCCCACGCACCCATCACCGATGGGGTGTCGCACCTACTCTCATTGGAGCGGAAGGCGCAGTTGCAGGATGTACGTTACAATCTTTCCTTCAACATACCAGAAAAAAAGACGGAATCGGTCACGGGCACCGTCACCATCACCTTTGAATGGCGGGGGAACAAAAGAGACAGTCTGCAGATAGACTTCCAGGAAGAGGTCTACGGCGACATCCACATCAACGGGAAGGCGCGCGCTGCCGACCACCGCCACGAGCATATCATCATACCGGGCCGTCTGCTCAAAAGCGGGAAAGTCAATCATGTCGCGATGACATTTGCCTGCGGTGACAAGGCACTCAACCGCAACGATGACTATATGTACACCCTGTTTGTGCCCGACCATGCCCGCAGCGTATTTCCCTGCTTCGATCAACCCGACATCAAGGCGCGCTTCCAACTGACACTGCAAATGCCACAAGGGTGGACTGCGATCAGTAATGGGAAACCCCTCCCCGACCCTAAACCCCTCCCCGACCCTCCCCAAAGGGGAGGGGGGACTTGCGCGGAGTTTGAGGTGACGGATTTGTTGCCTACGTATCTTTTCTCTTTTACGGCGGGGAAGTTTCATACCGCCACGGCCATGCGCGACGGAAGGAAACTGACCATCCTGCACCGTGAGGACGACAGCAAAAAGACGGCGCAGTTGGACACCATCTTCGACCAAGCCGCCCTCGCCCTGAGATGGATGGAGGAATATACACATATCCGCCAGCCATTCCAAAAATACGGACTTGTCGTGCTGCCCGGCTATCAGTTTGGGGGCATGGAACATCCCGGCTGCATCCAACTGCGCGACCAGACCGTGTTTCTGGGAGACAACCCCACCACCGACGAACGGCTCAACCGCCTGCATCTCATCGCCCATGAGACAGCACACCTATGGTTTGGCGACCTGGTGACCATGAGGTGGTTTGACGATGTGTGGACCAAGGAAGTTTTTGCCAATTTCATGGCCGACAAGATAGCGCGGGAACAATATCCCGACATCAACCATGACATCAACTTTTTGAAAACACATTATCTGCTGTCTCTTTCCACCGACCGCACCGAAGGGACCCACCCTATTCAGCAGCCCCTCGACAACCTCAACAATGCGGGGTTGCTATACGGCAACATCATCTACCACAAAGCCCCCATCATGATGCGCCAACTGGAGGAAAAGATGGGAGCGGACGCATTTCAGAGAGGACTGCAAAAATACCTGAGGACATTCAGTTTCGCCAATGCCACCTGGGACGACCTCATCAACATCCTCGACCAGGAACGTCCTGAGGCAGGACTGAAAACATTCGATGACCTATGGGTCAAGAAAAAAGGACTTGCCGATGTGACCATCCATGCCGAGGGAGGGAATTTCGACCCGATGGCATACGGCCGTTATATCATCAATTCGCCATCACTCCAATGGCTGCTCCACAATTGGCACACCTTGCCTGAGACCCATCGGTATGCCGCCCTGATTTACATCCACGATGCTTATCTGCGCCATCAAGTAGGCAATGCCGAGGCGTTCACATCCCTCATCAATGGCGTGAGGCAACAGGACAATCAACTGGTGACCACAACTTGTTTTACCCTGCTGCATGACATCCTCACCGACACGCCAAAAGATGCCAGGGCAGACTATGAGAACGAGATGATGACATTCGGCATGCAGTGCGCAGACAAGTCCATGCGACGACGGCTGCTCCAGGGACTGACCACCAACGCCACCTCACCTGCCATCATCGACTCCATCTACCGGATTTGGGAGGCAGCCAACTACGAGGTGTTCACCGACCGCGACTACATGGGCATGGCCTACCTTCTCGCCCTGCTCATGCCCGACCGGCACAACCACATCCTGTCCACCCAGCGGCAACGACTGAAGAATGCTGACCTGCTGAGGGAGTTTGACTTTGTCAGTCGGGGTTGCACCCCTGACACGCTGGAGCAGCAATGCCTCTTTGAATCGCTTCTGAAGAAGGAGAACCGGGTCATCGAGCCATTTGCCAGTGCATTGCTCTCACTGCTCAACGACCCTCTCCGCGAGCCATTCAGCAACCGGTATATCCTCCCCGCTTTGGAAAAACTGGAGGAGGTGCAGCAGACCGGCGATATCTTCTTTCCACTCAACTGGTGCCAGGCTCTGCTCAGCGGCCACAGGAGCAAAGAGGCCTATCTACTGGTCAGGCAATTCCTCGATCATCATCCCGGCTATCCTGAGAACCTGAAAGGGAAATTGCTTCAGGCCGCATACAGAATCTCAAGTTCGCTCAAATAAATTAATTCATTTTTCTTCGCATCATCAGATTTTTCACTAAATTTGCAGAGAACTTCCCGAAATGGAAGAATGGGAAAAACAAAAACCAAAGATATGAAGAAATTCTTATTATTTGTCACCATGATGCTTGCCACACTCGGCGGTAAGGCACAGACTGTGGAACCCAACAGCGAGGGGATGACCCTCAATGCCCAGGAATGGACACGCAATGTAGTGATGGGATGGAACCTCGGCAACTCCCTCGAGTGTCCCAGGACCGAAACGGAATGGGGAAACCCGAAGACTACCCAAGCAATGATCAAAGCCGTGGCCGGCAAGGGATTCAACGCCATACGCATCCCCGTAAGATGGATCAACCATGTGAACAACACGAAGGAGATGGCTGTCAAGCCCGAATGGCTCGCACGGGTGAAAGAGGTGGTGGACTGGGCCCTCGCAGAGAATATGTATGTCATCATCAACTCTCATCACGAGGACTGGTATGACCGCAACCCATATTATAATAAGCAGGAGGAGAACAACCGCAAACTGGGTGCGCTGTGGACAAGCATCGCCACATATTTCCGCGACTATGGTGAGAAACTGATTTTTGCGGGAACCAATGAGATCACGGTCGACTGGTCGGCACCCAGCGCCGAACAACAAGCGGTGCAGAACAGTTACAACCAGACCTTCGTGGATGCCGTGCGCAACACGGGTGGAAAGAACTACTACCGCAACCTTGTGGTGCAGACATTTGCCTGCAGTCCCTACCACGGACTCAACGGGTTCACCATCCCCACCGACAAGGTGGAAGGACGCCTGTGCGTGGAGTTCCACTATTACGACCCTTACGACTACTGCGGCAACTGCACCTATTATTATTGGGGAGAGGCATACAAAGACAAGGGGCGCATACTGACCAACAGCACGGAGAGCACCATCACCAACCTCTTCGACCGCATCTTCAACGTCTGGTCGAAAAAAGGTTTGGGCGTGGTGATAGGAGAATATGGTGTGAGCAACCACTTTACCAACAACGACAAGCAGACACAGATGGAGAACATGCAATACTACCTGAAGTGTGTGGTGAGCGAAGCCCGCAAGCATGGGTTTGCTGCCTTCGCATGGGACAACAACGGTTTCAACAATGGATCCGAGAACTTCGGCATTTTTAGGCGGCAGCAGAATATGGAGGTGGGAAACATCTATTTTCTCAATGGCATCACTGAAGGTTCGAAAACCGAATACGAGGAACCACAGGGCCATCAAGAGGAAGAGACACCAGAGGGAACGATATTCTGGGAAGGCAATTCCCTGCTCGACTGGGGCAACGGGCTGCAACTCCCCATTCCCGCCTCTTTGTTTGAGGGAAAGAGCAGCGACGTGCGTCTGGTACTCACCTATACCCAGGAATTCAAGGACTACGACGACATACAACTATTCTATGGTGACTGGAGCGAAATGATGCCATTCACCGTGGGCAACAGTGGCTTCACCGGTGATTTCAATCCCAGCAACTACTATTTCACGGGCACTGGCACCAGCCATGTCACGGCATTTGGTTTCAGCGAGGCGACACTGGCCATCGTCAAGCAGAAAGGCATTGTCCTACAAGGGCATGGCATTCGACTCACCAAGGTGGCGATAGCCACTCCGACAGGCATCACCACCATCACCGACGAAGGCACCGTGACCAACGCTCCTGTCTATACCATCGACGGCAGACGGACATCTCGCACACAGCCAGGTCATCTGTATATCCAAAAAGGAAAGAAATACATCGCACGATGATTCAGTGTATGCTGGCAATCAGCGGGTGACAACCGGGCGGACAGTTCTGCCGTGGTCGCGGGTGCCGTAACTCGAGTAAGCGTTGCCCGAATAGAAGTTGAGGCTGTAGGCGCTGCCCGCACCCGACGGATACTGCGTGGACGACCAATAGTTGCCCCGTGAGCCGACATGGTCGAAGTCAGAGACATAGCGGCGACCCGCTGCCGGCAAAAAGATGCTGTTGCCATTGGTCTTACTGGTGAACTTGCCTCCATTGACACCATTCACTATCGTCCATTCGTAGGTGCAGTTGTTGATCAATTCGTCCCGCTGCTCTTTTGACGGCATCACCCAAGAGCCACCCCACTTCACATGTGCGACGTCGTATTTCGTGCCGGCGATGTCATTGCCGAGGTCGTGGCAGGCATCCCATGACCCATCACTATGGGTATACATACCCCAACTGTAATCGGACTTTTCCTCCGTCTCGCCCCAGGCGTAATAACCGCCATAGACTTCCGGTTTGTCGGCACCCACATTGCAACATGCCCATTTGGTGCCGGAGGGCAGGCCGAGGTCGATCATGTGAGGATGATGATTGTCAGGACATGACTGTGCATTTACCTTGAATGTCACGAACAACAATGCGAAAAGAGTGAGTAGTTTTTTCATTCGTTTTTATCAAATTCTTTGTTGCAAATTTAGATAAAAATTGGGAATAATAAGCCAGAACAATAAAGAATTTCATTTTCCAAACCAGAAATCAAGGGGCAGTTGAAGAAAACTGGTCGCCAACTGACGTTGTACACCTTATCGACCTATGTAGGTCCGTCGTAAAAAAAGGACGAATTATTTTGTGCTCCGAATGATTATTCGTATCTTTGACTGCGAATAAGCATATCTGACATGAAAAGAACCATTATCCTACTGACCATCCTGGCCATGGCAGGAATCAACGCCAATGCACAGGACAAAAAACCTGCCGACGAACAGGCACTCCGCTTCACCACCATCAAGGAGAACGCCATCACCCCCGTGAAGAACCAAAACCGCAGCGGCACATGCTGGGCCTACGCCTCCATGGGCTATTTCGAGAGTGAGATCCTTCGCAAGACCGGCAAGACCTACGACCTCAGCGAAATGTTTGTGGCCAACAAGGATTATATGGACTGCGCCGTCTATCATGTGCGCATGCAAGGGAGCAGCCGATTCTCTGAAGGCGGTTCGATGACCGATGCCCTTGAGGTGGCACGCAACTATGGTCTCTGCCCCGAGACAGCCATGGCAGCACCCGGTTCGCTCACCGGTGACTCACTGGCCAATTTCACCGAGTTTTTCAGTTTGCTGGAACCTTATGTCGCCTCAGTGGTGAAGAGCAGCGAGAAGAAAATCTCTCCACAGTGGAAACAAGGCATGCAAGGCATCCTCGACGCCTATCTGGGCGAGTGTCCAAAATCTTTTGTCTACGAAGGCAAGACCTATACCCCCCAAACCTTCGCCCAAAGCCTCGGCCTTGATTTTGACGACTATATCAGTGTGACCAGTTTCACCCATCACCCCTTCCACACCCGGTTTGCCATCGAGGCACCCTACAAATGGCGGCACAGTCTGAGTTACAATGTACCCATGGATGAGATGATGCGCATCATCGACGACGCGCTGGAGGCAGGCTATACCGTGGCCTGGGGAGGTGACGTGAGCGAAGACGGTTTCACCCGTACCGGCATCGCCCTCGCCTGCGACTTGAAGCGCGTGCAGGATCTTACCGGCAGCGACGCCGCCCGCTGGCTCCGACTGACCTCCACTGAGAAAGGGAGCCAACTGAAGAAGTTGGGAGCAGGGGTGCCCGAGATCACCCCCACCCAGGAGCGCCGTCAGGAGCGCTTCGACAGCCATGAGATGACCTACGACCATGTGATGCTCATCTACGGCACAGCCCGCGATCAGAACGGACGCGAATACTATATGGTAAAGAACTCCTGGGGCCAAACCGGTGACCATGCCGGCATCTGGTATATGTCCAAGAACTATATCGCCGACAACACCATCTATGTCGTCATCAACAAGCATGCCCTCCGCCAGCCCCTTCAGGCACGCTGACACCAAGGACACCACCATTTTTCCAAGAACGCTCACCATCTTAAGACCCAATGACCACACGATTATTCCTCAGCCTTTTCTGTGCCGTATGGGGATGCCAAGTGCTGCATGCCCAACCCCGCTACGACTTCTCCCGACTTCATACCGAGCGTCTTGACAGAGGGGTGGTCGCCATCCGTCAGGACGACAGTCATGTGGTGATCAGTTGGCGCACGCTGAAGACAGACTCCAAAGGACAAGCCTTTGACATCTACCGCGACGGGAAGAAACTGAACACCCAACCTCTTATCGAGGGAGGCACATTTTACACCGATGAACTGCCTCAGGGACAGACCGCGCTGTATGAAGTGAGAGGCGGTGAAGTGAGCGGGACATTCACTCTGAAAGCAGATGCCCCACAAGGTTATATCCCCTTGAAACTCAACAAGCCCAAAGGCGGCACCACACCCGAGGGATGGCCCTATTCCTACATCGCCAATGATGCCAGCGTCGCTGATGTGGACGGTGACGGACAATATGAAATCATCCTCAAATGGGACCCCACCAACTCACGCGACAACGCTCATGACGGTTTCACCGGTCCCACCCTGTTTGACTGCTACCGCCTGAACGGAGAACACCTGTGGCGCATCAACCTCGGGAGGAACATCAGGAGCGGAGCCCACTATGTGCCCTTCATCGTTTACGACCTCGATGGCGACGGCAAGGCAGAACTGGCCGTGAAGACCGCCGACGGCACCACCGACGGAAAAGGAAATGTCATCGGAGACCCTGATGCCGACTACCGCGAAGGTGTTGCCGAGGCCCTCGCCCACCCCATCGACACCACCCAAATGCAAGACCGGCGGTACAGACGGATGAGAGGCAACCGTCCCGCAAAAGAGGGACGCATCCTCAGCGGACCTGAATATATCACCATCTTCAACGGTCTGACCGGCGAAGCCATGGACACCAAGCCCTATGTGCCTGAGCGAGGCGACCTCAGTGCATGGGGCGATGAAAGAGGCAACCGCTCGGAACGCTATCTCGCCGCAGTAGGCTACCTTGACGGCCACCATGCCTCCGTCATTTTCTGCCGAGGCTACTACACCCGCACGGTGCTCGCCGCATGGGACTGGGATGGGCACCAACTGAAACAGCACTGGGTGTTCGACACCAACAACCCGGAATGGAAAGACTATGCCGGACAAGGCAACCACAACCTGCGTGTGGCCGATGTTGACGGCGACGGCTGCGACGAAATCACCTACGGTTCGATGGCCGTCGACCATGACGGACGAGGCCTCTACAACACCGGCATGGGACACGGCGACGCCATCCACCTCACCGCCTTCGACCCCACGACCGATGAGTTGCAGGTGTGGGACTGCCATGAGAACAAACGTGACGGCAGCGATTTCCGCGATGCCCGCACCGGTAAAGTGATTTTTCAGATACCGAGCAACGAAGATGTGGGGCGTGCCATGGCAGCCGACATCGACCCCACCCACCCCGGTGTGGAGATGTGGAGTTCCGACAGCCACGGCATCCGCAACATCAAAGGCGAGGTCATCACTGCCGGAAGCCAAGCAGACAACAACACCCACGTGATGTTCGGAGGCGCGAGGGTGTCGGTGAATTTCGGCATTTGGTGGGACGGCGACCTGCTGCGCGAACTGCTCGACCACGAGACGGTGACCAAATACAACTGGCAGACACACCGGGCCGATGTCCTGCAACATTTTGATGGCTGCCAGTTCAACAACGGCACGAAGTCCAACCCCTGTCTCTCTGCCGACATCATCGGCGACTGGCGGGAGGAGGTCATCACCCGTGACAGGCAGTCTGAGGAACTGCGCATCTACGTCACTACCATCCCTACTGACCACCGCATCAATTGTCTGATGCAAGACATTCCCTACCGCCTCTCCGTGGCCACAGAGAACGTGGGGTACAACCAACCCCCGGAGACAGGCTTTTATTTGGGAAACCTCCCCTAACCCCTCCAAAGGAGGGGGATACCTCCCCTAGCCCCTCCAAAGGAGGGGGATACCTCCCCTAGCCCCTCCAAAGGAGGGGGATGAAAAACTTTCCAAGGGGGAGAAAAACCTTTTAAAGGAGGGGAATATGGGGGAAAGGAATGATTTATTGCGTCCTTTTGGCGATTTTTGGGGTGTTATATGCCGAAAAAAGCGTAAAAATGATTATGTTTGCAAGAGATTTCAGAGAAATACCAGAACTTTTATACCTAAACCAACATCCTTATCAGATGAAAAACTATTTGTTAGCCGCTGTCCTGTTATTGGCAGGCAGCACTTACGCACAAAAACCGGCCATCCCACGAGATGCGGCCATTGAGTCGAAAATCGAGAAGACCCTCTCCAAGATGACGCTCGACGAGAAAGTGGGTCAGATGCTCGAACTCAACCTTGACCTCATGGGAAATATGACCGTGGAGAATGCCAAAATCGACCGTGAGAAGGTGCGCTCGGTGCTTCAGCAGTATGGCACGCCCCCTCAGGAAATCGACAAACTCGTCAAGATGACCGACCAGCAGATCATCGACCGCCTGGGCAGTTACCCTGTGGACATCTATCAGGGAGACACCCATCGGGTGTGGAAAATCAACGAGACGATGCTCGACACCCTTCTGTCGAAATACAAGGTGGGCTCCATCCTCAATGCTCCCGGTTCGCGTGCCCCCACCCTCGCCCAATGGCAGGAATGGATCAGCCTCATCCAGAAGAAGTCGATGAAGCATATCGGCATCCCCGACATCTATGGTCTCGACCACAACCATGGCGTGACCTACATCCAAAATGGCACCCTCTTCCCCCAGCCCATCAATCTTGCCGCCTCGTTCAACACCGAGTTGGCCCGCACCGGGGCTGAGATTACCGCCTATGAGAGCCGTGCCGGCAACTGCCCCTGGGTCTACAACCCCGTCCTCGACCTGGGCAGAGACCCCCGCTGGTCACGCATCTGGGAGAGTTTCGGCGAGGATGCCATCGTCAATGCCCGGATGGCAGAGGCTGAGATTCTCGGTTATCAGGGAAATGACCCCAACCATCTTGGTCCGTATCATGTCGCCACCAGCGTGAAGCACTACTTTGCCTATGGCGCTCCCTTCAGCGGCAAAGACCGCACCCCCGCCTACATCTCACCCGCTATGCTGCGTGAGAAATACTTTGAGCCATTCAAGGCTGCCATCCAGGCAGGTGCCCTCACCATCATGGTCAATTCAGCGAGCATCAACGGAGTTCCTGTCCATGCCAGTTACGAATACCTGACCAAATGGCTGAAGGAAGACCTGCAGTGGGACGGCATGATTGTGACCGACTGGGCCGACATCAACAACCTGTTCACCCGCGAGCGTGTCGCCAAGGACAAGAAAGACGCTATCCGCATCGCCATCAATGCCGGCATCGACATGTCGATGGATCCCTACAGCGTGGAGTTCTGCATCCTGCTCAAGCAACTGGTGCAGGAAGGCAAGGTGAGCATGAGCCGCATCGACGATGCCGTGCGCCGCATCCTTCGCGTCAAATACCGCCTCGGACTCTTCGACCGTCCCAACACTGGCGGCAAAGGATATGAGAAATTCGGTTCGGCTGAGTTTGCCGAGAAAGCCCTCCGCTCCGCCGAGGAAGGCGAGGTGCTGTTGAAAAACGAGGGGAACATCCTCCCCCTGGCCAAAGGGAAGAAAATCCTGCTTACCGGTCCCAACGCCAACCAGATGCGCTGTCTCAACGGCGGATGGAGTTACACATGGCAGGGGTCCAGAGCAGAGGACCTCGCCGAGAAATACAACACCATCTACGAGGCACTCTGCAACAAATACGGACAAGACAACGTCATCCTGGAGCAAGGTGTGACCTATAACGAAAACGGCGCCTATTATGAAGAGAACGCCCCACAAATCGGCCGTGCCGTGGAAGCCGCCTCACAAGCCGACGTTATCATCGCCTGCATCGGAGAGAACAGTTATTGCGAGACCCCAGGCAACCTGACCGACCTGTGGCTGTCTGCCAACCAGCGTGACCTGGTGAAGGAACTTGCCAAGACCGGCAAGCCCATCATCCTCATCCTCAACGAGGGCCGTCCGCGCCTCATCACCGATATTGAGCCGCTGGCCAAGGCCGTGGTCGACATCCTGCTGCCTGGCAACTACGGAGCCGACGCTCTTGCCAACCTCCTTGCCGGAGACGCCAATTTCTCCGCCAAGATGCCCTACACCTACCCCCGTGAGATCAACTCGCTGGCCACCTATGACTACAAGGTAAGCGAAGAGGTCGGCACGATGGCCGGTGCCTACAACTACGACGCGAAAGTGTCATTGCTGTGGCCCTTTGGCTATGGAATGAGTTACACCACTTTTGAATACAGCAACCTCAGGGTGGACAAGAAACAATTCGACTGCAACGATATGCTCACGGTGAGTGTTGACGTGAAGAACACGGGAAGCCGTATGGGCAAGGAAGCCGTACTGCTCTACAGCAGCGACCTCGTCGCCTCGATAGTTCCTGACAACAAGCGCCTGCGCGACTTCACCAAAGTGGAGTTGCAGCCCGGAGAGACCAAGACTGTCAGTTTCAAACTTCCCGCCAAGAGTCTTGCCTTTGTCGGTGCCGACGGCCGCTGGACACTCGAGGAAGGAGAATTCGACCTGAAGGTCGGACAACTCTCTCAGCGTGTGGAATGCACCCAGACGAAGGTGTGGGAAGAGGCAAACATATAACCTCCCCCTACCCCCTCCAAGGAGGGGGATGCCATTTATACACTTGAATTAATCTAATCAACAATGGAGATTATTATGATGAATAGAAGAATAATCAGACATCTATGGAGAGGGATTCTGGCAGTTGTGATGCTGTTGGTGCCCGCATCGGGCAGTGCGACGAAACTACTGTCCCTCAACGTGATAGACAAGGAATACCTGATGGTGCATTTCCGCGACGGAGAGGTGCACTACCGCGATGACGGCACCGGACCGAGTGCCTATCTGGGTCATTCCTTTGCCGAAGGGGATGACACCCTGCTTGTGTTCGGAGAGCGGTTGAACACCGCCGCCGCGCAGCAAGCCTCGCAGTGGAAAATCAGTTCCACCGACGACACATCCTTTGGCAGCAAGGCACCTCTTGCCGTATGGCGCAAGAGCAAGCCGATGAATACCGACAATCGCCTGCAAAGCGAACTCGACCACTGGCTGTTTCTGCAGTTGCCCCAACCGATGAAGCAAGGGCGCACCTACACCGTCACCATCCCCCAAGGTATCGGCAGCGACAAGGCGACCGCCAGCATCCGTTTTGACATCTGGAACTCCCCGTCGGAAGCCATCCATGTGAATATCATCGGTTATTCCCCCTCGGAGAGCATCAAGGCCGCCGACCTCTACCAATGGTTGGGCGACGGCGGTCAGCGCGACTACAAGGCATGGGAAGGCCGAAAGGTGTATCTCTACGATGTGAAGAGCGGCAAGAAGCAGCAAGCCGGCACGGTGAAGTTCTGGAAACCATCCTCTGCATCGTCACAGGAAGCAGGAGGCAAGAACCTCATTGGCAGCGATGTGTGGAACGTAGATTTCAAGTGCAGCCGTCCCGGCCGCTACCGTCTGGTGGTGGAGGATGTGGGGTGCAGCATGGACTTCGACGTGAGTCCGGCTGTCTATCACGAGCCCTTCCGTTACTCCGTGCGGGGATATTATTACATGCGTCTCGGAGAGCCTATTGACCCCGAGCACGTCACCCCCATCCCCCGTCAGCCGCAGTTCATCCCCGAAGTCGACCCCAAGGGCTTCACCATCTACAAGACTGACTTCCACCCATGGAATCCCGAGTGGAGAGCCCTTCGCACCGATGTGTGGGACGAACCACATTTCAAGCCAGCGCTCCAATCCATCTTCTGGCGCCACCGTCTGCCCGGCAATCCCGTCGCCATCGATGTGAAAGGCGGTCATTCCGATGCCTTCGACTGGGACCGCCACCTTGCCCACGTCAGCAACATCTACGACATGCTGCTGCCCTATCTGCTCACCAACGGTGCCTTGTCGGAAGACAACCTGGGCATCCGCGAGAGCGGCAATGGCATACCCGACCTGATCGACGAAGCCCGCAACGAGGCCGACTTCTTCCTCAGCATCCGCGATGGTGAGGGCTACTCACAGGGAGTGACCAACCCCAGTTCCGAATGGACTATCATGTTCCAAGCAGGCTGCACAACGATGGCCGCCTGGGCCAATGCAGCCAACTGCGCCATCCTCGCCGATGCCTTCCGCATCCAGCACAACGACACGCTGCGTGCCTATTACACCGAGGAAGCCATCAAGGCTTTCCGCTATGCCAGCAAGCAAGAGAACCAGCAACTCGACGACATGCAAGACGTGGGAAGCATCAGCATGCGCGGCCGTGACTTCCGTCAGATGGCCGCCGCCTTCCTCTACAACGTCACCGGCGACACCGAGTGGGAAGACATCATGGTGAAGGAAAGCATGATCAAGGACAACAAGTCGCTGCTGTTCAACAAGGGCCGCCAGGGCTTCTTCCCAGCCAACGCCACCAATGAGTTCAAGGCCGGGGAAATCGGCTTCAACCAGTTGTGGGCTGCCGCCGCCTATCTCATCTGTCCCCATCCGCGCCACCATGCCGACTTCTACCGGAATCTTCTTGCCAGCATCAACTCCCATGCCGAGCAATACAATGTGAGCCATTTCACGGAGCGTCCATCGCGCCGCACCGCCAACGACAGCAGATGGCAGACATCCCAGAACCTGCAGTTGGTGATGCTCGCCCACTTCATCGCCAACGACAAGGCATGCCGACAGCAGTTGGAGCATGCCATGTATACAGAGGCAGGATGGGCTCTGGGCCGCAATCCCGGAAACATCGTGGAAATGACGGGATTGGGAGAGCGCCACATCACCGATGTCTACACCACCGGCCGCAACGACGGCACGCCGGGTTCTCACCCCGGCCAGACCCCCTTCAACGGCACCGAGACCTGGTCGCCAGGCAATGGCGGTGACGCCCGCATTCTCCTCAACCGTTGCTATCCCTCGTGGAACGATGGTGGCTGGCCCCGCCAGGAGTCCTATTTCAACCAACGCTACATGTGGGTGAACGGAGAATTCACTCCTCGTGAGACCATGCGCGGAAAAATGGCACTCCTCGGTTATCTGTATGGCATACGCCAGAAATAACCTCAAAAAAACCTAAAATAATTGCCTGTTTGGGCATTTATATGTAATTTTGTAATCGTTTAGGGGGCATGGACATCCATGCCCCCATCCGAAACAAGACAAGACATCAAAGCGATACGCCACATAATAAGCACGGTCGTATGGTTGCTCGTCGGCATCCTGGCCCTTTTGTTCATACTGCTGCATATACCAGCGGTACAGTCTTTTTTGGGTACAAAAACGAGCGGCATACTGAGTGAGAAGTTGGGCACCACCGTCAAGGTTGGACGGATAGATATTGGCATGCTCAACCGTGTGATTATCGATGACTTTGAGTTGATGGACCAGCAAGGCGAGAAAGCGCTGAGCGCCTCCCGTCTCTCCGCCACAGTCGACATCGGTCCGCTGCTTGGAGGTCAGATTTCGGTGTCTTCCGCCCAATTGTTCGGTGTGAAAGCCCATCTCTACAAAGCAGACGCAGACAGTCCGCTCAATATCCAGTTTGTCCTCGACTCATTGGCCTCAGAGGACAAGGAAGAAAAAAAGCCGCTCCACCTCAACATCAACTCCCTCGTCATCCGCAATGGAGCAGTCAGGTATGACCGCCTTGACATACCTGCCACTCCCAACCATTTCTCCCCCCATCATCTCAACATCACCAACCTGAGTGGGCACCTGATGCTCTATCAACTCAGCGATGAGGCCATCGACCTACGCGTGAAACGTGTCGCCCTCAAAGAGCGGTCAGGACTCGACCTTCGCCAGTTGTCACTCAACCTGAAAGCCACCAAGGAATCACTCAATCTCACCGACATTCTTGTCAAACTACCCAACAGTATCCTACAGTCCGACTCCATTCAGGCCTTCTATGCATTCGACGATGAAGGACTCCGGAAGGAAACGCTCAGATATCGTGGAAACATCGATGAGTTGCAACTGTCGCCCGCCGACATCAGGTTCATTCTCCCTCAAGCAGAATCATTCCAGAACCCCGTCAGACTTGTTGCCAACGTCTCAGGAACAGCCGACCACATCAATCTGCACAACATCAACCTTCACAGCGATGAAGGACTGCATCTCACCACCAATGGAACGGTGAAAAACCTCCGTCAAGCACCAGAATGGTTCTTCAACATCAGTCAGTTGGATGTCAGGAACTCCGCTCTTGTCAAGGTGTGCAGCCAAGCCCATGTCACACTTCCCACACAGGTGCTCAATCTGGGCGACATCAAATACTCTGGTGAGGTAGGCGGCTCTCCCAAGACCTATGCCCTAAAAGGACACCTGACAACTGACGCCGGTCAGGCAGACATTGCCGCAAGCCTCCGCGACCAACATCTCAGCGGCCACATCAACACCGACGGCATCAACCTGCGCACGATCCTCGGAGAAGAGCGCTTGGGGCTGATCGCCACCTCTATCGATGTCGACGGCCAGTTGCCTTTCAGCAAAGAGATGTCGCTCTATGCCAAAGGAGAAGTCAGCCACCTCGACCTCAACGGCTACACCTACAACAACATCTCGGTTGACGGTTTTTATGACAAGGAATCCTTCAACGGCACATTGGGCATCGACGACCCCCATGGTCAGATCGGTTTGGAAGGAGAGATTGACTTCTCCGCCGCCGCCCCTTCCGCTGCCATCAAGGCTTTTGCCCGCCATTTCAACCCCGAGGCACTTGGGCTGACCAGCAAGTATAAAGGACATGTGATGGATTTCGACATCAGGACCGACATCCAAGGCGCCAACCTCCAGAGCCTGCAAGGTACGGTAGACCTGGAGAACCTTGTCATGCAGTCACCTGAGAAGACATATCAGTTGAACCATCTTCACATCGATGCCGACAATGAGGGCAACGAGAAGCACGTGTTCGTGGACAGCGACTTCGGAATCATCAACATTTCGGGTGAGTATGATTTCACAACGATCGTCCAGAGCCTGTCCAATGTTGTCAAAAGCAAACTCCCCACCCTCCCCTATCTTCCGGAAACCACCTCACACCATCAAAGTGATTTCGACTTCTCTGTCGACATCGACCGCAGCGACTGGATTCAGCAATTCGCAAATATCGACATAGACATCAACTCTCCCATGCACATCAGCGGCCATGTGGATGAAGAAGCCGATTTCATCGACCTCACCTGCATCATCCCAAGCATCGAGTACAAAGACGGCGACTACAGGGACATCGACCTCAGGGTAACCACTCAGGGCGACTCCATCCTCGCCAACATGAGCATGAAGAAGATGCAGAACAACGACAAGCCCCTTGACCTTGCCCTGAATGCGTCTGCGACCAACAACCGTCTCAATACCGACATTGCCTTCAACAACCATGGCGGCAAGCAGCATCTGCGCGGTTCGCTGACATCTTCCACCCAGTTCCTTGTCGACGACCATCACCGCAAGGCCGCCCATGTGTCGATGAAGCCCTCCCAAATCTTCGTCAACGGCATGCCCTGGACAGTGGAGTCCTCCAACATCCAACTTGCCAGCGGCGACATCGACATTGACCACTTCACCATCCGCAACGGTGAGCAACACATCATCGTCACAGGAGCACTCACCGACACACCGACTGACACCCTGCATGTGGACCTCAACCGACTTGACGCAGCCTTCCTGTCCAGCATTCTCCAAGTGAAAGGTGTGGATTTCGGCGGACATATATCCGGCAATGCCTTTGTCACCTCGGTCTATAACAAGCCCAATGCAAAAGCCGACCTGCTGATTGACAATTTCCAATTCGTAGACGGCCGCATCGGTGACCTGGACATCGATGTTGACTGGAATGCCAAAGACAACCGTATAGAACTGGACGGCAAAGCCACCGATGGCACTGCTGGCTACACCGATATCAACGGATATGTAGCCCTCTCACCAGGCGAGATCAACATCGACTTCGGCACCAACGGGACCCCACTGCATTTTCTTAAACGCTTCTGCGACAGTTTCATGAGCGACATCGACACCCGTATCAACGGACATGTACGCCTATTCGGTCCTTTGAGCGACATCAACCTGGAAGGCAAGGCGGTGGCCAACGGAACGATAGGAGTGAAGAGCCTCAACACCACCTACACCCTCAGCAACGACACCATCACACTGGTGCCCGACCACATCCTTTTCGACCATGCCGTCATCCATGACATAGAAGGTCACTCAGGTTTCATCACCGGCAGTGTCGACCACGAACATCTCAGCAACTTCACCTTCGACCTTGGCATCCATGCCGACAACCTTCTTTCCTATGACTTCAAAGAGTATGGTGAGAGCACATTCTGCGGAACTGTCTACGCCACCGGCGACTGTCATATCAAGGGTGTGAGCGGTGAGGTGACCATCGATGTGGACGCCACCCCTGAGAAAGGCACTGTCTTCAACTACAATGCTTCCAGTCCGGACATGCTCAATGACCAAAGTTTCATACAATGGAACGATATCACCCCTGAGGCTTTGGACTACTCCGACCTTCCCTCCGCCAGCCGCACCGCGCCCCTCATCACTCGGAAGGAAGAAGCCGAAAATGATGAATACTTAGAAGAGGAAGACATCCCCTCCAACCTGCGCATGAACTTCCGCATCAATGCGAACCCCAATGCTGCCCTACGGCTTCTGATGGACAGGGAAAGCGGCGATTACATCGCCCTTTACGGCGACGGAACCTTGCGTGCCTCCTATTTCAACAAGGGCTCATTCAACCTGTTCGGCAACTACGTTGTCGACCATGGCATCTATAAGTTGACCATCCAGAATGTCATCAAAAAAGACTTCCAGTTCCAGCAAGGCGGCACCATCGCTTTCGGTGGCAATCCCTACCATGCAGGACTCAACCTCAAAGCCCTCTATCCCGTGAATGGTGTCCCGCTCTCCGATCTCAATGTAGGCAAGAATTTCTCCTCGAACAATATCCGCGTGAACTGTCTGATGAACATCACCGGGACCCCAGAGAGACCCTCCGTGGATTTTGACATGGAGTTGCCGACCATCAACAACGATGCCCAACAGATGGTGAGAAGCCTGATCGACAGTGAGGAGGAACTCAACCAACAGGTCATCTACCTGCTGACCATCGGGCGCTTCTACAACCAAAATGCCAACGCGGTAACCCCACAGGGTCAGACACAAACCAGTCTGGCCATGCAGAGCCTTCTCAGCGGCACTATCAGCCAGCAGATCAACAATCTGCTTGGCAGTGTCATCAAGAGCAACAACTGGAACTTCGGAGCCAACATCTCGACAGGTGATGAAGGTTTCTACAATGCGGAATACGAGGGTCTGCTCAGCGGCAACCTCCTCAACAACCGCCTCCTCATCAACGGGCAGTTCGGTTATCGTGACAACGCCAATGCAACGACCAGTTTCATCGGTGATTTCGACATTCGCTACCTGCTATACCCCAACGGCAACCTTGCCCTGAAGGTGTATAACCAATCCAACGACCGCTACTTTGTCAAGAACAGCCTCAACACCCAGGGCATCGGCCTGATCATGAAGAAAGACTTCAACGGCTGGCGCGAATTGTTGGGATTGAAACGCAGGAAGAAGAAGTGAGGATGTGTCTCATTCAACACAAAGATACAAAGGCACAGAGGAATAAAGCCCAGTCATTCTGTGTTGAGATGAATAACAGAAGATGGAGATATTAAAATCTACAAGATATGAGAAACTATTTATCAGCGGCCATTCTGGCCTTTCTAATTCTGGTTCCCATGTTGGCAACAGCGAAGAAAAAGACAGTGACCATCAAGGTGATTGAGACAAGCGACGTACATGGTTGCTTCTTCCCTTATGACTTCATCAACCGCCGTCCGCTCAAGGGCAGCATGGCGCGTGTGATGACCTATGTGAGACAACAGCGCGAGCGATACGGCAAGAATGTCATCCTCGTCGACAACGGCGACATCCTCCAAGGGCAGCCGACGTGCTATTACTGCAACTATGTGAAGCCAGAAATTCCCAATGTGGCTGCAGAAGTCATCAACTACATGGGCTTTGATGCCCAGACCTTCGGCAATCATGACGTGGAGACAGGCCATGCCGTTTACGACAAATGGATCCGCGAGGTGAAGTGCCCGATGCTCGGCGCCAACATCATCGAGACGAAGACGGGAAAGCCCTACGTGCATCCCTACACCATCATAGAGCGTGAAGGTGTGAAGATAGCCATCATCGGCATGCTCACTCCGGCCATCCCCAACTGGCTCAACGAGGAACTGTGGAGCGGGCTCCGTTTTGAAGAGATGGTGAAAAGTGCCCGCTACTGGGTAGACCAAGTCAAAACCAACGAGCGCCCCGACATCATCATCGGACTGTTCCACTCCGGCAAGGACGGCGGTATCGTCACTCCCGACTATGAGGAAGATGCCTCGCTGCGTATCGCCAAGGAAGTGCCTGGTTTCGACATCATCCTCTACGGCCATGACCATACACAAAACAAGGATGTGGTAAAGAACACGGCAGGTCAGGACGTGGTTTTCCTCGACCCCTCATGCAATGCCCTCATGGTGGCAGAGGCCACGATAGAAATCACCAAAGGCAAGCGGGGGAAACTGCTCAACAAGAAAGTGACAGGCGACATCATCGATGTCTCAGAACTTCCCGTTGACGATGCCTTTGTGAAGCATTTCCAACCTGCTGTCGACAGTGTGAAGGCCTTCGTAGACCGTCGTATCGGTGAGTTTGAGAACAGCATCTACACCCGCGACTGCTATTTCGGCAGTGCCGCTTTCACCGATTTCATCCACGACCTGCAACTCAAGTTGACAGGAGCCGACATCTCCTTTAATGCCCCCCTGTCATTCAACACCAGCATCAAGGCCGGTCCAGTGTATGTGAGCGACATGTTCAACCTCTACCGTTATGAGAACCTGCTCTATGTGGTGAAGATGACAGGCGAGGAAATCCGCAAGCATCTGGAGATGAGTTATGACCAATGGGTGAACACAATGAAGAGTCCCGACGACCACATCATGCTTCTCAACACAGATGGCTCAACCGATGACAAGCAGCGCTTCAGGTTCAAAAACCTTGCCTTCAATTTCGACAGTGCCGCCGGCATCGACTATGAGGTGGATGTCACGAAACCAGACGGCCAGAAAGTACGTATCCTAAGAATGAGCAACGGTGAACCCTTCGACGAGGCGAAATGGTACAAGGTGGCGATGAACAGTTACCGTGGCAACGGCGGCGGCGAACTGCTTACCCGTGGAGCAGGCATCAGCCTCAGCGAATTGAAAAACCGCATCATCTACCAAAGTGACCGCGACCAGCGCCACTATCTGATGCTGGAGATAGAGAAAGCCGGACATCTGAATCCACAGGCCCACAACAACTGGCGTTTCGTTCCTGAAGAGTGGACGAAACCCGCCATTGAGCGTGACCGTCAACTCCTTTTTGGGCGATGAGACATCACTGGTTTGTATTCTGTCAGGGCGACCTGCTGCTGGAACGCCATCCGGACGGGACATCCGACGTGCCCTTCCAAGAAGAGCCTCCCACCGAGGTGAAGTCATGGACGGCCGTGCATGACCTGACGATGCCCGACGGAGAGGTGGTGAAGACCTACTCCATCGACAGCCCTGTGACCGGCCATCCCCTGTATGAGATGACCGGCCTGCGGCAGTCCTACCATCTCATCCCCTCCCAACAGTATGTACGGGCCGGCAAATGCTACGAGATACTCTACTGGGACAGCACCACCAAATTCTGCGGTGTCTGCGGCAGTCCGATGAAGTTTCATACAGAGATATCCAAGCGCTGCACCTGTTGTGGCAAGGAGGTTTGGCCTCAGTTGGCTACCGCCGTCATCTGCCTTGTCCAAAAGGGCGATGAGGTGTTGTTGGTGCATGCCAAGAATTTCAGGCGCGACTACTTTGGCCTTGTGGCTGGTTTTGTAGAGACAGGCGAGACATTGGAGGAGGCCGTTGAGCGTGAGGTGCTCGAAGAGACGGGCATCCGCATCCGCAACATCCGTTATTTCGGCAGTCAGCCCTGGCCCTACCCCTGCGGCCTGATGGTGGGATTCACCGCGGAATACGCAGACGGAGCGCTGCATCTGCAACGCTCCGAACTCTCCAAAGGCGGATGGTACCGACATGATGCCTTGCCAGAGATTCCTGGAAAGATGTCTATTGCCCGGAAACTGATTGATGCGTGGAGGGAGCGGTTTAGTTCATAGTTCATAATTCATAATTCATAGTTCATAGTTCATAGTTTATAGTTTATAGTTATTGGGGCGCTTGGTGATTGTTGGCGTTTATGCAGCAATTGAAGTGTGCCAGCGCTCTTTGTGCAAACGTTTGCATAAAGAGTGCATATATTTATTGACAATGAAGTGTACACATTCATGCCATTTGCATTATTTTTGTACTGAATTTGCATAGAGTCAGCAAATTAGACAGTTCGAGATCTAATCAAATAATCTATATCGTTATGAGGAAAAAACTACTATCATTGTTGCTGTTGCTGGTGCCCATGAGCGTTTTGGCACAGGGATGGCCAGCCGAATATGAAGGCGTCATGCTGCAGGGGTTTTACTGGGACTCCTTTGAGGATACCAAATGGACCACCCTGACCAAGCAGGCCGATGAATTGTCGAAGTACTTCCAACTCATCTGGGTGCCCAACTCCGGGCAGACCAAGGCTGACCAGTGGAACTCACCGGTCAACTTGGGCTATGAGAATATGGGCTACTCACCTGTCTATTGGCTGAAGCACAACACCTGCTTCGGTACGCAAACGGAACTGATGCAGATGATCAAGACCTTCAAGGAGAAAGGAACCGGTTTTATCGAGGATGTGGTCATCAACCACAAGAACGGACTCACCAACTGGGCCGACTTCCCCAACGAGACCGTGACAGGTCCCACCACCGGGAAAGAATATACCTTGACCTGGTGTGACGATATGTCCGACCTATGGGGCATCTGTTCGAATGACGAACTCTTCACACAGGACGGCGGTCTGCATGATGGCATAAAATACACATGCAGCAGCAGTGCCAATGCTGATGAGGCAGACAATTTCGACGGATGCCGTGACCTTGACCATATCGACACCCGAGTTCAGGAAAACGTCAACAACTACCTTGACTTCCTGCTCGATGAGTTAGGATATGTCGGTTTCCGTTACGACATGGTGAAAGGATACAAAGCCTATTACACCGGCCTATATAACGTGCATGCACAACCGGAATTCTCAGTCGGAGAATACTGGGACAGCAGTTTTGACAATGTGGTGGGATATTGGATTACAGAGACAGGTATCCCAGCCAATGGTGTTCCCCAGTCCGCCGCCTTCGACTTCCCCCTCAAGTATGTGATGAACGACGTATTCAACAACGGCAACTGGTATGCACTGAGCAACAAGGGCATCGCCGGCAATCCCGACTGGAGCCGCTATGCCGTCACCTTTGTCGACAACCACGACACCTACCGCAATGACTATGACCGTGTGAACAACAACGTATTGGCTGCCAACGCTCTCATCCTCACTATGCCGGGAACGCCCTGCGTGTTCCTTCCCCACTGGCAGCAATACAAGTCGGAAATAAAGAAAATGATTGCCGCCCGAGAGGCCGCCGGCATCACCAACCAAAGCGAAATCACCGCTCAGTATGAGGTGGGCAGCAACAAAGGATATTATCTGAAGGTCACGGGCTCCAAGGGATCCATCATCCTCACGCTTGGCAACCTTTATGGCGTAGACGTCGATACCGACCAGCACGAGATGGTGCTCAGTGGCGACAATTTCGCCATGTATCTCTGGGATGATGTCTATAACCAAGAGACATACGATGCCATCGATGACGAGAGTGAAGAGGGCATTAGAGTCTATGTGATGGACCATAATGAAGGAGCCCCATACCTCTACACTTGGAAGGACGGCAATGAAATCAATGGCGCATGGCCAGGCAAGCAGATGACGAAAAAAGTGACCCTTAAGGATGGCTCAAGATGGTACAAGCAGACCTTCGACGTCTCATCCCTCAATGCCATCGTCACATTCTACGATGGCTATCAGACGGAAGATATAGAGAACATTACAAAAGACATCTATCTCAGTTACTACAAGGGGAGCGACAAGAAACACACCGACTATACCTCTTATTACGAGGATGGTCCCAATTTGGGTGATGTCAACGAAGACGGAAAGATTACCGTTGCAGATGTAATGTTATTAGTCAAGATGGTACTTGGCCAATAAAACCAAGCATGGTCTATTCCCTGCAACGGGCATACATCTCATTCAAAGCAGGACGTGGGACACCGGCCAATACTGCGCGGTCGAGATCCTCACGGGCCTGCTTTTTCTTACCCATTTTTATGCGGATGTCTGCCCTATTGAGGATATAGTCGGAGTTGGAGGGGTCGAGCCGCATCGCCTCGGAGAAATCATACTCTGCCACCTCGTTCATACCCCTCTCCGCTTCAATACCGGCCCTTGCCGCGTAGGCCACAGCACTGTCGGGATATTGCTGGATGAGGATATTGAGTCTGTCCATGGCCTCGGAAGGCCTCATATCTTTCTGACAGAGCAGGGCGAGACCCAATTGTCCGTTGAAATTGCCCGGCACGATTCTGAGCATGGTCTCATAATCCTTGCGGGCGAACTTGTATCTGTGTTGTTTTTCGAAGACGTAAGCCCGGTAATAGAGCGCGGCCACATTTTTGGGGTCACGCTCCAGCACCCAGTCATACTCCTTTTTGGCATAGTCCCATTGCTCCAGGAGCATATTCCAAGAGGCCTTGTTGAGTCTCAGACTGATATTATCTGGGAACTTCCTTACCTTGTCGGATGCCACCTCAAGAGAGTCACGCAAGTCGTCGTAAGTCTGTGCGTCAGTCACTAAGAAAGAGCCAAACAGCGCCATGAAGAGCCACGCCTTTCTCAAAGGCAACCATCTCATCCTCATTGTTTTTTGATCCAGTTGACGATCCATTCACCGACCTCTTTCGTGCCGTAATGCGCACCACCCTCCACCTGAATCTCTGGTGTGCGCACATTGGCATCAAGGCTGGCGTCCACAGCGTTTCGCACCATCTGTCCCTCCTCGTTCAGACCGAAATATTCGAGCATCATTGCCACGGAGAGAATCTGCGCCAGAGGATTGGCAATGTTCTTTCCGGCAGCCTGCGGCCAAGAGCCATGAACGGGTTCAAAGACCGGTGTGTCCTCACCCGTGGAAGCCGACGGCAGCAATCCCATCGATCCCGAGATGCAACTACCCTCATCCGTCAGGATATCGCCAAACGTATTCTCCGTCACGATAACATCGAAGAACGTCGGTTCGGCAATCATTCTCATCGATGCATTGTCCACGAACATATAATCGACCTGCACGTCAGGATATGCCGGTTCCATCTCCTTGGCAATCTGCCGCCACAACCGGCTCGATGCCAGGATATTCGCCTTGTCGACCACTGTAAGGTGATGATGGCGGCGGCGGGCATACTCGAAGCCCACTTTCAGGATGCGCTCAATCTCAGGACGGGTGTAGTAGTTGGTGTCATAAGCCTTGTCATTGTCCTGATATTTCTCTCCGAAATACATGCCTCCAGTCAATTCGCGGATGCAAACGAAATCCGCACCCTCCACGAGTTCTGTTTTCAGCGGACTTTTGTGAAGCAGGCATTTGAAAGTCTGCACGGGTCGGATATTGGCAAACAGTCCGAGCCCCTTTCGCATGGCAAGCAGCCCCTGTTCAGGTCTCACCTTTGAGGTGGGGTCATTGTCATATTTCGGGTCGCCCACCGCTGAGAAGAGCACGGCATCTGCTTTTTTGCAGATTTCGAAAGTCTTCTCTGGGAAAGGGTCGCCCACTACGTCGATGGCATGAGCACCACAGATGGCCTCTGTATACTCCACCTCATGTCCGAATTTTTCGGCGATGGCATCCATGACGGCCACGCCCTGTTTCATGATCTCTGGTCCTATACCGTCGCCAGAGAGAACGGCTATTTTCAGTTTCATAATTTTGAGATATAGATGCTTTAGATGGGATAGATGAAATAGATATTATAGATGCTATAGATATTATAGATGTTATAGATGTTATAGATGAAATAGATGGGGAATTATTGGCTTTCCTCGAAGATATTGAGCATTCGGAGGGTTGCCTTGATGGCCGCCTCCGTCTGGTCGGCATCGAGTCCTCTGGTTCTGATGACCTTGTCGCCGTTGCGCCATGTGATGACCGTCTGGACAAGGGCGTCGGTGCGGCCTCCCGGCGGGATGGTAACGGCATAGTTGGCCAGGATGGGGAAAGTGCGACCAAGATTGACCTTATAGATTTTCCTCAAGGCCTTGACGAAAGCGTCATACTGTCCGTCACCTGTCGATTCAGCGGCATATTGGCTGCCGTTGATTTCCACCTTGATGCTGGCAATGGGTTTCAGTCCATAGGTGGAAGTGACCATGTAACTAATCAGTTTTACCTTCTCCTCGGGCGTGGTATGCTTGAGCACGTCATTGACGATATAGGGAAGGTCGTCCTGTGTGACGATTTCCTTGCGGTCACCCAGTTCGGTGATTCGTTTCGTCACCTTGTTCATCTGCTCAGGAGTCAGTTGCAGTCCCAGTTTCTGCAAGTTGAGTTCGATATTCGCCTTTCCGCTCGTCTTGCCCAGCGCATATTCCCGGCTCCTGCCGAAACGTTCCGGCACCAATGCGTTGCAGTAGAGATTGTCCTTGTTGTCGCCATCGGCATGCACGCCCGCCACCTGGGTGAAGACATTGTCACCCACGATGGGTTGGTTGGGAGCCACGGCGATGCCGCTGTATTCCTCCACGAGTCGGCTGATATCGTTGAGTTTCTCCTCCCGGATATTGGTCCGTGCTTCGAACTGGTCGCGGAGAATGACCTGCACGCTCGCCAGGGGAGCGTTTCCGCAGCGCTCACCGAGTCCGTTGACCGTCACATGCAGTCCCTTTGCCCCACACAGCACAGCCGCCAAGGAGTTGGACACCGCGAGGTCGTAGTCATTATGCGCATGGAAGTCGAAATGCACTTCTGGGTACCGTCTTCTCATCTTTCGGAAGAAGTCAATCACCTGCAAGGGATTGGTGATGCCCAGTGTGTCGGGCAGCATGAACCGTCGGATGGGCGTTCTCACCAGTTTATCCATCATGGTGTAGATGTACTCCGGAGAGTCAGACATGCCGCTGCTCCAATCCTCGAGATAGATATTCACCGCGATGTCCTTGGAATCCGCATAGTCTATCGAGCGCATGATGTCATCCAGATGTTCTTCCGGTAACTTTCCCAACTGGTTTCTGCAATGTTTGAGCGAGCCTTTGGCCAGCAAGTTGATGACACGCCCTCCACAGTCGGCTATCCAATCTATCGACTGATGGTCGTCGACGAAACCCAGCACCTCCACCTTGTGGAGCATTCCCTCATTGGCAGCGTAGTGGGTGATCATCTTGACAGCGTCTTTCTCACCCTCCGACACCTTTGCCGATGCCACCTCCATGCGGTCGACGTTGAGGTCATCGAGCAGCATCCTCGCTATCATGAGTTTCTCATGGGGCAGGAAAGACACGCCGCTGGTCTGTTCCCCATCGCGGAGGGTAGTGTCCATGATTTCGATGAACGGATGCTTGAGCGGCTGCGTGATCAGTTGTTCTGGCGTTCCCATTCTTCTATTTTGTTGGTGTTTTGCAACAAGAAGTCAATATCGTCGAGTCCGTTGATGAGACAATGCTTCTTATATCCGTTGATTTCGAAATGCTCGCTCTCTCCTGTCTCGAGATTGGTCACCGTCTGCTGTGGCAGATTCACCTCCACTCTTGTCTTCGGGTTGTCGCTGATGCTTTGGAAGAGTTGTGCAAGGAATGGTTCCGACACCACGACCGGCAGGACGAAATTATTGAGTTCGTTGTTTTTGTGGATGTCTGCAAAAAAGGAACTGATAACCACCCTGAATCCATATCCGGCGATGGCCCATGCGGCATGCTCTCTTGAAGAACCCGAACCGAAGTTCTTGCCTGCGACGAGGATGCACCCCCCGTATGCGGGATTGTTGAGCACGAAGTCTTTCTTGGGCGACCCATCCTCATTGTATCTCCAGTCACGGAAGAGGTTGTCGCCGAATCCCTTCTTGTCGGTGGCCTTCAGAAACCGTGCCGGTATGATCTGATCGGTGTCGACATTCTCCAAAGGCAGCGGCACGCAGGTACTGGTAATGATATCAAATTTCTGTTTCATTGTCGTATGGATTTAAATCAGGTCTCTTGGATCAGTAATGACACCCGTGACTGCTGCAGCGGCAGCCGTGAGCGGACTCACCAGCAGCGTCCTTGCGCCAGGTCCCTGTCTCCCCTCAAAGTTGCGGTTGCTGGTCGACACGCTGTATTTCCCTGCCGGCACCTTGTCATCATTCATGGCGAGACAGGCTGAGCAGCCAGGTTGACGGATCTCGAAACCCGCTTCCCGGAGCACCTTGTCGATGCCCTCCTCACGGATTTGCTTGTCGACCGCCCAACTGCCCGGCACGAGCCATGCCGTGACGTCAGCGGCTTTTTTACGCCCCTTCACTAGGGAAGCGAAGGCACGGAAATCCTCTATGCGCCCGTTGGTGCAAGCGCCCAGGAACACATAGTCGATTTTCTTTCCCAACAGCCTCTCCCCAGGATTGAATCCCATGTAGCGCAGTGATTTGGTGAACGAAGCCCTTGCCTTCTCATCTATTTGCGATATGTCCGGGATATTCTGAGTGATGCCGATGCCCATCCCTGGGTTGGTGCCGTAGGTGATTCTGGGTTCAATGTCTTTCGCGTCAAAGGAGAGTTCACGGTCGAAAACAGCATCGTCGCCGCTTCTGAGGGTTTTCCAGTAGGCCAAAGCCTTGTCCCATTCCTCCCCCTTGGGTGCGTACTCCCTACCCTTGACATACTCAAAGGTTTTCTCATCAGGAGCCACCATGCCTCCTCGGGCTCCCATCTCGATGCTGAGGTTGCAGAGCGTCAGCCTGCCCTCCATCGACATATCGCGCACGACATCTCCCGCATACTCCACGAAATAACCTGTTGCTCCCGATGTGGTGAGCCGGGCCATGAGAAACAGTGCCACATCCTTTGCGGTCACCCCCTTGCCCAATTTTCCATTGATGCTGATACGCATGGTCTTCGGCTTCTGCTGCAGGATGCACTGCGAGGCCAGCACCATCTCCACCTCGGAGGTACCGATGCCGAAGGCCACAGCCCCCATCGCGCCATGCGTCGACGTATGAGAGTCACCACAGACGATGGTCATCCCTGGGAGCGAGAGTCCTTTCTCTGGTCCCACGACATGGATAATGCCGTTGTCGGGCGACATCATACCGAAATAGTTGAGCCCGAACTCCCGGCTGTTGCGCTCGAGAGCATCCACCTGCGCCTTGGAGACGGGGTCTGCGATGGGTTTGTCCTGGTCATGAGTCGGTGTGTTGTGGTCGGGCATGCAATAGATCTGCTTCGGGCGGAAGCATCTCAGTTTTCTCTCCCTCAAGCCGTCGAAGGCCTGGGGTGTGGTGACCTCATGGCAGTAGAGTCGGTCGATATACAGTTGGGTGGGACCATCCTCCACCACCTGCACCACATGCCGGTCCCATATCTTGTCAAACAGCGTGTTCATCGTGTCAGTTTTTGAATTTGTTGATACAGTCGATATAAGCCTCCACCGATGCTGTGACGATATCAGTATTGGCACCAAAACCATAGTATAATCCGCCGTTGTATTCCACCTGCATGTGCACCTTGCCCACATCATTGGAACCCTTTGAGATGGCCTGTATGGTAAATTCCTTGAGAGTCATCTTCTTCATGATGATTTTCTTCAGCGCATTGATAGCCGCATCCACCGGTCCGTTTCCTGTCGATGCCGCCTCGAATTTCTGTCCGCTGATATCCAGTCCTATGCTTGCCACACTTCTTACCCCCATGCCAGTGGTCACCTGCAGGTAATCAAGTTGCACGGCATGTGCCTCGGCGGTGTCCGCTCCTGCCAGCATAAGGATGTCAGCATCGGTAACTTCTTTTTTCTGGTCAGCCAGTTTGAGGAACTTTTGGTAAATCTTGTCGATGCGTCTATCTTCATCGATATTGACGCCCAACACGCCCAATCTGTATTTGAGAGCCGCACGTCCAGACCTTGCGGTCAGCACGATAGAGTTGTCATCGAGTCCGATATCCTTGGGGTTGATAATCTCGTAGGTGTCTGCATTTTTGAGCACACCATCCTGATGTATACCACTGGAGTGAGCAAAGGCATTTCTTCCGACAATGGCCTTGTTGGGCTGAACCGGCATATTCATGAGGCTCGACACCATACGGCTTGCCGGATAGATTTGCATGGTGTTGATATTGGTGTCGATACTGAGATTCTTGTGGCATTTGAGAATCATGGCAATCTCCTCCAACGAAGTGTTTCCTGCCCTTTCTCCGATGCCGTTGATGGTCACCTCCACCTGTCTTGCCCCATTGATGATGCCACTGAACGTATTGGCCGTGGCCAACCCCAAGTCATTGTGGCAATGAGTAGAAATAATTGCTTTGTCGATGTTGTCGACATGCTCCATGAGGTATTTGATTTTTGCCCCATATTCCTCGGGCAGACAATATCCCGTGGTATCTGGGATATTGACCACGGTGGCCCCAGCCTTGATGACCGCCTCGATCACCCTTGCGAGGTATTCATTCTCGGTGCGCCCGGCATCCTCGGCATAGAACTCCACATCCTCGACATACTTTTTGGCATATTTCACCGCCGCCACAGCGCGCTCGATGATTTCCTCCCTGTTGGAGTTGAACTTATACCTGATGTGCATGTCACTTGTTCCAATGCCCGTGTGAATTCTCTTCCGCTTGGCATATTCCAATGACTTGGCAGCCACGTCGATGTCATGCTCCACTGCCCGTGTGAGGGCGCAGATGGTGGGCCATGTGACTGCCTTTGAGATTTCGATGACGGAGTTGAAATCTCCAGGACTTGAGACAGGGAATCCTGCCTCGATGACATCCACGCCGAGTTTCTCCAGTTGCCGTGCCACCTGTATCTTCTCAACCGTGTTGAGTTGGCATCCGGGCACCTGTTCTCCGTCCCGCAGCGTCGTGTCGAAAATGAATAACCTATCGTTCATATTTTATTATATATGGTAATATCCTCCAACAAAAAAGCCTTTCACACTCCTGGAAGTGAGAAAGGCTTTATGTTGTCGCAGCATCTATTACCTGCACACCTTATCACTTCCAGCCGCATGATGCAGTCGGATGCTAATGATAATGCTAATAATAGAAATGCTTTGATTGTTCATTGAAATCTGTTGTTGATGAGGTTTCTTGCCTCAATTTTTTAAATCGGTGGCAAAATTATACATTTAGATGCAACGGAGCAAATAATTTGCCATTTTTTTGCCTCATTTGGTTTCGGATTATCATATTTTAACGGAAACCGTTTGAAATTTGTTCATAAAAGGGAGCGGATGAGGAACCAGATGACAGGTACGAGGAGTGCCGGCAACAAGTTGAGCGTGCGGCAGTCCTTCAACTGGAGCAGGGAGAGACCACTGCCCGTTATCAGCAAACCGCCCACTATCAGGAGTTCAGCCATCAATGCATCACTGATAGCCGAGGCAGAGATATGTGCCACCACCCAAAACATGCCCTGCCAACAGAAAAGAACGGGAGCCGCCAATATCATCCCGATGCCATAGGTGGATGCGAACACCATAGATGACACAAAGTCGAGTGTGGCATTGGTGAAGAGGAAGGTGTGGTCGCCCTTCAGGGCTGAGATGACAGGCCCCAACATCGACAATGGACCGATGCAATAGAGCAAGATGGCTGTGGCAAGGCCATCGGCAAGGCGGTTTTTCTTGCCTTTTCCTTGTTTTGAGTATTTGTCCACAAGGCGTTTGAAATGTCCGTCTATATCCAGGGCCGTACCCACAACGCCTCCCACCGCCAGTGAGACAATGAAAAGCACCGGGTATTCCGACTGGCTGAAATGCGATATGGTGGCATTCAGGCCGATGGCCAGTGACGCCAGTCCCAAACCCGTATAAAGCACTTCCTTATACTTGTCCTTGATGCCACGGTGAAGAAGTGCTCCAATGACACCTCCCACGATGATGGTGGCAGTGTTGACGATGGTTCCTATCATAAAATATGTGTTGAGCCTTATCTCCGCATGGCCCCGAGCACCTGCTGAGCGATGGATTTCATTCCTTTCTCTGAAGGATGCCCATTGATCTTATGGATATCTTTCAATGCTATACAGGGAACTTGATAGTGCTTGCAGATGGTCTGACAGGACTCATTGATGTCATCACGCAACTCCGAGTTAAGTATGAAATAGAGTTCCACATTGGGGTATCTGTTGATGAGATGTTGGAGCATATAGGCCATAGCCGGTCGGAAGGTATAGAAATCTGCCTTTGTCCAACCGCTGTATTTATACTCCCCGACGGGTTCGCCCGCCCAACTGTCGTTGGTCGCTCCGAAAATGAGGATGACATCGGGGTTGCCCAGGTTGTCCATTCTCGTGATGAAGGATCGGTCGGAATAGTCGTTGCCGTCATAGCCGCGATATCCTATCGTACTTCCGCTGTATGAGTTGTTCACACAAAGTTTGTAGCCGCCTTCCTTGGCCACCTGCCACCACCAGGTCTCAGTGACATCGTCGACATCGGTTTTGCTGCCGTTTTCCTCATAATACCACATTTCATTGGTAGAGGGTGTCACATAGCCCTCAAAGGTGGAGTAAGAGTCGCCCAGGACCGAGATGGATGGTTTTTGGGCACATGCGCTCAGGGAGCACAATAATGAAAGGGAAAGGATTTTGAGATAGTGCATGATTGTAGGGATTATTGGTGATGGGGGGGAGAGATATACTAGAAAAACTAGATGATCTAGAGATTCTAGGAACCCTAGTACTTATCAGAAGGGGGAATCAGGTGGGGGCGTAGGACCGAGCGGGTCGTCGATATCAATATTGTTCATTTTAGAGCCGATGATCTCGCCGCCCTCTGTAGGAGGCACATAGGTGTCCTCTGGGTTGGCGAATCTCGTATATTGACCACGGAAATGAAGGAGCACATCACCCACGGCACCCTTACGGTGTTTGGCGATGATAATCTGTGCCATACCATGCAGGTCATTGCCCTGCTCGTCGTGATAGATGTGGTAGTATTCCGGCCGGTGCACAAAGATCACCATGTCGGCATCCTGCTCGATGGCTCCCGACTCGCGGAGGTCGCTCAGTTGCGGCCGTTTGCCGTCGTTGGAGTCGCGCTGCTCTACCGAGCGGTTAAGTTGCGAGAGTGCGATGATGGGGATATCCAATTCCTTGGCCAGCCCCTTGAGTGAGCGGCTGATGGTAGACACCTCCTCCTGGCGGTTGCCGAAGCGCATGCCGTTGGCGTTCATCAACTGCAGGTAGTCTATCATGATGATTTGCACGCCTTTCTCCTTCACCAACCTTCTTGCCTTGGTGCGCAGTTCGAAGATGGAGAGGCCCGGTGTGTCATCAAGATAGAGCGGAGCGCCATCGAGTTTTCGGATATTCTTGTCGAGACGTGCCCATTCCGCATCATTGAGTTGTCCGTTCATCACCTTTTTGCTGTCGATCTCACAGGTGTTGGATATGAGACGGTTGACCAACTGCACGTTGCTCATCTCGAGCGAGAAGAAAGCGGTGGGCACGCGGTTGTCGACAGCGATATTCTTGGCGATGGAGAGCGCAAACGATGTTTTTCCCATGGCAGGACGCCCAGCGAGGATGACGAGGTCGCTCTTTTGCCATCCCGAGGTCATCTCATCCAATTTGGTGAAACCGCTGGGCACACCCGTCAAACCGCCGGTATTGGCAGCCGCCAACTGCATGATCTCCACAGCCCTTTTGACGATGGGATCTATCTGCGTATAGTCCTGCCTCATATTCTTCTGCGAGAGTTTGAAGAGTTGGCCCTCCGCTTCCTGCATCACCACTTCGATATCGTTGCTCTCATCAAAAGCCTTGGTCTCGATGTCGCTGCTGAAAGAGATGAGTTCCCTGGCAAGGAATTTCTGTGCGAGGATGCGCGCATGATACTCCACATGGGCAGAGGAGGCCACGGGTGCCGTGAGTTCATAGACATACATCTCGCCCCCCACTTCCTCGAGAGTTCCGTCGCGCTTGAGTTGTTCGGTGACAGTGAGCATGTCTACGGGATGCTCATTCATGCTGAGCGTCTGAATGGCGGAAAACACCTTTTGGTTGCGGGGTTCATAGAAGGTCTCTGGATGAAGGATCTCACTCACTACAGTAAAGGCATCCTTGTCGATCATCAGCGCTCCGAGCACCAGGCGCTCAGTCTCAAGTGACTGCGGGGGCAGGTGTCCCAATCCTGTGTCTATAGGAGTAACTGCGGATTTTCTTTTCAGACTGTTTTTGGGGGTATTGTTGTCGGGCATAAAATCAGAAAGGTTTGAAGTATCGGTTCTCTTTTTGGGAGTGCAAAGATAGTGAAAGGTGAGCGGAAAGCAAAATAAATCATCATGAAAAATTTCCCCAATCTTGGTCTGATCCTACTGACAGGATTCTATGGGTGGCTCTGAAAAAAGGCTTTCACCTTGTTCCAGTCGACATTGACGATGTCGAGTGGCTCGTCATACTCCTTGGCAGTGACCTCATGTTTTTCCAAATCAAACTTGACGAAGATTACATCATCCACGCATACCTTGAAAGAGTCGAGAGGAACGACATCATACAAACTCATCTTCCCGTTCCCATCGAATTCAGGCTCCTCGTCTCCATTCCATCGTTCATAAAAGCACTCCTCATTGGCTTTCAGATACCAAAAATGGGCTTTGCCGTCTGCATCGGTTTTTCTTAGCGTCACCATCGCACCTCCCCTATATTTTTGTAGTTCATTTCTCTGATAAAAATAAACACCCACTGCCGTCAAAAGGCAGATAAGTGCACAGACAAAAGGCTGTAGGAAACAGCCGATGGCAAGACCTTTGAGACGCTTTTTTATTAATCCATAAAATGGGATGGAAATGGTAGCCGCCAATAAGATTACCATAACCATCACTATGATGACGTAAAAAAACAAACCTTGTTCTATCATGGAGCGATTCTTTTTATTGTTTTGCGATCATGGTTTTGTCAACTGCAAGGCCAGCATAGTCATATCATCATTCTGTTCTGCATCACCCACAAACAGTCCCGCCGATGTGGTCATCGCTTCGATGAGTGCCTGTGGCTGCCTAATGGTCACCTTTGCGACTTGCAGCATCCGGTCTATGCCAAACTGGCAGAGATTGATATCCTCGGCTTCATTGAGACCGTCAGTGTAGAGGAATACCATGTCGCCCGTCTTAAGTTGTAGATGCTGCACGGAGTACTGCCATCCCGGCATCACTCCTGCCGGGATATTGGCATCACAAGAGAGAACACTGACATCATCGCCAGCCAACAGAAATGGAGGGTTGTGCCCGGCATTGGTGTACTTCAGATGACCTGTAGACAGGTCGAGCACTCCCAGCAGGAGTGTGACAAACATGCCCGCCTCATTGTTGTTGCTCACCGCATCATTGAGTGCCATCATAATCTGGTCTGGTTCGCTCGTATATGCAGCGACGTTGCGGAACAGAGAGCGTGTCACCGCCATGACCAATGATGCCGGGACACCTTTGCCCGACACGTCACCAATGCAGAAAAAGAGTTTCTCATCCCGGATAAGGAAGTCATACAGGTCACCTCCTACCGCCTTTGCTGGCTTCACCTGACCATAGATATCGATATCATGACGGTCGGGAAATGCAGGATAGGTCTTGGGCAACATCGACATCTGTATGTCGTGAGCGATTTTCAACTCACTCTCCATGGAGGCCTTGGCAGCCGTCGTGTCCTTCAGTTCATTGACATAGGCAGTCAGCGAGTGCTGCATGTTCTCAAACGAGTCGCGCAACAGATGTATCTCATCTCGGCTTTGGATAGCAGGCAGAGGTGTGTCAAATTGTCCGTCGGCCACCTGATCGGCAGCGGCAGCCAACTGTTTCAGGGGATTGGCCGCACGTCGGATAGCCAACCGACAGACATAGAATGTGATCAGCAATACAACGGCAGTAACCATCAGCATGAGTATGCCCACAATGATGCCCATCATGTTGAGTGAGAGCATGGGTACAGAAACCGCCAAGATCCAGTCTATACCCTCCAAAGGAGCATAGAACAGATATGTCCTGATTCGGTTGACACGTACTTCATGGTTTGTTTCTTTTGTGCTCCATTGACCTTCGGACATTCTTTTAATGACCTCCTTGGCAACGCCCGGCTTATCCGAATCTTTGATATGTGTGTAGAAATTGCCCTTCAGGATACGCCTCTGGTCTGGGTGTGTGATATAGGTACCGTCACGCGACAAAACAAAGTTTCTGTACAATCCACCTTCTGACAATGGCAGGATGATGGTTCTGGCATTGGAAATACTATCCTGCTTCATCAGCAGATGGGTCATAAAGTCAAGTGAAAGGTCGGCGCCAAGAATAGCCACCACACGCCCTTTCTGGTCGTGAACGGGGTACATATAGGCCACCAGAGGTGTCTTTTTGTCTTGGCTGTCAAAGAAAGGCTCCGACCAATATGCGGAGTCGGCTGCGACGGCTTTCCGGAACCATTCTGCCTCAAGATAGGATGCTTCGGCACCTTGTATGGGTTTTCCTTTCACCCCAAGACTATCATCGCGCCAGGCGTAAGGACAGTAAGAGCGCCCTTTCTGGGGGAAATAGTTCTCGATGAAACTGATGCCGCAACTGCGGATGCGTGGATTATGGGCAACGATTCTCTCCATGATGGCCTGCAACTGTTGTGGCTGGCTGACATTTTTCTCTACATCAAATATGTTGTTCTCAACAGCCACGCTGACATCCGACATCGCGTCGCTGATGCTTTTACCAGAAGATTGGATGCCGTTGTAAAATGCATCGGCACTGCTTTTCACAATCAATGATTTGGTCAATGAATAGATGAGAAATGCCAACGCACCCATCATGATGAACAGCACCAGCAATACCCATCTGGCCAGCCTTCGGGCAAAATTGTATTTGTATTTTTTCTTTTCCATCCTGCACACTGCGCTTTTGACGGTACAAAATTACATAAAAAAAACAGTTGTCACAAGTTGAAAGAAGAGAAAGTCGCCTTCATAATCATGATGTAAGAATAATTATGATATGATCTTTCAATTAATCTCTTTTTGAAATGGACTCAGTAAATTGATGATTGCCCTGCTTCAATTCTGTTGGCGCTTTTCCAGGCAGCAGTAGTGTGGCGGATGTGCCTACGGGAATCGCAAAGGAGAAACTGACCGAACTATCGGAATTAATCTGCCAACTGCTTTCAATACGTCCGTATCGCGTGTCCAAATATCCACGTGCGTGTGTCATTCTGCCCGTGGGGTCAGGCTCCGGACGAAGAATAAAGTGGCTGAATCCCGGATGCTGTTCATCACGTTCAATGCCCAGACAACGGTTGATGAGCCACTGACCTACTGCTCCGAAGGAATAATGGTTGAATGAATTCATGGAGTTGTTGCCACCGAAGCCTGCCGTGTGAGTGTAGGAGTCAAGGCGCTCCCAGATGGTTGTCGCACCCTGGGTCACAGGATAGAGCCATGAGGGATAGTCCTCTTGCTGCAACAAGCGATAGGCAATGTCGCTACGTCCGGCATCGCTGAGCACCCGGCTTATCCATGCCGTGGTGATGAAGCCCGTCATCAGCGAATAGGGCGGGCATCGCACACCTCTGTCCGTGGTATTCTCACGCTCGATGCAGGCAACCAGGCGCTCTACGAGTTTCTGGCGCAACTCGCCCTCCACGATATTGAAAGCCAGCGGCAGGACGTATGAACCCTGAATGTCGATGGGCTGTCCCTTGCGCTGCTGGTTGAAGGCCGAGAAGACAGTCATGCCCGTTTCGGTGTCGATATAGTGGTCGATGAAAAATTGCTTACGCTCTTCCAAGCGCCGTTGGTATCGTTCGGCGTCAGCCGTCTTGTTGAGCAGCAGGGCCGTCTGCCGCATAATGTCGAGGTCGTAAATATAGTAGGCCTCGAAGAGCAGCGTTTTGTCGTTCTTCTCGTCTTCCAGTCCGAGCCAGTCGCCCAGGTCGCCCCACTGCCGCTGTTGCACCAGCAATCCCGTCATAGGGTCGAAATAATGGCTGTCCACATAGTCGATGTAGCGGGCCATCGCCTCATAGTGGTCGGCCAGTATGCCGAGGTCGCCATATTGCAGCCAGCATTCCCAGGGCACGGTGATGCCCGCGCTGCCCCACAGCAGTCCGCCGAATCCCCCGCCTATGGGGGCGATGTCTGGGAATCGGCCGTCGGCAGTCTGCACGTCGCGTATGGCATGCATGTGCTTTTTGAGGAACTCATCCACGTCGGCCATGTTGACAGCCGTGCGTGAGAACACGCTGATGTCGCCGCTCCATCCCATGCGCTCGTTGCGCTGCGGGCAGTCGGTGGGTATGCTGATGAAGTTGGACAGCATCGACCATCGGATGTTTTGCCAGAGACGGTTCACCATCGGGTTGCTGCATTCGAAACCGGCGGTGAAATGGTCAACACTACTGACAACAAGTCCCTCGACGTCGGCTGTGGGAAGTGGTTGGCTGATACCTGTTATTTCTATATAACGATATCCGTGCAGGGTCATGTCGGGCGAGAAAACCTCACAGGTATCACCGCTGGCAACGTATATATCCTGTGCCATGGCGGCGCGGATATTTTCGAGCATCAGCATGCCTTTTTTGTCTTCATATTCAGGCAAGTCGGGATAGAGCACTTCAGCAAAGCGGAACTTCAACGTCTGTCCACGGTGCAAGCCGTGCATCTTGATTCGAGGCACACCTGCCATGTTCTGTCCCATGTCATAGACATAGACGCCTGGCCGCACCTCATCCACGTTTTTTGCGGTCAGCACGGTGTGCAATCCTACGGAAGTGGTGGCCGGCAGCAGACGGAAACTGCTATAGTCGCATACCTGGGGCTGCGTACCGCCACCCTCTGTCGGCAGATGCCCTTCAAGTGTCGCTTCACATGCCTTTTTCCATCCACTAGATGCTGCTGTGTTGTCGTAAACCTCACCTTGGAACATGCTGGCGTAAACTACCTTCGATTTGTCGCATACTTCCCAGTTGTCGGGTTGGGTGGTGATGACGGTGGAGTCACCATCCTCATATCTCACCAGTAGTCTCGCCATGAATGCCAGTTGGTCGCCAAAGTAGTTCCAGTTGCCGCCAGAGAAAGTCTGGCTACCTGCCCACCAGCCTTCGCCCAGCCTGACATGCAGGCGGTTGGTCTCCTGCAGCATCGCTGTGACAACATACTGCTGGTAATAGTGAGTCTTGTTGTACTGCGATACGCCTGGCGCATAGTATTCGCTACCCACTTGACGTCCATTCAGTTCTGCACAGTAGATGCCACGTGCCGTTGCTATGAGCGTGGCCTCTTTCACGGGTTTCTGTTTCAGTGCAAACCGGCACCGCAGTACCGGCATGGCCCCGTGGCTGGGATTGATAAGATACACAACAGGCTTTTTCCTGTTGCCGATCTTCCGCAAGTTTTTGTCCTCGTAGAGAATGCCGTATGGCGAGCGGTAGTTGCGCACTTCCACCTTATGGATGACCGCCCGCTGACCGATTTCCATCTCGTAACCGATCTGTGCCAATTGTGGGAAAGCGATGTAATCACCGCCTTTGCCCATCGGATTGAGCACCACATCGCCCAGTTTTCGTCCATCGAGCAGGATGTCGGCACTGCCCAGGCAGCAATGTGCTTCAACAGTGTGTGGTGCGTAGGTGTCGAGAGTTCCCGATTCGAACGATTTCAGCAGTTCCTTTCCCTTGGTCGTATAACCTATTCGCCATACATTCAGGAGGGAGGATGCCGCATCAAGTTCCAACTTGACATACGACTCGTCTGCACCATTCTCCACACCCAGTATGTTCATGTTGCGACTCATCAGGCGAGGGTCATTGCCTCCAAAAAGAAGACTCAGCCTGTCCGATTTCGATGCCCTGTCCAATTGCACGGTCCAACTGATTCTGAACTGTGGAAGGTAATCGGCATACAAAACTGACTGTTCGCTGCCAATCCACTTGGCATCCTCAAATTGAGCAAAACACAAACAAGGCAGAAGAGTCATCAGTAGTATCTGTATTTTTTTCATATCTTTCTGTTTTCTGTGGATACTACTTCCTTACGCCTCTTCCCCTTTTATTTCACTTCACGCTCTTGGATGGCCTTGCCCGCCCCCCAGGCATCGCCGACCTTTTCGCCTACTACACGGTAGGTGTTCTTGGAAGAGTCGAAGATGACTGGCTGCAGTTTGCCGAGGTCGATGTTGCCCTCCTCGTCGAGGATGCTCTCATCGGCACTCATATTGACGATCTCGCCCACTACGCGGGCACCGCCGTTGTCGTCCTCATCGAAGGTCACAACCTTGCATTCCAACGCCATCTTGTATTCATTGATGATGGGAGCGTCCACGTTAGGACTCGGAGTGATGGTGAAGCCGGCCTTGGCCACCTTATCGGGCACGTCGTTGCCGGACACGATGCCAAAATAGTCGCTCTGCACGATGTCGTCCTTGGTGGCGAAACTGATGGTGAACGCCTTTTTCAGGCGGATGTTCTCAGTAGTTTTGTGGGCAGAGAGTTCGAAGGTGATGTGCTTCGGCCCGCACTGGCCGCCCCAGGCGGCCATCATCACGTCAGGGTTCTTGTCCGCGTCCCATGTGGCGATCATAATGGCGGGCAGCGGTGTGATCACCGCTTTGTCGCTGAAGTTCTTACGGCCTTCCACCGCCTTCACTTCCACCTTTTCCGAAATGGGGTTCTCGTTGGTCTCGTTCTTTTGCTCTTTGTTTCCACAGGCAGTCATGAGCATTGCGCCTGTCAGCACGAGGGCTGAAAAGGTCATGTAGTGTTTCATTTTTTGCTTGTTGTTTATGTTGATTTTTGATTGATGCTTAATTGTGCATGCTTGTTGCTGCTATCATCTACCGTCCGTGGGCTGTGCTGACGGTTGCATGGATGTTGGCGGTGATGTCTAGAGGGGAAGGGACGGAACAGATGGTCTGAATGGCATCAAGATAACTAAGGATACACGAAATACTCTATATGATCAATGCACGTCGATTCCATCAAAATACAGTTCTGCAATGACGGTGTCGCCATATTTTGAGCCTGGATAAACTTCGAGAATCTCGAATTTCAGTGTCCAGTCGGGCTTTGCTTCGTCGTGGTAGCCAAGAATACCGACATCGAAACTCTGGAGGGTGCGGCTGTCCTCCAAGGCGAGGATGGCATATGGCTGGTTGTTGTACCATACACGTAGTTTTTTCACGCGTGAGTTGGCTTTCCACGCCTCCTCCGACTTGACATGGCCGTTGAGGATTTCCACCGTTGTGATGCGAGGGCATTTCCCCTCGAACGTGTAGGTCAGGCTCTCGCCAATGCCCTTGCCCTTTGTGGCCCACACGCTCTCATGGCTGAAATCGTGGGCATTCTCGCCCTTGTAGTCAAACTTTTTGTTGGGAGACAGGCAGTTTGATGCCGTGACACTCTTCACCTCTCCACCGCAATACCAACTGCATTTGCCGCTGTACAAGTCGTCGTAGATGGTCATGTCGCCATATTTCATTAACTCCTCAGAATCATCTCCATATTGGTTGGATAGTTTTTCCCATTTCTCCACTGTGATTGTCGGCATCGGGATGATGCTTTGGGGTTTGATGACCTTTTCTTGCGCATGAGCAATCATCATTGAAGCGATCGCTATAAAGATAGTGATGATGATTCTTTTTTCCATAATGATTGATAGTTTAATTATTTTGCAAATATAAATAAAAAAATGGATTACTTCATCTTTGTGGGATAATTTGTGCATTTTGTGACATTCGATATGCACTGGCCGTGTGAAATAAAGTAGTCGATGGGGGACTTATTTATACTCTTGAACAGGAATTGCGGATTTCTGGATAAGACAAATATCAACGAGAAAACTAAAAAAATAATAATGAATATTGTATAAATGGCAGACAATTGCTATTTTTGCATATCATTAGAAATACCAAAGATAAATATCATTTTCCTATGAACCATCTCAGTCATTTTCTTTCAGTGCTGGTCACGATGTTGGCTTTCACATACCAGATTCAGGCACAAGATGATTACGAACGTCTCTCCAAGGCCGAGGAATGGTATTCAGATTATTGCGAGGAAGCCGTTCTTGGTTTTGAGTCCAACCGACAGAGTCCTATGAAGCATCCGCAGAAATACTGCGTTTTCGCCCATCAGCATGCGGGCTCACTGGGTTACGCGCTCGCTGTCGCCACCAACGATGAGAGTGAGATTGTCATGTTTACACCCAGTGGCAATCACCTCCAGGCACAGCGTATCTCCAAGGCCATCCTGCCCAAAGAAGTGTATTGGACCCCCATCAGCCGTTTGGGTCATTACCTCGCTCACAGCAAGGACATCACCCTCAAAGAACGTCCCCTCCCCGTGCGTACCCCCAACAAGAAGGCCAACACTTTTGAAGTTGTGGTGGTAGACGGCGAGAAGATACCAGATATCAAGGCTTACAATCAGATGATGTTCAAACCTCACAGAAACACAGTGCGGCTGAACAAACAGCACCACACCAAAGAGGTCGATGAGCAACAAGATTTTGTGAAAAAGGATCAGATGGAATATGAGTTCAAACTGACCAATCCTGCAGTGATTGCCAAGATGTTCCGGGGTTATGAAGATAATGAGATGTGTCCCTGGGTGGTGAAGAGCAGTTTCTTCAACAGCCATAACCTGTTGCAGTACAGCCGTTGGAAAGAGGGCGAACCCGTAAGGAAAGCCAGCAAAGATGTGTGCCGCATCATCAGCGATTATTACGGCGGACGCGCCATCAAAGGCACTCAGTGGCTGGCAACCATCGAATCGGGTGAGCGCTCCTTCTATGCCGTGCAGTTCGAGAATGTGGGAACCGAGGCATTGGCAGCCATGGTGTGTGTCGGTGAGGGCGAGGTGACCTCTGTATGGGAGTTTGTAGGCAAGGTTGAACCTGACCAAGAAGGCGCGTCGATATGGTTTGTCGATGATGAGGGCGATTTCATGAGTCATGCCCCTGAAATCCACTGCATCACCACGACAGACAAAGGCATGGAACTCTACATCCGCCTTCATGGTGGCGAGAGTTTACAGTACTTCGTTCTTCGCGAGATGGGGTCAGTGTGGATGGAGATACTGGTTGACTACTGGGTCTATGTTTGGGATTGAATGAGTTAACACAAGAAACCTTGTACCACAGCAGAATGACATTAACCAATTAGCACTATTAAGAATATAAAGCGTTTTTATTATCGTATGAAAAAGTATCTATTATCTCTTGCATTGGCAGTGATTGCTGCCAATATGAATGCTCAGGAAGTGAAGAAACTTCCTCAGCCCGACATGCAAATTCAAATGACACTGACCGAAGCGCTTCAAAAGCGCAGGTCTGACCGTGATTTCAAGGCCGGTGGCACTATCAGCGACCAGCAACTCTCTCAACTGCTCTGGGCTGCCTGCGGTGTCAACCGCGCCGACCGCAAACTGCTCACCATTCCCACCGCCATCAACGCTCAGGACATCCAGGTGTATGTGTGCCGCCAGGATGGTGTCTCGCTCTATCAGCCGTATGACAACACACTGGTAAAGGTCACCGACAAGGATGTGCGCGAAATGCTCGCAGAAAGGCAGGCCAACATGAAAGATGCGCCGCTCTTCCTCCTCATTGTCAGCAACCAGGAGAAGTTCCGCAACGGCAGCGAGACTTATGGTGCCATGGATGCAGGCTATTCCTCACAGAACATCTACCTGATGTGTGCCGCACTCGGCATGAAGACCGTAGCGAGAGCAATGATGAATAAAGAAGGTGTAGCCAAAGCCCTCGGACTGAACGAAAAGCAAATTCTTGAACTCAACCATCCCATCGGATACTAACCCAACATTCGCAGGTTCCAGTTTCATCAGATTCTGAATTCATAAGATTCTGAGGATGACATAAGAATTGAATAAAATGGCCGGGGTTCCGGCCATTTTTGCATGGAAGCGACAAATAATGATGGAATTTCGACTGTTTGTCGCATTTCCGAGAATCTGTCGCTATCTAATTAGCAAAAAATGATGAAAAATGATTTGGGGATGCAGAAAACATGCTACTTTTGCATTGTCAAACGACGGAAACAGAAACAAGACCGATCGTTAAAACAAAAAAGTAAGAACAAAAAGTAAACAACAAAAACAACACAACAATGAAAAAGATCGCTACAATTTGGATGTTTGCCGCAGCCCTTTTCCTCGGCACAATGAACGTGCAGAACGCACAAGCACAAATAATGAAGTCTGCTGACCTCGAGAAATATGCCAAGCAACGCTACGGCGACAAATGGCTTGATGCAGCAAAGAATCTTTCCGATCAACTCACACTTGACAAGAATGAGTCGCTGACCTACCAAGAAGTGATTCAGGCTCCAGGAAAGACCAAGCAACAACTCTATGTCGCTCTCAACTATTGGGTGACCGCCACCTTCAAAGACCGCCAGGCCATCACACTCAACGACAAGGAAGCCGGTTGCATCATCGTCACCTCTACCTTCAAAAACATCGCTGAGCACATGGGAACATTGAAGAAATATTCTGTTAACATCACCCCGGTGATCCGCCTCGACATCAAGGACGAGAAAGTACGCGTCACTTATACCGTGCAGAGTTACGATATCCTGTCTGACCTCAACTCAGGATGGCTGACATTAGGATTAGGCGATGATAACAAGGCCATTTTTGGCGACTCAAAACGCAAGGCCGACGACAAGACCAACTATTTCCTCTATGACGAGCAATGGGAGATTGCCAAACACTACCCCTTCGTGGAGAAAGATCCCCAGAAGCGCACCTGCGCCAAGGCCCTGGTAATGACACATGCTTACTCCAACGCCATCATCGACAAGGTGGAGGAAGCCATGAAGAACGGTATCGTGGGCAACGACGACAGCGACTGGTAAAAGCCGCTGCCTCCAAGGCCGCTGTAGGGAATCTCCTTCGATGCCGCTCCAATAGTAATTCATCTATAAATATATCACCCCATTCATTATTCGCTATGAAAACAAAAGTTACATGGCTACTCACAGCCATCCTCATCTGCCTCACGGCAACACTGGTCTCCTCATGCAAGGATAAAGAGATGCAAGACGTCTTCGGAGCAGCCAACATTGTCGGCACCTGGAATAGCAGCAAGACAAGGCCCACCACTACGTTAAGTACCAGTTATCAGACCAATGTCAAGGGTATCATCACCTTCGAGGCAAGCGGCAGTTTCCATGAAGACAATGGAAAAAGTGGACGCTGGACCTTCAAGGACAATGAGTTGACACTCTACTACCCCAACGGAGAGGGGAGATCCATGAGGTATGCCATGCAAGATGGTTACAATAGAGACCAGATGACCCTGACCGCCACATTCAAAGCCGATGACGGTTTCACCTACACCAGTTCTCTCATACTTTACAGATAAAAACACATCCATTATAGATAAGAATACATCCTAATTTAGCGATCTGGATGAAGCGAGCCCCGGAAGTCAGAGATGACAATTCGGGGCTCCAATTGTTTTCATCCCATTTACGCATTCGCAACCGTCCAACAAATGACAACCAAAGACATAGTCAATTCTTAATGGATGTTAAATATATCGTTTTCCAATAAATTTTTATTGTTTTTGTTTGGTGGTTATTGGGGAAGAAACTACTTTTGCATATCGAAAATCGATAAATAAATAAACAAAAACGATAAAACAAGTATGAAAAAGAAATTGAATGTGTTTTGTGTCCTGATGCTGCTGATGATGGCAGCGCAATTAATCATTGGAATTGTCTTCAACTTCAGCGAAAGCACCCAGGCGTTCAAACAGGGCTGGGAAGAAGGAAGAAATGCGGAAGCCACAAATGGCTCTGACTTTCTGAGTGGCCTTTTAATGACACTGTTGGCTCTTGTCTGTATCTTTCTTCGGATCCGCTCGTTCATCGCCTTTATACGATTCATTCTCAATGTCAATCGCGACAAGGTGTTTGTATGGGAAAACATCCCTTTGTTGCGCTGGACGGGCTGGGGCATCTTGATACCTTCTGCCATATTTGCCGCCTACGACCTTCTGGAGCATATTCCTGCAGAAAAAGTCTACAATCAAACGATGGATGGTTTTATTTTCAGCCTGTTCTGCCTGATTGTAGCAGAGGTGTTCGCCATCGGACTGAAATTGAAAGAGGAACAGGATTTAACCATTTAGAAGCCTATGGGAAGAATTGTAGTCAACCTCGATGTAGAGATGGCCAAGCGCAAGATCTCGCTTGGAGAATTGTCAGAACGTGTGGGACTGACACAAGCGAATCTGTCAATATTGAAGACGGGAAAGGCTAAGGCTGTGAGATTCAGCACCCTTGAGGCCATCTGTCGCGAACTGGAATGCCAGCCTGGCGACATCCTCGAATACAGAGATGAATAAACCGTTATTATCCACTGACAACATTTTCAATCATGCAACACGAGACAGAAGAAATCAAAGTATATCAATCGTTTTGGAAATTCGACCTCGGCCTTGCGCTGAGCCTTACCTTCATCATATGGGGTGTTTACATGTTTCAGAATAAAGGCGACGCATACAAGGCTGGTCCGATGATCCTGATCATCATGTTCAGTATCTTTGCCATCATTTCCTTCATCAGAATGATATGGAAGCGGCCGAAACTGATCATCACTGACAAAATGTTGACAGTGAACACCAATGAGCCATGGATAGTTCGATTTGAAGACGTAGAGTCTTTCTACTCTTTCAAACACAAAGGCCAAGATGTGATTGGAATCCGCTACAAGCAGGGCACTGAGAACTGGGCCTCGGAGGAGGAGATCAAGGAAAGCCGGAATAGCCGGGTAAGATACCCAGAGAATCTTCATCCAGGCAAACCATACGAAATATATATCACTGATTTTTCAATAAAATGCCCTCAACTATGTGACCTTCTTAATGAAAGGATCATAAAATGAGGGAAGTGAAAGCGAAAAATGTGTTACCTTTGTAGGGTATAATGACAGATAAATCGGAATTTATGGAGATAAAAAACAGAATACCATGCCCTTGGTCAATAAGAATAACAAAAAGGAGGTAAAGATATGAAGAATATCATCCTTAACACACTCTTCTTCCTCGTCGCCATCACAGCACACGCTCAGTTAACGAACTGGCAGAACATTTCGAGCAACAATTTTGTGATGAAAATCATCCACGACCAGAATTATCTATATGTCGGCACAAAGGGCGGCGGCATCGTCAAGATTAACAAGCAGAGCGGTGAGCAGTCGGTACTCAAACGTGCCGATGGGAGCATGACGGGAAATTCCATTACTGACATGGCGCTACACAACGGCGAACTATGGGTAGGCACGGAGTTTAACGGGATAGCAAAGGTGACTGACGGTGGCATAGAGAAATTCGACAAGAAGAATGCAGGCTTTCAGATTAACCAGCATTTTTCCGGTTTCTATTTCAAGGATGACGGAACCATGATCGTAGGTAGTATCGCATACTTGTACGCTTTCGATGGGAAGAAATGCACAGACGCATACGATATTAACTTACTTAGCCCCTATACCTACGTCAAAAAGATTAAGGCCGACGTTGACGGACGCATCTGGGTGGCTTGCTACGATGCATTGAACCAATACAGCCTTTGCGTCCTCACATCCAACGTTTTGATACCTTACAACATTCATTATGGGAAAGCAAACACCATTGAAACCGACAAAGACGGATGCCTTTGGATAGCGACCAATAATGGGCTTGTCAAATGTGATGGCAATGATTTTACGCACTACACACCCGAGAATTCTGCCCTGCCAGAGGTGAATATTATGGACATGACTGCCGATGAAAAAGGTAATCTATGGATGTTGAGCGAACACAATATTATCAAGTATGACGGAACTAACTTCACGGCATATCCCTATCAGTTGAGCATCGCGAACGATTACCTGCTGGCCATTGACGTCGACAACGATAATGTCTATGTAGGTTCGCGCTTCGAAGGCTTACTAAGGCTCACGGGCAATGGATTGGCATCAATTCCGCTCACAGACAACCAACTCTACGACAGCGGCATTCTCTTTTCCAGTGGCTGCATCGATGGCAAAGGCTTTTTCTATGCCAGTTTACCGAATGGGCTCCAGACTTTCAACATCGAAACAGGTGAATGTCATTTTGAACCTATGGGGCAGATTGCCCAGACGGAAACCGACCGCAACGGCAACGTCTGGCTACTCTGGCCTGGGTTTGCCACCGACACCTGCCTCGTAGAACTAACAGCGACGGGCAAGAAAGCCTACATGAGAACCGACCATCCATTTAGCGAGGCAGACGCCAACCTCATCAAGTTCGACCGCAAGAACCGCCTCTGGATAGCCACGAACAAGGGCCTCTACATGCGCGACGGCGAGACGTGGATGGCCTACAACAAGAGCAATTCCAACCTCACAGAGACAGTCCAGTGCATGGCCTTCGACAGCAGCAACCGTCTCTGGTGCGGCACCTACGGCAGCGGCCTGTTCTGCTTCGACGGCACACGATGGAGCAACTACACCACCTCCAACACCTCCCTCCCGTCTGATTACGTGGGCACGGTGACTGTCGATAACAACAACGTCCTTTGGCTGAACTGCCGCGACCCTCGCTATCCCGACAAAATGGGCTCAGAATACGGTCTGGGGTTGACGCGCTTCGACGGAAACGCATGTACGACCTACAACCACAACAACTCGCCGCTGCCCAGCGACTGCTTCTGGGACGTACAGGTCGATGCCGACAACCGTCTATGGTTAGCCGCCGCCGGGGACCTCAGCGTTGTTGGCCTTACCTGCTTCGATGGAACCGAGTGGACTATCTATAACACCGACAACTCCGGCATCGTCCTCAACGAAGTCACGAAAATCACCCTCGACCCCCTCCATGACCTCATCTGGCTCACCCATCACCCCGGCCTCGGTCTCTCCGTCGCCCACCTGAACTGCCACAACACAGCAGTCCATTCCATTGCCACTCCCCTTATTACCACAACCACCTACGATTTGAGTGGTAGACGAATCACCAATCCCACAAGGGGCATCTACATCAAGGAAGGGAAGAAATATTTGAAGAAATAATCCAATGAAGAAAAAAATACTTCTTTTATCCATTCCATTCGTCTTGTTGGCGGCATTTCTCAGCCTTGGCTTCCTGCCATTCCTGTTATTGCCTTTCATCATCCTCTTCGTGAATTATCTCGTAGACAGAGAAGAGAGCAATCCCGTGGTGCAAGAGATGAAAGGAAGGCTTTTCCACAGCGTGGAAGAAGTGGAACTGAAATATGGGAAACCTGACAGCGTGGTGGTGCTCAATGCCGCGAAGGCAAACGAGATTTCCGATGTGGTCCTTTCATACCCCGAGCGTGGCATCCTCGTAGTGGCAGGCAGAGAGATTCCCATGGACGACATTACGGGCATCGCACCGAAGAACTTGGCGATAATACCTTATGTCGTCGACGAGTACGCCGTGGTCATCAACACGAAGAATCCCGCAGAACCGGTCATTTACCTCCGTGTGGGATACGACATGGGGTATGCCCGGGAGGTTGCTACGCAAATCCATGAAATACTAAAGTCTTCTGCGGCACAAAACAAAAAATAGAACCATCGGTGATAATCACCAGCCCCCTCTTCTGCTTCCTGATCCAGAAGCGTGATCATACACAGGTAGCAGACTTTCCTATGCCTTCTGCAAAGTTTTCTTTTTTATGTTCACCAACGATACAATCATAAACCCGATGCAGAACAATGTAATGATTATAACGCGGGTCTGGAACAAAATGTCAAGACTGGTGCTGTCGTCAGGCCTCAGCCAGTCAGCAAGACATGATGCTGTATTGTTGACCATATGCATCAAGAAACATGCCACGACATTACGGCTCCGATAGTACACCCAACCATACAACAAACCATTGAGAAAGGCTATGACTATCAGACTGGGATAAA
>JAEEGL011173810.1_pt1 | contig 60972 bp, 53 predicted proteins | sample 9134231 | NCBI WGS metagenome assembly JAEEGL01 (sample SAMN16246548, study PRJNA631951) | gut metagenome | biome: gut microbiome; feature: rumen; material: fiber-attached | host: Bos | place: Iran: Karaj | collected 2018-10
ATGCCTATAGTCCGATCCCAAAACTGCTCCATAAAAAGCTGGGTCTGGCTGGTCAGCCTCTCATCCTCTTCAAAACACGGAATACCGGGACTTTTAATGACATAGTCATAATCATCTATGTCAAAATCCTCCCTTTTCCCTTCAAACACAGTTATACGGCTGCCGGGACAATGCTCCTTAAGGAAAGCTTCAGTAGACTTTCCTTCACGACCGTATCCCCAGATTAATAAACTTTTATCATTCAATTTTTGAAGTATTCCCACTGTTTTACCTCACTTAACACCATTTCCAATTCGGCTTTACACCACCGGCGTTTCCGGCACTTCTTCTATTTCCATATTCTGTTTTAAGCAACACTCTGCACCCCACATTACTTTTAATTCACCCATAATATCATCAGCCAAGTGCACTTCTCAATTCTTCGGCAAAATCATCCGGCAGGTTATTCTCGTCATTCCATCCGTTTAAGATAGTGTCGATATCCTCCTTATCCGAAATCTGATCACTGTACTTATCCGTCAGATACGAATGACCGCCTTTTTTGATGAAAGCCCCGAGGCTCGCAAGCACCTCTGACCGGGTGCCCACGCATTCAAAGGGCTTCACCTCATCTATATCCGCCAGCTGTCTGAAGTAGGTTTCCATGGACTCCTTGTCAAAGAGATCCTCTCCGAAAATATCCCGCAGTTCCTCCACCGAAAGAAAGGGGCTCAAAATAATATAGACAAACAGGCACTTTGGACAGTTACAACACCAGATACCCTTTTTGGAACCTGCATTACAGGATCTGAAGATTTTATGATACTTCTTCTGCTTGGAAAAGACATAAGCGATCTGTAACTCCGCCAGAGGACGCAGCAGACTGAAATAGGATATGGGCGTATCGACTATATGCGCCACATACTCCCTGAAATCCTGCTCGAATTCAAAGCTCTTGGAATACTGATGGTTCACCTTTGAGCCCTTAACCGTAGACTCGTTGGCACTGGATTAATTTGACAGGGCGATATACTTCATCCCGTTCAGATATGCAGTAATGACGGTGGAAAAAGCCAGCACCGCCGAAAAAGGAATATGCCCGTTAAGATATCCCTTCTGATTCATCTCGATTATCTTTTTATCAAGAACGCGCTTTGCTTCTATAGGCTCTTCGCAGTGATCACAGACCTCCACACACTTCTTTGAAGCTTCCAGCGGATTCAGAAGATAAGGAATGATCCTTTCACCCTTCAAAGTCTCCAGGGATACCACCGAATCCTTGCCGCCGCCCACGGGAACCAGGATCCCGTCATACGCAGCTTCATCCTTCAACACCTTTACAGCTTCATCTTTCCGCGCCCTGATCTCCACCAGATCCTCTTCACTCACCTCTATGCCATTCACATACAAAAATTCCCCGAGGCCGTAATAAAAGAGCTTGCGCCACCATCTCACCTGCCACTCATCAAGCGCAGAACACTCCACCAGAATCGTCTTAGGACAGGTACACTTGTAATAGCTGATGGCTTCTGCCATTCCCAATGAAAAAATAAAGCGGTCCAATATCGCATCATCAATCACATCTGCTGCTTTTCGATCCCCCACCTTAAAATTCCATTTGGTCTCAAAGCTTTCAAGCCCGGTGATCTCATAGTGATATATAACCTTCAAAACTCCGTCTTCATAACTTTTCTCATAACGCGTGAATTTAAAATCGCTGTATTCTTTTCTCAACTCATCAAATGAATGCATAAAGCTCCTCCAGCTTTTCTATCCTGTGATCTTCCCTCACATCTTCGAAATACGGTGCGTTTTCATATACTCCGCCGCCTCTGATGATCCTCACCGTCTTTATGGGGATATTCCTGGAAATATAAAAATCCTTTTTCGGATTATCTCCCACATACATCATCTCACCGGGCTTGACAGCCAGTTCATCGCAAAGCAGCTCAAAGCCCTTCGCCGAAGGCTTGGCCCAGCCTTCGCCATGCTCTGCGCTTACCACTATCCCTTTTATCGCCGGGTGTTTATCCAGGCCCAGCGCTCTTATCTTGTTTCTCTGGGACACCGCGAAGCCATCGGTCAGAATGCCCGCTGCGATCCCCTTCTCGCACAGGGTCGACAGAACATCCTCCACATCGTCATATGGCTTGTAGATCTCCCTGTCTATCTCATGTTCCCTGTACACCTTAACCAGAGAAAAAACCTCATCCTCCGTGTACCCGTTCACACCATGCATATCCAGAAAACGGTTGAATACATTTTTGGCGCTCTCATGAAAAAGCGCCAGAAACTCCTCCCACAAAACCGCGGTATCCGAACCTGCAAAATGCGCAAACACCCCGGTGTCACACTTTGCCAGATGTTTTGCCACAGCCGCAAATCCGCTTTTCACAAAAGAGTATTCACTTACCAGTGTATCATCCAGATCAAAGATGATCGCCTTAGTCTTCATTTCCGTCCTTATACTTAATCTTTTTTAACACTGTCATTCTGAGGTCATATAAAGATCCTTCGCTTCGCTCAGGATGACAAAAGAGCTCAGGATGACAAAAGAGCTCAGGATAACAGAAGGGCTTAGGATCCAAGCCGGCGCTCAGCGTCCTCCACGCTCTCATAACCGTAAAGTTTCGCAGTCTGCTCCATGGTCATATAAGCCAGATTCTTTCCCTCTCTCATAAGAGAAGTTATAAACTCTCCATACAGCGTAAGCATCATACCGGAATAAGTGGAAAGCTCTCCCCGCAGATATGTCTCATAGGATGTGTTGAAAGGAGTGTCCTCCGAGGTATGGATACTTCGCGCGTTTCCCGCAAAGGACGGATATTCCTGCGCAAATTCCTCCATCCACTTTACCTGAATACCTACTATTGCCTCGATTATGGATTTTGTCTCCTCATCGATGACAGGAAATTCATCCTTTATCTTTTCCCATTCTTCGGGAGCCGTGCTCTCCTCCATACGGGCATATTTTTCGGATATGATATTGAGCCCGCTGCCATAAGCCAGCAGAAGATCCGTGGCAAACCTTACCAGCATCTCATGGGTCCAGTTATTATACTGGCTCAGTCTCATGATGGAAAAGGTACCCCAGTTATCCTGACACACTGCCCTGCCCCCCTCATTGGTCACCTCATCAAAAGCCGCATATTCAAGTTTGGCGATCTCCATGGGAAGATCTTCCTTCATGGCATCAAAAAATGAATAAAGCTTTTCCTCATCCGGATATCTTTCCAGAATGTTTAAGAGTAATGCGCTTCTTTTTTCTTTTTCCATGTTTTTTCTCCGTTTTAAGCTTCTTCCTGTTGCTCCATTCATTATCATTCCTGCCAGATCCTCAAGGTACACTTTTGTATTTTCAAAAGGGGCAGACTCTCCCGGCAAAGGAGCGGAAGCGGAAATAAATCCCGCCTCATATATTTTTTTCGCCAGATAGCAGGACAGTTCATTTACCGTGGCATCATACCCTGCAAAATCCTTTTCCAAAGGATCGGTGTTCAGCAGTTCCATTGCTTTCGCTCTTATCTCTTCCATCTTCCCGGGAATCCCGTCACCGGCATCTTTATCAGCACTTCCGTCCAATAAAGCATCACCTGCCATAATGGAAACCGCACTTGCCATGAGCCATTTATCATGGGGCACAAATTTCCTGTTCAGATAATGACACAGCTTAAGAGCCTCCCTGAAACCATCGCCCAGTACCATTTCAAGCGAAACCTTATCTTTTCTCAAGACCAGACGTCTCACATTATACTGGAGATTCTGCGAAAACAGAGCACAGCTCTGAGCCGTAAAGGCACGCCACAGATCATCGGGATAACCATCCGCCACAAACCTTCTGAAGCCGCTCACATAAGCGCTCTCATCATAAAATATCTCACCGTTGACAAGGCAGCCCAATGAGATCTGGGAACAGGTACGCCACACTGTTTCAGCAGGGTCCGGACTTTTTGCATCAGAGCGCTCATTATCATAGAGTTCGATCAGCCGCTGCCCCTGTGCCTTCCCGACTATTTCCTCCACAAAATCCTCAAAACAGAGCACGCCTGTCCTGCCCTGTCCCTGAGGCGTATTTCTTCTTTCATAACCTCTGAAGCTTTTGTCCAGAGTCTCATACCATTTTTTCAGATCCTGCGCATACAGCTCATGATCCTGCCGCCTGAGCCAGATGCACACTCCCGGTCCCCAGTCATGATCCCTGCTGTACACGTCATCAAAACCGTAACAGTCCGAACCGTACCCGAAAAGACCAAAGGCTGCTTTTTTCAAAATATCCGGATACTCTTTTTCCAGGGAAGGACGCACGACCTCTTCAAAATAGGCCCTGCAAAGCTTAAGTCCGAATCCGGCAGTCACATATCTTCCGGATCGTGACGGTCTGCCGTCATCGGTACTCCCGGTCTCATTTTGAATGAGTAGTTTTTCAACCTCATCCCTGAACTCCTTCACCCTGTAAAAATAATCAGTGCATCCGAAATTCTGATAGATGGCCGAAAGTGCCTTGTCAAAATATTCAGCCGCTCTGTCTAAATCTCCGGCTGCCTTTTCACACTCACCCAGGCCGGTCACGGCCGCAGCATAGTGGGTATCAAAAATATGTCTTCCCTCAAAAATAGCCACCGATTCATTGAGATGGGCCTTTGCTTTCTCCATATCCTTCTTTCCGTGCAGGATGGAATTACCCAGATTCGCATGGGTCACCGCCAGTTCAAAGGTATTGCCCTCACGGTGCTTTTCCACTATCTCAAGCGCTTTTTCAAGACGCAGGATCGCCTTCTCATAATCCTCCTGCTCCATATACACCAGGGACAGATTATTATAAAGGCCCGCAAAATCAAACGCGCCCGGCTCAAGCAATCTGTCATATATGGTCTCCACTTCATGATAGGCTGCAACCGCATCATCGAGAAGGCCCGCTGCCCGCTGCGCATTTGCCCGGTTGATCAGTGTCGTAGCGTACTCCTTTGTCCCGGACAGGCCCACGCTTTCCATGATGTCCAGCGTCTTATTTGAAAACAGGATCGCTTCATCATAGCGGTTAACCTCACGGTAATATCCCACCAGCTCGTTAAGAAGGGTAAGCACAGCGCCGGTATCACCCTCGTTAACGGCAAGGGCAAGGTTCGAGGTCAGGAATTCCTCCGCCTCCCTTTCCCTGTGGTTGAGAACCATCTCATCATACTCTTTCAGGACCTTGTTGATATCCATATTTTCTCCTGTATTCCCCCCTGTCAGACCGGATGTTTGGCGCCCTTTAGGACGAGATTCGCTCAGAATGACAAAATGACTCAGGATATGAGCGTATCTGCCAGCCGGGCAAACTGTGCCAGGGAAAGCACTTCTCCCCTCACATTCACATCAAGCTCCAGAGCCGACAAGGCCGAAGCCACTTCATCCTTAGTATAAGACAGCTCATTGAAATTAGCCACTGCATTCACCAGAGTCTTCCTTCGCTGGTTGAAGGCTGCCCTTATCAGTTTAAACATCAGTTTCTCATCCTTTACCTTCACAGGTTTGTCCTCATGACAGGTGAGGGTGATCACTGCCGAATCCACGTTGGGCCTTGGTATAAAACAGTTCCTCGGCACATTCGCCGCGATGTATGGATCGGCATAATAAGCCACGGCCAAAGAAAGGGCACCGTAGTCCTTTGTGCCTTCCTTAGCCTGCATACGGTGCGCCACCTCGGACTGCACCATGACCGTTATGCTATTTAAGGGGATCTTTTCTTCGAATAATGACATGATTATGGGGGTAGTCACATAGTAAGGCAGATTTGCCACCACTTTTATGGGCCGCCCCTGATTGTGCTCCGCTACGATCTGATTTATGTCCAGCTTCAGCACATCCTCGTTTACCAGAATATAATTATCATACTCCGCCAGAGTCTCGTTAAGTACGGGGATCAGCATCCTGTCTATCTCCACCGCATATACCAGGCGGGCTTTTTCACAAAGTCTCTGGGTCATGGCTCCCAGGCCGGGACCTATTTCCAGCACAAGATCATCCTCCGATATGTCGGCTGCATCAATGATCTTGTCCAGCACATGCATATCGATAAGGAAATTCTGTCCGAATTTTTTTCTTATGGAAAAATTATATTTTTGCAGGATCGCAATGGTATCCTGCGGCGTCTGTAATGTGCCCATATCAGTCTATTGCCTCCTGGGCAGTGTTCTGGGCCGCAGCTTCGGCTGCAGCTATGGCGGCTGCATTTGCCGCATTAATAAGATTATTGGCCACTTCCTTGCAGTGCTCCACCGACTGGGTAGAGATGGCGGCCGACATCATGCCCGTGGCATCACCGCTTGTTCCGAAGGTTACGGTCCTGGGAACGGCCTGATAATAACTGGAATTGACCCGTACCCTTTCCTTTTCTTCACCGTTCTCTTTTACTATCTTATAATAATTTGCCGAATAACCGGTATGCGCACTCTGGGAAGTGATATAACCCACAGGCTGGGAGGGATCCGCGATAACCTTATCCCCCTCCGGCTGCGTTTCCGAAACCACCTCGGTCTCAAAGGAAAGAGAACGGGAAGGGTCCCTGGTCTCCTTTCCGTATATGGTAAAGGTGATCTGTTTATCCTCGGAAGTGGTTCCCTGGATATATATGGGATAATCCGTGGAATTGGTAAATTTGAAATCCTTGCTGGTGCCTGAAATGGCCGCGTCAGCCGAAATATCCACATAGGATACTATCATGGAATGATTGGAGCGCTCATCCACCTGAAGCTCTGCCCGAAGAACAGCGTTATACAGGGTAGAGGACACCTGACAGATACCTCCTCCCAAAGTCTCCACCACCAGACCCTTGCTGTAGGAACCGGCCAGATGATATCCGTTTTCTTCGGTGAAGGGACTGACACAGTTATAAACGGAAAGCTGCTGGCCGGGATACAGAAGAGTCCCGTCTATATGAGCACAGCCGTTGCGGACGTTGGCGCTTCTTCCCGCTCCGGAGGATGAAAAACCGGTGGTAAAGGTACCGAGTACATCCTTCACATTTCTGAGATCCTCTGCTGAATGCTCAGGCTCATATATCTCGGTTATCAGCTGTGTCTGTCCGTACTCATCCCTGTCCCAGAGCATCTCCATATATGTCTTTACCCTCAGAGCTGACGCCTGGGTATTTATACGCTCTCCGCTTACGCCCTCCGTTATCTCAAAGGCGCCGCTTTTGCGTACAAGTGATGCGTCGCAGGCTTTCTCATCATAAATGCTGCATTTTTCCTTTATTACGTTTTCTATCACGGCTTCGTCAAATTCCAGGTTTATATCAAAGATCCTGTCATGGGCAGCCAGATCCTTTTTATCCTTGTACCGGCTGATGAGATTCTTTTTATGCCCAAGGGAGTAGGCCTGATCTATTATCTCAGGGTTGGCCCAGGTCATGCCGAGCTCCGATGCCTTAAGCTCTACGGTATTACCGCCCACAGCATCCACCTTCACTGACAGATCACCCAGTCCCCGCACATAATCCTCAATGGTCCTTTTGGCCGCAGAAGGGCTCATACCGGACAGACATATGTCCCCGGCATAAATACCGTCGAGTATGATGTCATCATCTGCCGAAGCAAAGATCATACTGCCATGAGCAAAAATAAACACCACGGTCAGACAGATGAGAGCATATATTTTTTTAATACTCTTTTTATATTCCATGGAATTTGTTATAATAAACGCTGTGATTTTTGAAACGCCGGATCATACAGGGCCGGTCAAAAACCCGAAACACCCGAGATCATCAAGGGAATGATCATGGCCAGTGCCAGGATCACGATGATTATTATACTGATCACCCTGCGGTTTTTGTTTTGAAACCATTTAAACATAACAGATCCTTTCTTTCAGAGGTTATTAATGAAACTTCCTTTTTTAACAATATTTCTGGTATTCGTCATCATACTCACTATCAGGCTCCAGATGTCAAAGCGCAGTGAGAAGGATGTAAACAAAGAATTCTGGGACAGAGAGCTTAAGGCCAATTCAGTCCGCAGAAAAGATATCGACAATCTTCCTTACATCCCTTTTGATCCTGCCATCATCCCGGAGCATCCCGAGCTGAACGATGAGCGGGTGGACGAGTACGTCACCGAGCTCAAAGGACTCTACGGCAAGAGGATACTCAACTGTACAGGACGCACCAACACCGACCTGAAACTGGAATACGGCGCCGCAAATATCACGAAGCTCACCGAATACGATGGCAATTATACTATTTTAGTACGTACTATTGCAAGGCTTGCGGAAAAATATCTCATCCATTCGGCCAGATTCCTGGAGGATGTTTCCACTCAGGAAGAGGGGACAGACAGCGCGGGACAGATCTCGCATCAGCAGGCATCCGTTCTCAAGGCAGACGCCGTGAAGCTTTTGGAATACGGCATATCCATAGGCACCGATGTACGCCTCAACTATGAACTGCTGGGACAGATCTATGCGGACAACAATGATTTTGCAAAAATAGAAGGTCTCAAAACTACAGCTGAAAATCTTAAATCCCTGAGCAAAGAGCCTATACTCAGAATGCTTGACAGACTCATGCCCGTCTGACTTCACCGGCCGTTTTTCGGAAGCTTCAGCCATTCTCCCATCTTTGCATTCAGGGTCACATCATCAAACTGTGTATATCCCGACGTGGTATATAAAGTGATCTCGCCAAAATAGATCCTGTCATCCACTATATAAAAATCAACCCGAAGATGGGGATATCCTTTTGAGAGTTTTTTTGAAAGCTCCAGCAGCTCATCCAGTTTCCCGGGCTTTTGGGGAGGCTTCTTTGAAACCTTCTTTTCGTATTTTGAATATACCTCCAGCAGTTTCCAGTCCGTATCAAAAAAATATCTGGTAAAGCCTATACCCCTGTCGGAATATACAGCTATGGCCCGGGGGATCCCGTCAAAACAGAAAACCTTATAGTCCTTTATCCCTCCGCCCTTTTCTTCAAGATACTCCTCGGCGATGAGCCTCGGTTTAATATATTTATAATGCCTTTCACGACAGGAATAATAATAATTTCTCTTAAGCCGTTTTTTCAGTCTCCTGCCTTCTTCTTTTTTATCCCAGCGGGCTTTATCCTTACATATGCTGTAACCGCCGGAATCATGAGTACACTTTAAGACGAAGCGGTTCGGCAGGGTATCAAAATCGATCTCCTCAAAGCTGTCCCATACGCCTATGGTGGGAATGATATATTCCTGTCCGATCAGTCGTGCAACATAAGCCTTCACCTTATATTTATCAGCCATCATGGAATACTCTTTTCTGTGGTCATTGAGCTTTAACCACTGCAGCTTTTCCGTGAAAAGCTTTGGGTCTCTTAAGTTTAAGGCTGTGCCCATTTTTATTCGGTACATTAATGCCGTGTAATGCTCGTCACTGAGCAATCGGCTCAAAGGACAGGTCCTCAGCAAAAACGAAAGTACCTCACGAGGATTGGAAAGGGCTTTTTTACTGTATTTTTTAATCTTATCGGATAGCATCACTGAAAGTATTCTCCATCTTTTTCACCCTTCTTTATCCCGTCTTACTCTGTCTCCAGATATTTGATTATATCCCGGGCCAGAAGGCTTTCCATGGACATTTCCTTTGCCGCCGCATCTCCCGCGCCGGCATGAAGTGCCACTCCCAGAGCCGCCGCCTTAAATGCTCTCATGCCAGAGGCAAGCAATGCGGCTATCACGCCGGTGAGCACATCTCCGGAACCTGCCGTAGCCATTCCCGAATTTCCGCTTAAGTTTATTATGCATTTCCCGGTGGTATCCGAGGTGATGGTCCGGGCATCCTTGAGCACGGTAACCACATCATAGCTTCTGGAAAAGTCCACAGCGGTATCTATGAGATGAGATGTGATCTCCGAAGGATTAAGTCCCGTCAGCCGGCTCATCTCACCCACATGGGGAGTGATCACGATATCCTGGCTGTGTCCCGATAAAAGTTCGGGATTCCTTGCAAGTATATTGAGAGCATCCGCATCTGCCACCACCGGTACCTGGGTCTGCTTCAGGGCAAAGTGGGTAAGATCCACGGCTGCCTTTGTCTGGCCGATCCCGGGACCTATGGCTATGCAGTCACACCATTTCAGATAATCCTCCAGCTCCTTTTTCTTAAAAGGCTCCTTCTCGGTATAGGTACCCACCATGGCTTCAGGAAAAAGCCTTATAACGGTATCCCTGTTTTTCTCATGGGTCAGGATCCTGAGCATGCCTGCTCCCATACGCATGGCAGCCAGCCCCGATAGTACCGCAGCACCGCAGATATCCTCACTTCCGGCTATGAGAAGTATCTTACCGAAGGTTCCCTTGTTTGAATAAGCCGGTCTTTCGGGAAGCTTTATCTCATCTTCATCCAGAATATATATCTGGGAATTATCTCTCAAAAGCTGGGTCACGCCATCGGGTATCCCTATATCGTTAAACACCAGCTGCCCGCAGCAGCCTGCCCCCGGATAAAGAAGCTGGCCCAGCTTACAAAAACCGAAGGTTATGGTCAGATCTGCCTTTACGGCCACTCCCATGATCTGTCCGGTGGTGGCGTGAACCCCGGAAGGCATATCCAGAGCCATGACCCTGGCGCCCTTCTCACGATACAGATTTATCTTTGACACACAGATGGCATATTCCCCCGTGACCTCCCGGTTCAGTGAGATTCCGAATATTCCGTCCACCACTGTGGTATATCCGGTATCTTCCATCAGCTCCGTCAAAAAAGAGGCCTTATACGCCTTCAGAATAAAGAGCTGTTTTTTAAAGGCCTCCGACCCCTTGTCCTGATCGCCGCAGATATAAATGTCGGGAACAATACCCTCCTCCATAAGTATCCTGGCCACCGCCAGGGCATCCCCGCCGTTATTGCCGATGCCTGCCACTACCAGTACCCTTGTGAGATCGAAACCACACCCGGGCTTTCTGAGTATATCCACTCCGGCCAGCGCAGCTCTCTCCATAAGCACCAGAGAAGGCAGACCATAGGTGTCCTGTGCTGCCTTATCAGCCTTTGCCATCATTTCGCCGGTTAAAATCCGTCTCATGGTTACCCCCTTTTTTTACAATGTCATTAACTTAAACTTCCCACATGTCATCCTGAGTGAAACGAAGGATCTTGAAAGAGTTAAAGGTTTTAAAAAGGTCATCTTTATAAAGATTCTTCGCTGCGCTCAGAATGACATAAATTGCCTATTTTATCATCAAGTGGGAAGTTTTAGTCATTAACTTAAACCCGACATTTTGCCTGCGCGGGATATACTCTCATGCTTAAGTTAATGACATTGCTTTTTTAAGCATTTCGCTCAGCGTATCCTTATCTCTATCTCGTCCGTTAGCTTATCAAAAGACCCTTCATATATGATATTCAGCAGCTTATCCAGACAGCGCAACGCCTTTTTCACATCCTCCAATGTAATGGAGCCGTTCTCAAGCGCTTCCTCAAACTCATCCAGATCCACCACCTTCACAAAACCGTCGGGATATACGATCACATCCGCCAGAAGGTCCCTGAATACCCATTTGTTCTCCTCAGGATATTCCTCATAATCGATTATGTCGCAATACCAGTAGAGCAGATCCCCGTTTTCATAAAGGAATTTGCTCACCTTATAACCCTCTCTCAAAAAATAGCAGGAATAACCATGGTGAAGATCCTTTTTCGGATGAAGCGCATTCCAGGCCGTGACTATCACCCTGTCGTCAAAATACAGAAGCGTATCATCCTTAAGGGGCACACATTCGTCCGGTATTATTCTCTTCCGATACAATCTGGGTTCTGACATATTACTACCTCCCGAACAGGACACTCAGTTTTTTCAGGGACTCCGCCGCGGCATTCAGATTTTCCAGGGATTTGTTCAATTCATCCACATCTATGGCAGCCAGCTTCTGGTTAAGCTCCACCACATCCAGATCGTTCACCGCCTGATTTATGGCTTTCACATCCAGTGTGTTCACAGTGGTCGAAACCTGCTTCCAGTCTATATTCACTGCCTCCTGGTTAAATATCCGAAGGGCATTGTTTGCTGCCTGCACATCAATTTTGGAAACATTATCCACTGCAGGCCCCAGGGTATCCACAAAAGCCAGCACAGGCTTGGCCTGCATAAACACTACCACAAGCGCCACGATCAGAGCGCCGGTCAGCAGCGAACTTATCATGCAGCATATCTGAGTAAACCTGAGTGACCTTGCCAGTTTCTGTAAATCTTTGTTTTCCATGATCAATATCCTCCTCTTTCCGGTTTATGCCCTGCATAATCCCTGTTTTTATTTCCATTTTATATCGCAAGCGAAACAAAGGAATCATCCTTTTGTTTCACATCCGCATACCAGAAATACAGCCTGTTTATCGCTTCCTGCATATCGGTATAATCAAAATCACCAAGCTCCTCCAATATCCTTTCATTGGAAGCCGTATACTCATTATTCATCCCGTCTTTGGCAAAGATCACAGGCTGCTTTACCAGCCGCATGATCCTGTCCTTTGTCTCTGCGTCGATATCATCATCCTCCAGCATCTGCTCACGGTACTCCACCGCTGCTTCATTTACCATATTGCACAGCTGCTGCAGATTATATTTTTTACCGGAGACCATATTGTAGGAATGATATTTTAACTCCTCTTTGGACAAGAGCTCCAGCAGCATCCTGACAAAATCCTCCACCCACAAATAGTCAAACACCACATTCTGACGCACTTCAAAAGGCCTGCCGGACAGAGACCTTAAACACATATCCGATATGAACCGGAATTCATATTCGTATTTTCCGAAAAGACCGAAGATACGGAGATTACAGACATTTTCAGACTGCTCTATAAGGCGGCCGCAGGTATATTTCATGAGACCGTAGGGATCGGTGGGAATGAGCTGGATGATATCCGAGCCGTTCAATATCTCGCTGGATATGCTGTCAGGATCGGAAAGAAGTTCTTCCCTGGCCGAAACGATGTCATAATTCTTATCATATTCCGCTCCGGACCCGGAATAAAACAGCCGGCCGCACAGCTTCCGATACTTGTAAAAGATCATGAAGCTGCGGAGATTATAATCCAGGATCTTGGTCCCATCCTTATTTTTGTCCACGGCGTCGGTATATACCGCAAAGTGCAGTACTGTATCAAAACGTACCGAGCCCAGCCACTCGCACACTGCTTCTTCATCCAGCACATTGAGCTGTCCCGAGGTCGGAGCGCACAGCTCATATTTCTCCCCGTCCATTTCAAAAAACAGGGATTCGAAGGTGGAAGTAACGGTGGAGATGGTGTCGGTGATGATCCTTGACGCCGGTCTCATCTCACCGCCCAGCTTTTCCTTTATATGATCTGTCAGATTGCGGCCCACAAAACCGGAGCCGCCTGTGAGTAATATTCTTTTCATTGATATCGTTTTTTAAAGACTTATGTTTTCTCAATCTTAAATCTATCAGGATCCTTCGCTGCGCTCAGGATGACACTGTATGCGCTCAGGATGACAAAGGCATTACCACTTCTTCAGATAAGTCTTTCTCTCCATGGGATCCTGACTGTTGATCACCGGATCCTTATAATAGGAATCCGACTTCATATGCTGGGTGGACACCTCTTCAAAAATGGCCCCTCCCTCGGAGGAAAAGCCGTGCATCTCCCCGCGCATGACGGTCTGTATGTCTCCGGGCTTCATCAGGCGGTCGCTCTGTCCTTCTATGGTCAGCTTCAGATCACCGTACAAAAGCTGGAAGGTCTCCTCCTTTACCTTGTGGGCATGTACGGGATGGACCTGTCCGGGAAGTACGATTATATATTTTTTACAATATTCCCTGTTGATTATGTTTATGATGATGGCACCGTTTTTCCTGAAATGCTGCATGCCGTAATGATGGGATATCTCCACCTCAAAATCGCTGCCCAGGGCTATGCCCGCCTCATAGAGCATACCCTTTGCATCATGAACTGCGGACCTGACTATACCGATTCCTGTCAGCTTTACGCTCTCCTTTATGGGCGCTCCCTCTTCGTAGTCCGCGGACGCAGTCATACCGCTCTTCAACTCGCCGGATACAGTCTGTCCCTCCTGAAGCGGCATGGCGAAAAATACATCGTCAAAAGTGATGGGATCGCCTTTTCTGATCCTGTGCTTAGCCCAAACACCTCTCTCCAGCGAATGCAGGGAATCCAGCTCAGCCTGGGAAATATATTTATCCCCGGGCTTTTTAAGGGCACAGATATTACGGGCTCGTAAAATACTCTCCACCCACTTATCACACTGTTCGGGATTCATGGAATAGGCATTCAGCTTGATGGTATCCGTGGGCAGACCCACATGCCGCTCAAATATCCTGGCTCCCTTGGCCGCAGCCATCATGGGAACTATATTGTCATCGGGATCCTCATGTCCCGAATAACCTATGGTCACATCCCTGTAACGGCGGCTCATCCTGTCGATAAAATCAAGCTGCAGCCTGTCTTCAGGTGCCGGATATTCCGCAATGCAGTGCAGGAATGCAAAGGTCACCTTTCTGTGGGAAAAGAAATTGTATAGCTTATCTATATCCGAAAGCTTCTTTCCCCCTGTAGATATGATCACCGGTTTTCCGGACTCCTGAACCTTTTCGATCAACGGCCAGTCAAGTGCGCTGCAACTGGCCACCTTTATGATATCCAGCCCCTGGTCCAGACACCATTCCACGCCCGTCTCGTCAAAAGGAGTACTCATGGTCAGCATACCCTCTGCCCTCACAGCCTCCACCAGCTCACAGAACTGGTCATAAGTCAGCATGGTGGATTCAAATCTGGGGATATGCTTAAGATCCGTCCTGCCCTTATAATCAGGATGGATAAAATTCGGAATATCGCGGTACTGCAGCTTCACAGCCGCTTTAATATTATGCTTTCTGGCTATCTTGCCCATTTCGCGGATTATGGCCTTGCCATGTTCCACCGATCCCTGATGGGAATTCGCCATCTCGAAAATAATAAGATCCTCAAAAATCTCCCGTCCCATTTTTTACCTCCTGACAATATGACTATAACAAACTCATTATTCCATCATACACTCTCTTGCATGAATTAAAATCCGGGTCATCAAACATTCTCTTCCGCGATCCCTGCCTTGCCCCAAGGCACTCGTCCTTTTCAAAGGCGGCATGGATACACGTCATCAGCTCGTTCATATCCTTAGCCTTAAGCTCAGGCATATACTCATCCTGACTGATAAAATAGTCCCTGCTGTTTTCCTCATACTCCGCCCGGTCATAGTCGAAGGCCACCACAGGACGGTCCAACAGCATATAATCAGTATACACCGAAGAGTAATCCGTAACAAGCATATCTGCCCATCCTAAGAAAGTATATACATCCACCTCATCCGGCACCGTAAGAATCCTTTCATATCCGATATCTGCCAAGGCAGTCTTTATCACCGATTTCGGATGGGGCTTTATCACAAAAAGACAGTCCTCTGACTTCAGATATTCATTAAATCTCTCCATATCCATCACCCTCATAAAATCCTTTTCGGACGCCCTGAAGGTAGGCAGATAGGCTATGATCCTGCCCTTTGGCGAGCTTTGTCTGAAGGATAAAAGGCTCTTTTTCAGATCCTCTTCCAAAGCGGTCATCACCTTTAGCAGCTCATGCCCGGGAGATGACAGCACATCACACCGGGGATACCCTGCATTTATTATATGTCCGCTCTTAAGCTTAAACGCCTTTTCAAAATATTCCCCCATCTCTTTTGAAGTGCAGAGCACGTAATCCGTGGGCTTCTCATCCGAAAGCCTGCGGGGAAAGGTACACCATCTTTCGTAAGCATTCTTTGGATGCCTTACCTTGTCATGGATATTATCATGATTTATGCGCTTATTTCCGACGCCGTGCCAGAGATTGACCTTTACGGCTCCCCCGGAAATCCAGAAATTTATATCCTTGGAATAATTATCGTATATGTAGACTCCGGCTCTCAAAGCCAGCCATATACCTTTTAGAGAAAGATAATGATATGCTTCCAGGCCTTTCTCATTTAAAAATGAAACGACCTCTTTTCTGTGGCTGATCCATACGGGACGCACTGCATTTTCCTGCCCGCCCTGTCCATTCACATACAGATAAAGATATCTGGGGTTGTCCGCAAATCTCCTGCCGAAGGTACTTCCGAAAAGCCACAGCTTCTTATCCCTCGGCATCAGGAAGGATAACCAGTATAACGGCAGCAAACGAAGCTGTCCCCAGTATCCGATCTTCTCAATGACCGGTTTTACCGCATCCTTTATCACCATTTATCTTTACCTTTACTTAATCCGTATTTCCTGCGGCACAGATCATACCTTTGCACCGCAGATCGTCCTAAAAATGACTATGAGTCCATCCCTCCTATTGTAACATATTATATTTCCCGATTCAAAAAAGATTTATGGTGCTTGACAGGCATACAGTGGATGGTTATAATTGGGAACTGTTCTCATATTAGGCAGGAGGTGTCCCGTGAACTCACGGTCAAAATACAGAACCAGACAGAAGGATATATTGATCGAGTATCTTAAATCCGTGGAAGGATCTCACATCACAGCAAGTGATGTATGCAGTTATTTCAAAAAGCAGGGAGAGACTATCGGACAATCGACGATTTACAGACAGCTGGAGCATCTTGTGGATGAAGGTATTGTAAATAAGTACATCATTGATATGAACAGCCCTGCCTGCTTTGAATATGTGGGTCACGACAGTCATCAGGACAGGGAAGTATGTTTTCATTGTAAATGCGAAAAATGCGGCAGTCTGATACACCTGGAATGTGATGTACTGAGTGGGATTCAGGAGCATCTTTATGAAGATCATCGTTTTAAACTTGATCCGAAAAGGACTGTTTTTTACGGATTGTGTGAAAAATGCGTCTGATAAAACAACTCAGAAACATGATACGGAGGTAAGATCGTGAAAAAGATTCTTTCGATTATGATCGCTGCTGTTATGCTTTTGTGCAGTCTTTCAGCGTGCGGTTCGGAAATAAATATAGCAAAAGCAGATGTTCCGGGTGATAAAGAGCTCCGGATAGTAACCACTATTTTTCCTGAGTATGACTGGGTCATGAACATCTTGGGAGATAATCCGGCAAATGCAAAGGTCACGATGCTTTTGGATAACGGCGTCGATCTTCACAGCTTTCAGCCTACTGCTGATGATATTCTGAAGATATCGACTTGTGACATGTTCATATATGTAGGCGGTGAATCTGATGAATGGGTAGAAGATGCACTCAAGGAAGCTGTAAATAAAGATATGGTGGTGATCGATCTGTTGGAGGCCCTCGGAGATTCCGTAAAGGAAGAAGAGATGGTAGAGGGAATGCAGGAAGACGAACACGAACACGAGCACGAGGATGAACACGAAGGAGAGGACGGACATGAGCATGAAGATGAAGAGATCGAATATGATGAACATGTATGGCTGTCCCTTCGCAATGCAGCAGTATTGACAGAGATCATTTCAAATGAGCTGCAGAAAAAAGATGCGAAAAATGCACAGGTATATAAGACGAATGCTGATTCATATATAGAAAAGCTAAATGCTCTTGATAAACAGTACAGTGATGCTGTATCAAAAGCCGGGGTCAGGACGCTTTTGTTTGGAGACCGTTTCCCCTTCCGTTATCTCACGGACGATTATGGCCTTGATTATTATGCGGCATTTGTCGGATGCTCAGCCGAAACCGAGGCAAGCTTTGAAACGATCACATTCCTGGCAGGCAAAGCAGATGAGCTCTCGTTACATACCGTTATGACTATTGAAGGATCCGATCACAGGATCGCAGAGACGATCGTGCAAAACACTGCAGGTAAAGATCAGCAGATCCTTACAATGGATTCTCTTCAGTCTGTAACATCAAAGGATGTTGAGAATGGTACAACATATCTTTCCGTTATGGAAAATAATCTTTCCGTCCTCAAAGAGGCATTAAAACAGGAGGAATGATCATGGCTCTCATCACCGCGACGGATCTGTCGCTTGGATATGACTCACAGGTGATCGTCAGCAACCTAAATTTTTCCGTAAAACAGGGGGATTACCTGTGTATTGTCGGAGAAAACGGTTCAGGTAAGACCACCCTTATAAAAACATTATTACATCTTCAGGAGCCGATAAGCGGACAGATCAGTAACGGTGACGGACTGAAAAAAAATGAGATCGGATATCTGCCGCAGCAAACGATAGTTCAAAAAGACTTCCCGGCATCCGTAAGAGAGATCGTTCTCTCCGGATGCCAGGGCCGCTGCGGTCTGCGTCCTTTTTACAATAAAGAAGAAAAGATGCTTGCAAAAAAGAATATGGAGCGGATGGGAATATCGGATCTTGCAAAGAAATGCTACAGAAACCTTTCCGGAGGACAACAGCAAAGAGTTCTTCTTGCCAGAGCGTTATGTGCGACAGGAAAGGTATTACTCCTTGATGAACCTGTGGCCGGGCTGGACCCTGTCGTTACATCACAGATGTATGAATTGATCGAAGGACTAAACAAAGAAGGTATCACTATTATCATGATCTCACATGACATAGCTTCTGCAGTCAGATATGCCAGCCATATCCTTCATATAGGTGACCGGATATTTTTCGGCACTAAAGAGGATTATCTGAAAAGTGAAGAGGGGCAATTGTTTACGGAACAGCAGAACGGAGGTGACGTAAATAATGGATAAACTTATCATGTATCTGCAATATCCGTTTGTCAGATATGCTCTGCTGGTCGGAATACTGATCGCCATGTGTTCCTCCTTGCTTGGCGTGACACTGGTACTCAGAAGGTTTTCTTTTATCGGGGACGGTCTTTCACATGTAGCCTTTGGGGCAATATCCATTGCAGCTGTTTTACATCTGACAAATAAAATGCTCATCATATTGCCTGTCACCGTGATCAGTGCGATACTGCTTCTTCGTACCGGACAGAACACAAAGATAAAGGGAGATGCAGCCATAGCCATGATATCCGTAAGCGCGCTGGCTTTTGGCTATCTTATCATGAATATTTTTTCCACATCTTCAAACCTTGCCGGAGATGTATGCTCAACACTGTTCGGTTCAACATCCATTCTGACACTGACTTCATTGGAGGTACGGATCTGTATAATTCTGTCAATTGTGGTGTTACTGGTATTTATCCTTTTTTACAATAAAATATTTGCGGTTACTTTTGACGAGGTATTTTCCAGATCGGCCGGTGTAAAAGCCGATGTTTATAATCTGATGATCGCAATAGTGATCGCAGTCATAATCGTACTTGCAATGAACCTGGTCGGTTCGCTTTTAATATCTGCGCTTGTGATCTTTCCGGCGCTGTCGGCCATGCGGATATTTAACAATTTCAAGGCCGTTACAATATGTTCCGTCATTCTGTCGGTGATCTGTGCTTTAGGCGGGATCATTATATCCATTCTGGCAGGAACACCCGTCGGATCGACTATCGTAGCTGTTGAGGCTCTGGTATTCGCCGGCTGCTGTATTATCGGTTCACTCACCGGAGGTGTAGATAGATGAAGATACAGGATTAAGAAGACATCCTGTTATATTTGCGCATAATCCTGATTTATGATAAACTGTTCTGCGTTGCGTTTTAATTTCACAAAATGGCATCGCGGCGTTTACATCTGTCAGACAGATACAGCCTGGTGCCGGACATAGAGGTATGACCATGGAAAAAATATGTATCATCTTAGCGATAGTTGTTTACCTCGTGGTTCTTCTGTATCTGGGATTCAAATATTCCAGGAAAAACCTGAGCGTCAGTGACTACTATCTGGGCGGCAGAAAACTGGGTCCTTATGTGACTGCCATGAGCGCGGAGGCTTCCGATATGTCCTCCTGGCTCCTTCTGGGCTTGCCCGGCGTAGCATATGCCAGCGGTATCTGCGATGCTTTCTGGACAGCTTTGGGACTTGGGATCGGAACATATCTTAACTGGCTGCTCTGCGCCAGAAGACTTCGTCACTATACAGAGATCACCGGTTCCGTGACGGTCCCCGATTTTTTTGAGAACCGTTTCAAGGATGAATCTCACATCCTTATGGCAGTTTCCGCTATAGTGATCGTGATCTTTTTCATTCCCTATACAGGATCGGGCTTTGCGGCCTGCGGAAAGCTTTTCTCATCGCTTTTCGGTATAGATTATTTTGTTGCAATGATCATCTCGGCGATCATAATCGTGACCTATACGGCAGCCGGCGGCTTTCTGGCTGCTTCCACCACAGACTTTATCCAGTCGGTGGTGATGTCCGTAGCTCTCATCTGTGTGGTATGCTTCGGAGTTAAATGCTGCGGTTCTCCCGCAGCGATCTCGGATTATTCCAATTCCCTTGACGGATATATGAGCATCACATCCATGTTCTCCGATTCCGGTGCCGTCGCTTACGGTCCCATAACCGTTATCTCTACCATGGCCTGGGGACTGGGATATTTCGGTATGCCCCACATCCTCTTAAGATTCATGGCTATAGAGGATCCCAAAAAGATCAAACTGTCACGCCGTATCGGTACCGTATGGGTGTTCATCGCCATGTCGGTAGCCATTATCATCGGAGTGATCGCCAGATGCATGTCCCATGTGGGTGTTCTCGGCGGCGGCAGCGACAATTTCCTTGCAGATCCCGAGACCGCAGTCATCGAGATCGCGAATCTGCTTTCCACTCACGGTGTGATCCCCGCCCTTTTGGCCGGCGTGATCATGGCCGGCATTCTGGCCTGCACCATGTCCACCTGTGATTCGCAGCTTCTGGCTGCTTCATCTTCCATTTCAGAAAATATCCTGGTTTCAGTTCTGGGTGTCAAAGTAGATGAGAAGAAAAAGATGATAATCGCCAGAATAACTCTGGTGATCATTTCAATAATCGGAATGGTGATCGCAAAGGATCCCGCCAGCTCGGTTTTCAAGATCGTATCCTTTGCATGGGCAGGCTTCGGCGGCGCCTTCGGTCCCGTCATGCTGCTGGCTCTTTTCTGGAAGAGGACCAATGCTCCCGGCGCCATCGCCGGTATGATAAGCGGCGGTGTTATGATCTTTGTGTGGAAATTCCTGGTAAGGCCTATGGGCGGTGCACTGGACATCTACGAGCTGCTTCCCGCATTCATCGTGAGCCTTGTCTTCACCGTAGTGGTGAGCCTTCTTACCAAGGAGCCTGATAAAGATATCATCAGGGAATTCGATAGAGTAGATTCTCTGTGTAAGGGATAATCCCAAGATAAGCATTCCAGCGAAAGCATGCTTTTCGATCATCATTTGACCGAAAAGCATGCTTTCGCTAGTTGATTATTATGCGAACTTTTTGATCAATCTGACTTCTTCACCTCTTCCATCAGCGTGATCCCCTTCTTAATGATCTCAAAATACTCCCGTCCGTTCCTGACTCCCGCCAGAAGTTCGGCACGTTCGTCATCTTCACTGCGATAAGCCCGGTCCATGATCTGCGTCATTTCCTCCTGAACCAGACATTCCACATAGTACATGATGCCCCGGTCCTTTATATCGGCCGATATCTCCTGGGTCCTCTGAAACAGCTTTGAGAATCTCGGATTCCTGTATTTATTCTCTATGACCAGCTTTTCCATTTCATCATAGATCTTAAGCGCCTCTCTGACCTGCTCAGCCAGATAACCCAGTTCTCCCAGAGTCTCATCCATATATTTCATGAACCCGGCTCTCTCGTTCTCATCCATCAAAGGCTTTGCCTCTGCAAAAAATGCCTCCGCATCAAAATCCATATCACGTATGCCTTCAACAGCCTCTGCCAGAGTCATGCTGATACAGCCTTCAATGGCAGCTCCGCCTTCGGTCGCATTTATAACCTTTATATCCGGACGCGAAGCTATCTTTCGCTCAAACCACTTCCTGTAAGTGACAAACTCCCCGGAAGAACGGATCATATCACCATAGTATCCCGGAACCATACACTCATTGACAGTCAGATCCATATCCCATGAAGCCCTCAGACTTCCCTCGGCATGACTCTTATCACCGGTGTAAGCCAGATCCTGGCCCACCAGGATAAAATTTGTGACACCGATCTCCAGGAGAAAACTCATGGCCGTGTTAGCCACACTTCCTCCCGTCTTTAATCTGGGCAGGTTTATCCCATGATCCTTCAGATATGCTTCTATATGCGGATCCTCACCCTTTTCAAAAAACAGCGGCGACTTTTGCCCTTCAAAAGCCACAGCAGTAGTGTTTATGTCACAGCCCATGGCTATGTTCTTGATCAGCGGATTCGTGAAGTGTCCCGGATTCTTTTTCGCATCCACACAAAAGAAAATATCCGGCATGATCCCGTGATTCAAAAGCACCGAGACCGCAGAATCCGCAGCCGCGATGATCCCATGACCCTTTGCCGCCTTAAGCTGCTCCACGTTTTTTGAAAGAGAAGGGCCGCTTGATACGATGATACCGCTCACGCCTTCCTTTAATGCCGGTTTCAGGGAATCGATGCTTCGGCTCATTGAAAGAAGCGGTGCATTGTTAAAGGCGTTTGTCACAAAACTTTTTCCGAAACGTGTCATCACATTCCGGTTTGCCCGCATATAATTTATGACCTCATTAAGTGTTGAATGAAAATACTCCCGCTCTTCGGGATAGAGCCGCCTGTAATTCATATATTCGATTATCTGCAGTATCTCCAGATCCGTATATTCCAGATTTGCCGCACTCACATAATACAGATCACCTTCAGATTCGATCACATCCTCCGTCTGGGGAAACATAATGATCACTCTCTTATCCGAAATGATCCGGGACAGATCAAAATATTCGATCACGTATCTGAACAGCATACAATCCGGTTCATATATCAGCAGCATGGAATCCTGCGACATTCTGTCCAGGATACGATGGGCATACATTCCGTTTCCCATGCCGAACATGATATATTTGGAATTGAATTCATCATCCAGGGACTTCTCCCAGATATCCAGCAATGCTCCGGAATCATACATGGAATCCAGATTAAATACCGTATCATCCTTTATCCCGAATAAAACATGACGCCCTGCTATCTCCTCGCTTCCGAAGGACGGAAACTCGGGAAAACACTCAGAGCACCTGTTCATCAGTTCAAGGATCAGCGGACGTGACTCAAGTGCCCTCATATTTTTATCGTATACCGAATTTGAACTCATGCGATCCCTGCCTCCTTTACCTTCTGTTTAAGAAGCTCAAGGTTACCCAAAAGCTCAAACTTCAAAGCATCCGCTGCCAGGAAATAATCACCTCTGCCCAGAGCATCCAGAATACGTTTAAGCTGCTCCGGCCAATAAGTCACATCATCCTTTTGATCGGACATCCTCTCGTCGGAATATACCTCCATGACCGCAGGCAGAGCCTCTGTCAGAGCAGCCGATAAGATATGCATATCTCCCACTATCCTGCTTTCGTTTGTACTCATCAGGATCAGCAGATATTCGTCTATGCTCTTTTCCAGATTATCGATAGTCTGAATTATTTCCATGCTTTGCTCCTTTTTCATATCCTTCGCTAATGTCCTGAGGATGACAGTGGGGACCGGATATCTGCTTCTCCCGGCTTATTCCACGAAATAAGGGGTGTCCGAAGGACACCCCTTTGACCCCATATCTAAAATTTATGATCCATATACTGTGCATCCTGTACGCTGCCCCCCGTCATGCTCTTGTAGTAGCCGTTAGCTACCTGCATGCTGTTTCTGGACTGGCGCACCTTTTGATGCTCACTCCTGAATCTGTTTTTAAATTTAGTGTCATTACGCCTTTCCGTAGCCTCCAGTGATGTGCCCAGATTCGTGATCTCCGTGATCAGCGTCTGCATATCCCTGATCTCTTCCACATGTGCGGACCGGTCATTCAGCAAAGTCTGTCTGGCTCTGTCATATACGGCTTCAAATCCGCTGTCCAGGAATCTCAGATCCACTATCAGCTTTGATTTCTCATCCATTATGGAATCAAACGCGTCCATATCAAACTCCGGCTGATCCAGGATAGAACTTTGTTCCATACTTTTTCCGATGAGATCATTCAGGACTATGATCTTTTTCCTGAGGCTTTCTATCAGAATAGCAATATAGTTTTTTGTACTCAACGGTCAGATCCCCTTACTTACCTGCAGTTCTCATTACCTCTTTCCAGGTATCCCTCATGGTGCGAAGATGCGTTATCGCCTCTTCCAGAGGCTCTTTTCTCTTGTAGGTATTTGCCTCCACCAGAAGTTTGCGGATATAGGTATAAACATTATCAAAATCCTGAGCCACGGGATATTTATGATTAAGGGTGGCCCGGAACTCATCTATTATGTCCTGTGCCCTTCGCAGATTGTTATGAGCCTTCTGAATATCATTCTGCTCTATACCCGTCATGGCTACATTGCAGAATCTGATAGCGCCCTCATAAAGCATGAGCGTCAGCTCTCCGGGAGACGCAGTCATGATCTTGTTGTTCTGATACTGCTCGTAAGGATTATTCATTGCCATTTGAAAATACACTCCTTAATTAATAATTAAACAATCCGGTTATGGCACTGGAGCTGTTCTGCAGCTTCGTTAAGGCAGTCTCCATCGCAGAGAATTGTTTGTAGTACTTATCCTCAATATCAGCCAGCTTCTTTTCATAATCGGAAAGAGCCGTCTTATATTTGGTATACTGGGTATTCATAACCTTGTCATCGTAGAAGTTGCCATAGCTGCTGTTAAGGGAAGTCGAGGCCTTCTTTGACAAAGTGTTATACATGCTGTTGGTGAGCTTCGTGAAGAATTCCTGAACTCCGTCGGGATCAGAAGCGATCATGGCTTTCAGCTTGTCCGCATTTCCGGAGGTCTCCGTATCATCGGGATCACCATCGATATGGTATACGCCCTTTTCGTTGGCACCCGACAGGAAATAGCTCATGGTCTCTATACCGAAGGAAGCGAGGGAGTATTGCTTTCCGTTGATCTCGTATGCTCCCTGCATGCCTCTCTTGAGAGTTTCGATCATGGAACCCAGGGACTCATCCCTGCGAAGCAGTGAATCCTTGATCTTTTTATCCCAGGCTTCTATTTCCTTTTCTGACACGGAAGACTTCTGCTCATCGGTGAGGATATCATAATCCGTAGCCTTATCGGCATTGTATTTTGATTCCATCTCCTTTATCAGATCATTATACTCTGTGATAAAGTTTTTGATGGTCTTGTAAATGCCGTCCGTATCCGTACCGGTGGTAAGCGTGATGGAATTATAATCCTCCGCCGTCAGCTGATCCGCTGTCTTTGTCCCGTCTGCCAGCGCAGCTCTGGCCTGATCGTTCAGTCCGGTGATACCGGTACAGTTGATGTTCAGACCGTTTATATCAAAGGTGTTTGAAGAACTCTCAAAGAAAGCTCCGTTGAGATATATCTGGGCATTCTGTCCGGTTATCCTGACAGGCGCATCCGAACCGGTAGCTGCCGAGAAACCGCCGTTTATGGCAGTCCGGGCGGTATTTACCTTTTCGTTCAGGAAGCTTAAGGTATCTGCCTCAAGTGCGGCTGTAGCCTCACCCACATTACCCTCGCTGTCAATGGATACGTAATTACCCGCTTCGTCTATCTTCGCCTGGTTGGCTGCTATATCCTCATCATATTTCGTGATAGACTCGTTATATTTGTCGATGTCCTCCTGAATCTTTGCCTTCTGCTCTTCCGTGAGGGAATCATCATCCAGCTGGGGTGTGAGCTCATCTATCTTTGCCTGGGCCTCCGCCTTTTTGTTGGCAAGATCATCCATGGCATCCTTGGCATTTACTATGGTCTCCTTATATGAGGATACTCTGGAAGCCAGCTCCTTCTCATATATACTGCGGGCAGCCTCATCGGCTATCTTGCCTTCCCCGTCGGTGGTGTTGAAATCATAGTTCGCCCACTTCTGATATTCGGCATATTCCGCACTGCCGGTGCTCACTCCGGCAAAAAGACCCAGCTTTGACAAAGCGTTCACTGCGTTCTGGCTGTCACCCATCAGCTGGAAATCGGCATCGGCACCGGAATTCTTTGCACTGACGAATATACGCTGGTTTGTAACGTCAAAATTGGCATTGACACCCGCCTCTCCCAGATCATATACCAGGTCGGAGATCTTCGTGTTTCCATCGATCTTGATCTGCTTGGGCTGTCCGCCTTCGGAGCCCTTTACCGTGATACTGGTCGAACCGCCGGTATAACCCAGCTGCTCAAGAGTGGTGTTGCCGTCAGCCTTTGTCCCGTCGGTCTTTTTCAATACACCGCCGGTGAGATATCCGGCCTGGGCCTGCTGCTTTACAGCCAAAGTCTGCGTTCCCAGGACAGCCTTTGAAGAAGCTGTCACAGTAGCCTTTGAAGGATCCGAAGCCGTAGTCTTCTTAGTACTGTAGGAAGACGAAAATCTCAGGTTACTGAGAGCCTTTGAATAAAAATTCTTTATCTTTGTATTCATCGAACTCCAGGCATCCATCTTCCATGAATACTTGGTCATGTCGTTGACTTTTTTCTGTTTTGTCCCGTTATAGGCACTCATCAGGTCTGTGATCATGGACTCAGTATCAAGACCGGATGCCATGCCTGTTAATCTTATTGACATATTGGTATCCTTTCCGACCTAAAGGTCTATCTCTTCTCGTCAACGAGTATTCCCGCCATCTCCCAGACTTTGGCTATCATATCCAGAGTCTTGTCGGGGGGAAGCTCCTTGATCACCTTATCTGTGTCCTTATCCACAATCTTGATCGTTACCCTGTTAGTACCCTCATGAATGCCATACTTTGCAATGGAATTGTTCATCTTCTTATTCATGTCTTCCACTGCTTTTTTCAGCTTCTCGCTGTCCTTCTGAGTGTACTCGCTGCTCTGACCTCCACTTTGTTCACCGTCCTCAGCGGCCTCATGGGCTGCCTCTACTATACTCGTAGTGGGATCCGGTCTAACGGAAATGTCCTGCATGGTCTCTCCATCCGTGGTGACCTCGGCAGCAGGGCGCGTTACGGGCTGGGGAGCCTGTACCGTAGCCATTGTCTGATATGCAGACGTGCTGCTGATTCCTTCTATAGCCATTTATATCACCTCCTTGTAATATGGCTGATCTCATACCCGTCCCTTTATGGCAGCGCACAAACGCGGACAAGTATATGTATCTTTATGTTTTATCGGACAAATTCACGTAAAGTTTAACACATTTGTGAAAAAAAGTCACAGAATTAACAAAAAAAGAGGCTCCCAGCCGGGAGCCCCGTAAAATATCCTCTTAAATTCATCAGAAAAGATCGTTCAGCGCGGCCACATCCGAAACCGACATGGATTCTTTATTTGCCTCCTGGATCTGCTGATAGATCTCCTTACGGTAGATAGATACCTCCCTGGGGGCCTCGATACCTATCTTTATCTGATCGCCTCTTATATCGAGGATCTTTATCTCTATATTATTGTTAAGGATAAGCGCCTCATCCTTTTTTCTGGTAAGTGCAAGCATATTAACCTCCCATCGAGCGACAGATAACCTATTCGGCAGCTGCGGCGCTCTCTTCCTTTAATTTTTTCAGCGTCTCGTAAATAGGATATTTGATCTTGTAATCCTCGCTCTCAAGAATGATCTGGCAGCCCTTGCGGTTTGCGGAATTGATGATTATGGGTGCCTTGAGATTCACTGTCATATCCTCTATCTTGCCCTTAGGGATGGTCATGGTCACCAGGACCATCATCTCATCCGCATTCAGATCTCCGATAGGCTTTAATGCTTCGTCATCCACCTCGGGATTATATGCACTGCAGACTACCAGCGGATCTATGACAGGAAGCGCAAATGCCGGCTCATCCAAAGATAAAAACCATGCCACGCTGGCATTCTCTCTCTCACTGTTATATACGATGGCAAATTTGTTGAGATCGGGGAATCCTATTATTCCGTTGTCCATCTCGATGATCTTGTCATCTGCTATATCGATTTCCCCGAATACTTTTGTGTTAACCTTCATTGTACCTTCCCCTTTCTTTGTTCGATTTAAGATAATACCACCTATGATTATAACATCATTTCACCGATGCGTAAACCATCAGATATAATTGAGAAGGTTCTGCTGACTGATCTTTCCGGTGGCCATCAAAGCCGCGTTGTAATTGAGCTCAGCTTCAGATACATCGATGGCTATATCCGTCAGCTCCACATTTTCATTCTTATCGGCCAGATCCTTAGCGGTAGTCTTGAGATCCATGAGGCGGTTCTTTACCAGCTCCATTCTCTCTATCCTGGTACCTATGGTGGTTCCTGTCAGAGTCGCCTTCTCGATATATGAAGAGAAGGTGGTCAGTCCGTGTTCAAACATGCGCTGAAGCTTGTCATCCACCAAATCCTTTTCTTTTTTGGCTGCATCCAGGGAAGTCTTTATACTGTCCTTCTGTGCATCCGTCAACGCGGGATCTGCCAGCATGGACTCCAGACGGGTAACCTTGGCTTCCGCATTATTGCAATCATCGATAGCCGTGGTGATCTCGTCTATATCCCTGCCTATTCCGTGCACATACACCTCGGAGGCGTAGGTGTTTATCTGCATCTGCTGGTTTGAGCTGATATCGTAGCATATGGCCTGGTCATGAGAATCAAAGACCACAGTACCCGCATCCGTAGTCTGGACACAGTCAAAATAATGCTCAGGTCTCAGATCGCCGGCCTTGAAACTGCTCTTGTTGTAAACAAACTCCAGCTTATCCGTCTCGTCGAGAGCGGCTATCTGCTCTGCTATGTTTTTGCCAAGGATCAGCTCTCCGGTCTCAGGTATGAAATTCACATCATTATCGCCGGGATTGTATACATCGTCCAGATATTCATTGTAGTTCGTATAAGTTGATGCATCCTTCGTCTGATAATTCGGTGAAGGCGAAAGAGTGATGGGCTTCTTCTTATATGGATCATCGGGATCATAACCGGCCTCACCCTTTTTATAATAGTTGTACACCTGCAGCTCCAGATCACCGGCAGCCATCGCATCCAGATCATCATATGCCAGACGGATCCTGAACACACTGTTCGAATCCACAGTCTGCATAGCCGTCGAAGTATTTGCCGCATCCACAACTGCATCATTGGACAGCTTACCGGAAATATGGGTGACCTTGTCCATATCAGCCTTGGAAAAAGTCTCGGTGATATCCGTGTATTTGAAGGTCCCGCCCGTCAGATCCTCATCCTTTACTATCAGATCCGTGCTCGTCCTGTAACCTGTGAAAAGAGAACGGCCCGCATAATCCGCATTACCGTCATCATAGATCTGCTTTGCCAGATCCTTAAGCTCGGCAAGGATGGCATTTCTGGATTCCACCGTATTTGTGCCCGTGGCTCCCGTGGTGAACTGTGCCTTCATGGATGTGAGTATGCCCTTTGTACTCTCCACCGCATCCTGGGTGGCCTGCAGCCAGGCTCCCGCATCATTGGTGTTCCTGTCATAGAACTGGGTGATCTCCGTCAGGTTCGAACGCAGCTTCAGCGCTCTTATGGCAGTCACGGGATCATCGGAAGGTCTGGTTATCTTTTTGCCCGAAGCCAGCTGGGTGTTTAACTTATCCAGATAACCCTTATTGGAATTGATGTTCCTCAGGGTGTTGTTATTCATCATTTTATTGGTAATTCTCATGCTTTACCTCCTAACGGATCCTGTTGTCATTCTGAGGGCTTTAGCCCGAAGAATCTTTTATACTCCCGTCTGTGTGATGAGTCTGTCATATATCTCGGTCATCACCTGGATCATCTTTGCGGAGAGATTATACGCATTCTGATACTTCACCAGGTTCAAGGCTTCCTCATCATTGTCCACGCCGGAAACCGACAATCTCTGGTTATCCACAGTGTCCCTGATATTTGTATAATTCTTCTGGAAGGAATTGGCTGAACCCGCATTCAGCGCTATATCTCCCAGCACACAGTTCAGAAATTCCGACGAGGTACAGCCTCTGAAGAAATTCTTCTGTCCCTTAAGCGCTTCCATCTCTTCCACCAGATCGGAAGATGACAGGTTCAGATCACCCTGTGTGGTGGTGGTGGCCATCCTGGACACATCGCTTAAAATATAATCGTTTACCGCAAAATTAGCTGCTGTCAACTGATAATAGGAATTGGAATAGCTGCTTCTCTTCTGAACCGACAGGGAAGTCTCATCATCCGCGGTATCCGGATAATCATATTCATCGGCAAAATTATAAATATCGCCGTCAGTCGCGCCCTGCAGATCCTTTGCCACAAAAAACGCAACCGGATCTTTATCTGACGCCGCATTTCCCGCCAGGGGATCTCCGTTCAGATCCTCGCCATTTTGCTCTATAGTGTTAAAGCTCTTTGCAAAAAGCCGGATCCACTCATTCATCTGCTCCTGATAATAAGGAATGCCCTGATATTTTACTTCCGTACCCACATTTGCCTCAGGATCCTTTCCCGTCGCCTTTATCTTGTCTATCAGGTCATACAGTCCGTCGAGAGTCCTCTTGGAACCGTTATAATCCATATACTGCTTTTCATCCTCTGTCATATGAAAGGTATATACCAGGGAATCTCCCACCTGTTCCACATCCCAGCTGTCATAACTGTATTCCGTAACTCCCACCGTCAGAAGTCCTGTGGGATTAAGTGTACATTTGGCGGGATCCTGAAGATATTCGTCCGTTACCTTGGTCTTTATGGTGACAGTACCCTCTGCCCTGTCATAAGAATCCACGGTCCCGTTGAAATACTCGCCGTTGTTGCCGTCCCTTATCTGTAAAAGTCCTTTAAGCTCACCGCTGTATCTGGCATTAACGGGATAATACGTACTGCCTGTATCCTTCCAGTAAATGTCATACAATCCGTCGGCATCCGACTGGTTTACCTTGTTCCAGTTTTCCCTGGACTTAAGATCCAACGTCCTGTAATTATACCCCTCCACCAGAGTCTGGTTTCCGGATATGACTACGGTATATTTGTATGCACCGGAAAAATCTCCCGTGGGCTTCCCATCGGCGTCCAGCACATCGCTGGTGTAGATGGGATCTTCTATAACAGATACATCCACATATTTTGAAAGCTCGTCCACCAGCTGGTTTCTCTGATCCCTCAGCTCATTGGCGGTAGTTCCCTTAAGCTCGATGATATTTATCTGGTGATTGATATTGGCGATCTTTTCACCCAGGGAATTGATCTGTTCAACGACTGTTTTTATCTGGTCATTTGCGTCGGTCTGAAGCTTTGTCAGATTCTCCGATGCCGAATTAAAATATTCGCACAGCGCCTTTGCCTGGGATATAAAAGCCGTCCTCACCGAAGTATCCGAAGGATTGTTCTGAAGATCCTCTATCCCTTTGTAAAATCTGTCATACAAAGTGGAAAAGCCCATAACGGTCTCACCGTCATCGTTAAAATAATTTTCGATCTGGGCGTTATACTCCGATTTGATATCATATTCCCCAAGAGAAGTGGATGCATTTCTATATTTTATATCATAATATTCATTTCTGATCTGATCTATGGACGTGACCGTGGTGCCGGCTCCGGCCATACCGTAAGAGGTATAGGTACGCAGAGCCTGAGCCGCCGTCTGGTTCGTCACCTGACGCGAATAACCCTTGGTCTCCACATTGGAGATATTGTTACCGGTTGTATTAAGAGCTGCCTGATATGCAGTCAGGCCGCTGTATCCGATCTGCAGTCCGAAAAATTGTGAAGGCATGCTATCCCTCCTTATCTTTAAGATCCTTCGCTAATGTCCTAAGGAATCCACCACTTCGTGATACCCCCTTAGGACGAAATTCGCTCAGGATGACATATGCGTTTTTGCTCCGCTCAAGATGACCGGAAATTATGATCCGAGTGTATTGATCAGGTGACTGAGCAGTTCATTTACCGCATTTATGTACCGGCTGGATGCATTATATGCATTCTGGTACATGATCATGTTGTTAAGTTCCTCGTTGTCCGATACGCCCAGCACCTGCTGTCTGGCATCCTCTATTACTTCCACGGTCATGTTCTGTGCCTGGGATGTCACATTATAAGCGTAACCGATGCTTCCCGCTTCACCCACCAGATTTTTATAATAATCCATATAATTCGCCGAGGTGTTCACATTGGGATTGAGAGTGTCAAAATCATCTGCAAATAAGGCCACCAGCTGATCTGCCATCTCACGGTTCTCATTGTTATCCGCCGTCATGAAGCCCTTTGTGTAGGTAACGGTACCCGCATCGGGATCTATCACTCTGGCTCCGAGCTGGTTATATTCCTGAAGGAGCAGCGGATTGATCTTAAGATTGGAAGTGGTATACCAGCTTTCCTTTGCGCCCATCTTCCACTTTGCATAATCCTTATCCGTCCCGGCTTCGCCGTCTCCGTCCACATCGCTGCCGTCAAATTCGTCCTCTACATCAGCGGGAAGATCCAGAGTCTTATGTTCGTCCAGCGTACCCTGTCTCAAAAACACACTGACGCCGGCCTGATATTTGTTTCCCGTCACCGTCGACTCCAACACGGGATTCAACAGTTCATTTATCGAACTGGTGATACCATGTATGAGCTTGTCGAATTCCGCCATGGTATTCTGGATAAGGGACTTGTTTACGGTCTTGTTGTACTTGATAACATCCTCGTCATAAGCCGCTACCGCCTGATTGTATTCTGTCTCAGACGCTGCTGTAAGCCAGTTCCCATCCTTATCCTGATAATCCGATATATCGGGTTTCTCCGGAATATCCACATAATAGCCCCGGTCATTTCCTCTGGCCAGGAGTATGGCTCTCAGGCTTCCCACATCGGTATTGGCCGCCGAATCAACCTCCCTCGTCAGATCAAATACGGGAACCTTATCTCCGTTCATGTCCGTATCCCGCATCCATACCACATCATAAAATCCCGTGGTAAAATCTTCCTGGGCTTCCAGTTCGCTTACATATTTCGGTGTTACGAAATCTTTGTGCTCAAACTGGACTATCACGGAACCGTCCCAGTTTTCCTCAACCGTGACATATCCGTAAGCGGACAGCTCATCCAGCAGCTGGTTACGGGCATCCCTCAGATCGTTGGCCTTTTCCTGGCCGCCGGTCTCCACTGCCTTTATTTTTCTGTTAAGCTCGAGGATTTTGTTACCGTAATCATTGATGATGTCTACGGTATCTTTGACCTTTTCGTTCAGAATATCCTGATATGATGCCAGACCGTTATATACAGCCTGTGCCTGTTCAAGAAAAGTGGCGCAGGTACTTACGAAGAGGCCCTGATTAGTGGAATTGGCGGGATCCTTCTGAAGCTCCTCGGCCGCGATCCAGAGATCTGAAAGAGCACTCTGGAATGCCACGCCTTCCATTTCCCCGAAAAGCGTATCCAGCTCAACTGCCGCCTGATATCCTTCTTCGTAATATGCAGCCCTGCCGTTTTCCACGCGATATGTGCGGTCCAGGAAGTAATCCCTCACCTGACGTACCTGTGCGTACGAAACGCCCAGACCTGTCTGCGATTTAGAGATATAGGACTCACCTACGTTGAGATATGTCCTGTCTGCCTGAACCACCTGCTGACGCGTATATCCCGTGGTATCTATATTTGAAAGGTTGTGGGTCACGGTATGAAGGGCATTCTGACTGGTCTGAAGCCCCGACTGACCTATATATAAACTGCCCATTAATGACATAGGACATTCCTCCCTTTATCAATCCGGCGCCCCTCATATCCATCCGGCGACAGGTTTACTTCATTAGCTTTTTGAATCAAACCTGCTTGCCGATGCGGGTGCTATCCCCTGACTGTATGAGCCGCTCTTTGTGTAATCTCCCGTTTCCGGTCCCGAGGAAACTGCCTGCATAAGATTCATATCAAACTGGATCATCTCAAGAGACAACTGGATGAGACCTCTGTTCCGCTCATTTATGGTCTTCATCTCTTCCACAGTGACTTTGAGCTTCTCATATATCTGAGAAAGCGCTTCTTTTTCTTTTTCCTGACGCTCCAGCAGCTTTATCAGCTCGGGAACTTTTAGGGTTTGAACGTCCTTGTTCAGTACGGTGGCTATATCCTTGAGCACCTCTTCCCTGTGCTTATCCAGACCTGTGATACGGTCCACAACCACCTGTTCCTCATCCGTGATCCTGGCTAATGACTCCACATCACCCTTTACTATGATGGAAGTCTTCCGGCCGGATATCTCAAGCAGCTTAGAGTATTCCTCATTTTCTTTGTTAAGCGTATCTATAAAATCTTCTATCAGACTGGCCACTTAAGTATCCTCCCGTGTAATTATGATCAAACCGCTGCGCTGAATTTTTCGATAAGCTTGTCAGCGAAGGATTCATTGCTGACCTCATAGGTTCCGTTCTGGATCTTTGACTTAAGGGCAGATGTGATATCGTCCCTGATATCGGAAGCTTCCTTTACAGCCTTTTTAGCGGTCTGAAAGTCCTTTCCTATACTGGAGAATTCCACTGCGTCCTTTTTGGAAACCTGTGCGGTCTGAGAAGTCTTCGCCGTCCTCTTGGTGCTGTATAACTGCTGCACCTGATTATACGCCTGAATCCTCATACTCATTTCATCAACCTCCTTAGTGTGTCAAAAACTAAAATTCTTTAGATGATGCAAATACATTCGCTAATGCATTTACACTGTGAATATCGTACAAAATCGGAAAAAACTTAACCCGACGGCCAAAAAAAGAGACACCCTCACAAAAAGAGTGTCTCTTTCCGGCATATTTTAGTTAATTTAGCTAAATAATCCTTTTTTCTTTTTCTTTGCGGCCTTCTTATCCGCCTCTTTTTCCGCTTTTCCGGCTTCCCTGGCTTTTGCATTTTCATACCGGGTCACCACATTCAGGGAATCCCCTGTCTGCTCATCGAATTCCTTCATCAGCTCTTTGGCCTTGGCATTCAGCTTGGTGGGCACCTGGACCACCAGAGTCACATAGTGATCGCCCCTCATGTTGTTATCGCGAAGATAGGGCACGCCTTTCCCTTTAAGACGGACTTTTGTATCGCTCTGGGTTCCGGGCTTCACATTGTATACTATCTTTCCGTCCACCGTATTTATCAGTATCTCCGATCCCAGCGCAGCCTGTGCGTATGTGATCGGTACCATGGAGAAGATATTCACATCCTGTCTCATGAATTCGGGATGCTTACGGATAGTCACCTCCACCAGCAGATCTCCTCTGGGACCACCGGCTTTTCCGGGTTCTCCCTTATCCCTTATCCTGATACTCTGGCCGTTATCTATGCCGGCGGGAACCGTCACGCTTATCTTCTTACGGGACGAGGTATAACCGGTACCGAAACAATCCGGACATTTTTCCTTTACCACTTTTCCTTCGCCACGACAATCGGGACAGGTTTCCACGCTCTGCATGATCCCGAACAGGGACTGTCTCTGCTTCACCACCTGACCGCGGCCGCCGCATGTGGTACAGGTCTCGGGGGATGTGCCGGGCTTTGCACCCGTACCGTTACAGGTCTTGCAGGGATCCTTCAGATTGATGGATATCTCCTTTTCACAGCCTGTAACCGCCTCCTCGAAGGTGATCTCCACGCCGGTCCGCACATTTGCACCCTGCATGGGTCCGCCGCCTCTGCTTCTTCGTCCGGTCCCGAACAGATCGCCGAATATATCTCCGAACATATCCGTGAAATCCATCCCGGAGAAATCAAATCCGCCGTAGCCTCCTGCTCCGCCCTGTTCAAAGGCGGCATGGCCAAACTGGTCATACTGACGCCTTTTATCGGCATCCGAGAGAACAGCATAGGCTTCCGAGGCTTCCTTAAACTTCTTCTCGGCTTCGGCATTACCCGGATTCACATCCGGGTGATATTTCTTTGCCAGATTTCTGTATGCTTTTTTGATCGTTGCGTCATCAGCACCTTTATCGACACCGAGGACTTCATAATAATCTCGTTTTGTTTCTGCCATGGCTTTTCTGATTTCCTATTTATTCCTGCTTATTTTCTCTGTATGACATCTTATACTTCGCGATAATCTCCGTCTACGACATCATCTGCTGCGGAAGATGAAGAATCAGATGATCCTGCATTTCCTGCAAAGCCGCCTGTTTCAGGACCTGCACCGCCTGCAAAGCCACCCATATCGGGGCCTGCTCCGCCCTGGGCGCCCTGCATCTGTTCATACATCTTGGTGAAGAGATTCTGCGAATCTGACATCATCTTTTCCTGAGCAGCCTTCATCTCGCCTACCTGATCGGAGGTCATTTCCTCTGCATTGGGATATTTCTCAAGCAGAGCCTTAAGAGCTGCGATATCGGCCTCTACATTTGCCTTATCGGAAGCATCGATCTTGTCGCCCACATCGGCCAGAGCCTTCTCGGTCTGGAATACCATAGAATCTGCTTCGTTCCTGGTATCTACGGCTTCCTTTCTCGCCTTATCCTGAGCCTCATACTCGGCAGCTTCCTTTACAGCCCTCTCGATATCATCATCCGACATGTTTGAACCTGCGGTGATGGTGATGTGCTGCTCCTTGCCGGTACCCTTATCCATAGCTGAAACATTAACTATACCGTTAGCATCTATATCAAAGGTAACCTCGATCTGAGGCACACCGCGGCGTGCGGGAGGTATTCCGTCCAGCCTGAACTGGCCTAAGGACTTGTTGTCACGGGCGAACTGTCTCTCACCCTGAAGTACGTTTATATCAACTGCAGTCTGATTATCCGCAGCAGTGGAGAAGATCTGGCTCTTCTTTGTAGGGATGGTCGTATTTCTCTCGATAAGCTTTGTAGCGATACCACCCATGGTCTCGATGGAAAGAGACAACGGAGTTACATCCAGAAGGAGGATATCTCCGGCGCCTGAATCGCCGTCAAGTTTACCGCCCTGTACGGAAGCGCCAAGAGCCACACACTCATCAGGGTTAAGTGACTTCGAAGGCTCTTTGCCGGTAAGCTGCTTTACCTTATCCTGAACTGCGGGGATCCTGGTGGAACCACCTACCAGAAGAACCTGACCCAGATCAGACATGGACAGTCCGGCATCCTTCATCGCATTCTGGACAGGAACAGCTGTACGCTCTACCAGATCGTGAGTAAGCTCATCGAACTTGGCTCTGGTAAGATTCATGTCAAAATGCTTGGGGCCCTCAGCTGTAGCCGTGATGAAAGGCAGGTTGATATTTGTGGTGGTTGCGGATGAAAGTTCCTTCTTTGCCTTCTCTGCAGCCTCCTTGAAACGCTGCATAGCCATCTTATCCTGTGACAGATCCACGCCCTCGTTCTTCTTGAACTCGGATACCATGTAATCTATTATCTTCTGATCAAAATCGTCACCGCCAAGATGTGTATCACCGTTAGTGGAAAGCACCTCGATGACGCCGTCGCCGATCTCTATGATGGATACATCAAAGGTACCGCCGCCCAGATCATATACCATGATCTTCTGTTCCTTCTCATTGTCCAGACCATATGCCAGCGCGGCTGCGGTAGGCTCATTGATGATACGCTCTACCTCCAGGCCTGCGATCTTGCCGGCATCCTTTGTAGCCTGTCTCTGTGCATCATTAAAATATGCAGGCACAGTGATCACGGCCTTTGTAACCTTATCTCCCAGATAGCTTTCAGCATCTGCCTTAAGCTTCTGCAGGATCATGGCTGATATCTGCTGGGGTGAATACTTCTTTCCGTCGATGGTACGGCCTCTGTCGGTACCCATATCTCTCTTGATGGAAGCTATGGTCTTCTCCGCGTTTGTAACTGCCTGACGCTTTGCAGGCTCACCTACAAGCCTCTCTCCGGTCTTTGTAAAAGCTACTATTGAAGGTGTAGTCCTGGATCCTTCGGTATTTGCTATTACAGTAGGCTTTCCGCCTTCCATTACCGCTACACAGCTGTTTGTTGTTCCTAAATCGATTCCTATTGTCTTACTCATGGTTTTTTCCTCCTGATTCTTTATTTTCCGATCTCATGATCCCTTGGGCCTTACCCTTGGAATAATATCTGACTGATCTTGATTTTCTATTGCGCTACAGCCACCATACTGTGGCGGACTACCGTATCATTGTATTTATAACCCTTCTGCATCTCCTGAGCTATGACACCCGACTCGTATTCGTCAGTCTCAACCTGCATTACCGCATTGTGCAGAGCCGGATCGAACTCACATCCCAGAGCGTCTATGGGAGTCACTCCCAGGCCCGCAAGCTCTGTCATCAGCTGGGTATAAACCTTGTCGATACCTTCGGCAAAAGGCTCTTTTTTCTGTTCCGGTGTCAGGGTCGCCAGACCTCTTTCAAAATTATCGATCACCGGAAGTATCTTTTCGATCACCGTCTTTGCGCCCATGTCATACATCTGGGTCTTTTCCTTTTCGGAACGCCTGCGGAAATTCTCGAATTCGGCCATCTGCCTCAGCAGCCTGTCATTTACCTCATCAAGCTTTGCCTTAAGCTTGCCTCCGGCTTTGGGATCATCGTCACCGGTATCTGCTTCCTCCGATCCCTCCTCCGTCGCTTTTTCTTCCTCTTCCTTCGCCTCTTCCTTTATCTCCTCATCGGCGGCGAGTCCCTTCTTCTCAAGGGCCTCACCCTCCGGTTTTTTCTTTGTATTCTTTTTTGACATTACCGCATCCTCCTTGGCTACTCTTTTTTGTATATGGTACCCAGCTGGTCCATCAGACTCTTCATGGCACCTACCACATGATCGTAATCCATCCTCTTGGGTCCCACGATACCTATCGTTCCTTCCACACCCTCATCCAGTCTGTAGGTCGCCGTGACCACGCTGCAATCCTTCATGGACTGTATAGGCGTCTCACTTCCTATGTATATCTGAATACCGTTATTTTCATCATTGGCCTCCAGCGTATTTCTCACCAGATCCGACAGAGGCCTCTTATCCTCAAAGAAATTAATGATCTCTGATGCCTTCTGATTATCGGACAACTCGGGATATCGCAGGATATTGTTGGTACCCGAAGTATAGATCTCCAGATCCTCATCCGCTCTTATAGCGTCGGCCACCGCATCTATCACTCCTGCTATCAGCTGGGAATGGATGCCTGCCTTTTCCTTGAGCAGGGTGATGACTCCCAGATTGATATCCTCCATGGACATACCGCAGAGGTTCGTGTTGAGCAGTATGTTCAGCTTCAGCATGGTATCTTCACTCAGAGGCTCATCCACGTCTATTATCCGGTTTTTAATGATATTTCCCTCTACCACGATGACTGCCAGGATATGCTCATCATCCACTCTCGAAAGCTGAACGAATTTAAGCTTATTCCTATGATAGGTGGGCGCTGATACCATGGCCGCATACTGGGTATTGGCTGCCAGAAGCTTCGCTGCCTGCTTAAGGACCTGCTCCACTTTATCCGCCTTTTCCAGGACCAGCTCCATTTTTTCATCCACTTCACGGACGCGGTCTTCCATCATGGTATCGACATAAAGCCTGTAACCTTTATCCGAAGGAATACGTCCGGCTGAAGTATGAGGCTGAAGTATATATCCCATCTCCTCCAGGTCCGCCATCTCATTGCGTATGGTAGCGGAGCTTAAATTCAGATCGGTATATTTGGATATGGTCCTCGACCCAACCGGCTCTCCCGTCTCCAGATAATTCCTGATAACGGCCTGAAGTATCTTGATTTTTCTCTCGTCCAGATCCATATTCTCACCTTCTTTTTGTTAGCACTCAACAAGAGAGAGTGCTAATCACTAAATGTAATGTAGCACCCTCTGAAATAAATGTCAACAGTTTTTATTATATTTTTATCATCTATCCCTTGAGCATTTCACGAACATAGTCTCCAAGCTGTGAATAGATCAGCCTCTCCGGGCCGTTGTGAATATCGGTGAATTCCGAAAAAGAAAGTTTCCTGGTCTTTTCCAGGATGTCATCATATTCCATTATCTTTAGCAGAGCTTCATACTGTTCCAGCTTTGCATAGCTCATCCCGTCGTCTTTGGTGGGCGTGTATATCCTGTCACAGAGTCTCAGGATCTCAAACAACCCGTCAACGCCTTCTCCCAGATCCAGGATCACCGTATCGTAATCACATTTTTTCAATTCTTCAAAAAAACCGAACCACTTTTCCTTTTCCACGCTTTTTATATCAAGGGGCGAAAGTGCGGGCGGAATATAATCCAGACCACCGATGCTCTGGGTTATGGAAGCCATCTTCCATATAAAATTCGGCTTTCCGCGGCTGATATAATACATAATATCCGAAAGGTCGGTCATGTACGCAGTCTTCATTATATTGTTGAACCCGGAATATTCCTCCATATTTATATACAACACCCTCTTCTCCAACGCCAGTATCTGTCCCAGTGTCAGGGCAAAAAGAGTCTTGAGGCTTCGTTTTACCGGAGAATAGACCCCTATAAAACTGATATCTCCCCCCACCTGATACAAGCCTGTGACAGGAAAGGCCGCCTCCGCATATGAATACATCACTTCCTTCAGTATGTTTTCCGTATTCTGATATTTGTATACGCATTTTTCTCCCGAAGGAGAAACAGCGGCATTTTCCTCCGACAGGATAAACACCTCTCCTGCCTCTATCGGATCCGTTTTCTTTAACAGTTCATATCTGGCCTCCTCAGACACCATCAGCACATCCGGCCTGTTATCTTTCACAAAATCCGCACACAGATCTATATCCGTAAACGCATGTACCTCAAAGGGTACGTTTTTCTTTGTACTCATATAATTGTTAAGCTGCGATATGTATTCCACTTCAAGATCGCATAGCACAAGCATGTTCTTTTTCATTTTGCTCCTTTCCGATGAGATCCTTTCGGTCAATCTCTTTACAGCACGGAAAAACACTTAAGCAGGATATACCCCGAAACCCCCGCAAATATCGCAGGCGCCATGGGCATATAATGCCTGCTGCCCTTTTTCCGGATCAGTTTCATGTCCCTGTCCTTTATTAGAATGTCGATGACGGAAAATACAAAGAACTGCAAAAGAGCGCAGACGGGTATCCCAAAAATGCACTCATAAAAAGCCTGTGAGCCCAGAAAGGCTCCTATGACAAATAACAGTTTCACATCCCCTGCCCCCAGCATATGTAAGATGTAAAACATAACCGACGGCAGAGCAGCGATCATGCCCGACAAAGTGCCTGCTATCCCGCGCCCGGACACCATACTCTGTCCGAAAGCAAGGATCAGACCCGTCAGGATCCAGGAATTGGGAATACGCCTTTTCCTGAGATCCATGATCGCCGCCATAAAAATGTAAACGACAAGAATATAATATTTCATTGATCATGTGAAATGAAACGCGCGATGCATGCAGCGTTTCCTGAAGTGGTAAAAGAGATTATAGATTCATAATCCGGATTTGTCCATTATATATTTTTTACAAATTTTTACAAAGCAAAAGAAAAAAACACCCCAAAGTCCGCTGATCCAGCGGATTTCAGGGTGTCAAAAACAGTTTTTTGGTCAGACCGAGAATGTGGTGCTCTTGTCGGCATTGACCACGCTCTCGTTCAATACTCCCCTTCCGTAAGTCATACCCGTGACCACATGCTGTGTGGAATCCATCATGACTCCGGAGGTATCCAGTTTAGCCAGCTCCACAAAGATCTCCCTCATATCCTTAAGGACCTTTACCGCATCCTTGAGGCCCTTATCGGTCCTGGTGATCCTGGCGTTCAGAAGATTCTTCTTTACAAAATTGTAAAGGGCAAAGAGCTGGTTGGATATGTCTATATCAAAATTCAGTGCTTCTATGAGATTGTCCACACACTTTCTCGCCTTTGTAAGATTCTCACCGTAGGCGGTCATATCACCTTTATCATATGCATTTTGAGCATCTTCGGCATACTGCAGAGCGATGTCATATACTATGACTATCATCTCTGTTTTGCTGGCTTTGCCAATACGCTGGGTAAACTCTTCCTGTTTTGTATTTTCCATGGTATTCCTTTCCTGTTTCTTCCGATAAGCTCCCGCATGTTTCCGCTGATCGCATTACTGCAGCAGCTGCAAAACCTGCTGAGGGAATTCATTTGCCTGGGCCAGCATGGAGGTGGCCGCCTGCGAAAGCACCTGAAGCCTGGTATATTCGGTCATCTCCTCAGCCATATCCGTATCCGTAAGAGTGGAGTACGACGAATTCAGACTCTCCACCGTCACATCCAGACTGGCACCTGCATGCTCCAGACGGTTCTGATATGCTCCCAGCTGGGATCTGACTGCGCTGGTATAATCAAGAGCATTCTGGATACTTTCTATGGCATCCTTCGAGCCCTGCTCGGTCGACAGGTCTATTTTATCTATGCCCATCTTCTTAAGGGATATCTCCGGGATGTTCATCTCTATCACATCACCCTCGTGATCCCCCACCTGCACTCTCATGGCGCCTTTTCTCTCCAGAGTCAGCGCCAGATCACCGGATATGCCGGTACTGCCGGAAAGCCCCAGGGTCAGCTTTGTGCCATCCTTTCCCGTGATGGTCAGCACATCGTCTTTTATCTCCCCCTCTATTCCGACACACAGTTCATTGGGCGCAGAAGCATCTGTCTTCGTCGCTATGGAATTCAAAGTGTATTCATATGAGACCTCCCCCGTATCGGGATCAGTCACAGCACTGGCGGATACATCGAGAGCCAGCAGAAAATCACCGATCTTTGTCTCCTGATTGTAACCCAGGACCTTTACATCCGCATTATCGGTATATCCCCTGAATTCATAATTACCATCCAATATGTTGCTGTCATTAAAATTGGTATCGGCAGCGATCCTTTCGATCTCTTTGGACAGCTGCTTTGCCTCCTCATTGATCGCGAACCGGTCCTCATCGGTCATGGTGCCGTTTGCTCCTTTTACTGCCAGCTCGTTCATACGCTGAATTATCTCATGAACCTCCTGAAGCGCACCATCTGCGGTTATGATAAAATCCGTAGCTGTATCCGTATTGTCACAGGCCTTTTCCAGAGATTTGATCTGCGCCTTCATCTTTGAAGAAAGCGCGTAGCCCGAAGGATTATCGCTTGCATTGTTTATCTTATAACCGGAAGAAAGCTTCTTGGAAGAATTACTCAGCATGTTTTCCGCACGGGTCAGATAGTTTCCTGTTATTACCGCTGTTCCGTTACTGTTTATCCTCATATTTCTCCTCCTGTTAACAACTGATTCTGATTGACAACTATAAGATCCTTCGCTACGCTCAGGATGACAAACGGCAGGTATTATTCACTGATCAACGATCTATATCACCTGCAAGAATACCTTTGCTATCCTGTACAGCCGCTGTGATGAGATCCTGTTTTCTCCGGGCGTCTCATCCTCCGCCTGCGATCTGCCGCTTTGCGATGTTTCGGCTTTGGCTTCTTTCCGGATCCCGGTGTTTCCGGCAGTTCCTGTTTCGGCGCCTGTCAGAGACAGTCCCGGATTTCTCATGATACCGAAATTCTCCGACAGGGATTCACCGACAGCCGCAAAGGCTTCCTTAAGCTGTGCCTTCTTTTCCTGCAGGAAAGCCTCGCCCCATCTGTTATGTGCGATCATATATCCATTTATATCGTCACCATCCGGCTCAAACGTAACCTTAATGGCTCCATATTCTTCGGTTTGTGTGCTTATCTCCACGGAACTTTGCCCTGTACCCTTTATCACCTTCAGGGAAACCGACGTCATTTCCCCGTCTATCTCCATCGGCACTTCATAATGCTCGGACCGGGACATTTCCCTTATCACCGAAATCTGCTCCTCCATGAGCATAAGGGAACGAAGCTTCATCGAAGTCATATCGGCGCTTTCCATGGCAGCCTCTATATCCTTCCCTGCATCGTCAGTCAGATCCTCTATGGCTTTTTTGGCACCGTCCTCCGTTTCAAAATCCTCTATCATCTCTGCTATATTCAGCTGCCTGCCCATATCCGCCAGTCGCTTAAATACATCCCCTCTGTTATAAAGCAGTTCCTTCATGGCCGAAAGCGCCATGGGATTTGCTTCTATACCCGATGCTTCCAGGGCTTTAAGCACGCCCTCGTCCGTATCCATTGCCCTGCGTACAAATTCAGATTCCTCTTTAAGGGCGGCTCTTTGGGCATCCAGATCTTCCTTTGCCGTGGCCGCTTCCCGGGATATCTCCCACATACCCTCCAAAGAAGTCTCCATGGTCAGCTCTCCCGACTTAAGGGCGTCCTTTATCTGACCCGGTTCCAGATCCTCCAGTATCTGACGGTTCTTATGTCTGTAATATTCGGGAGAAGAAAAGGCTGTGGAGATCTGGGCATCTATCTTCCGGATCCCCTCCGGGATCACCCTCTCTATTGAACCGAAATCATCATCCACATTATATTCCATACCGCCCTGCATCCTGCGGTTTCTGACAGAGGTCACCAGATTTTTGACGGAAAGCTCCGCCCCCTGATTGATAAGACTGCCTATGACCGCACCATCGGACTTCTCCACCTGTCTGAACAGCCGGTATATACCTATAAAACTCTCTTTTTCCTGCTCTGTTATGGAATTATTATGCTCCAGCTTTACCAGAAATCTGGCGTAACTTTCATTAAGGGATCCGGATTCATCATTATATTCATCCAGCCTGGACCTGAGACTGTCAATGCTCATGTTCAACGGATTTTCACCGGCTCTTATAAGCCTGAGCACCGCTCCCGGAGTAAGAGACTGCAGAACCCCCTGAACTTTCTCATCCGCCTGACGCATCCTGGAAATATTTTCCCCCGTGATCTCGGTATTATTATAACCCAGGATCCTGACTGCCCTGCGATTTGATTCATTAAGCTCCTGTCCCAGATCCGAAAGTATATCATCCACATTGCCAAAGGCCTTTTTGATGCTGTCCCCCAGATCCCTGCGCACCTGCGTGCCCACAGCCTCATACGTTTCCTGTGCCCGCTCATATGCACCGGCACGTTGCATTCCCTTTTGATAAAGGTCGTCAAAAGTCAGATCAGACTCCGCCAGATCGGCTACCGTGTCTATGGGAACATACTCCATGACCGCTGCTCTGACCATGGTCTGCATATAAAGGGCCGGTGCCTGCTCTGCCTCACCCAGAAGCACTTTGGCGTTATCAAAGCTTTGTCCCGAATACTTTGCCATCAGGGACTCTTCCAGTTCCTTCAGGGAATCCACCCTGCTCATAATCGACTCTGTATCTATATAAAAATCACTCTTAAGCAGCAATCTGTTTGCCTCATTTGTCATCTGAAGCTGAGTCTCATAAAGCTGCCTCTCCTGACGGATAAGGGAAAGCTCTGCGGCCTTTTTCCCTTCTGTCATCGCCTGTGCACCCATATGCAGCAGAGCGTCACCATCCGGTATGCTGAGGGCCTTTAAACCCTCATACATGTTGAATCTGTCTGAGGTCAGCGGGATACCGTTTTTAAGAAGGATAACCGCGTCAGCCTTTGTTTCGGGATCCACTTCATACCCACTTTCCGTGATGACATTATCGATCTGGTCAACAAGCTGCGTCAGCTGGCCATCGTCCACAGACCTGCCACCGGGCACATATGAACCTGTCGACATCCGGGCCTGATACACGTTGTACAGCGTGGGCTCCAGTTCATTATTGATCATATAGATGATACTTTGCTGCGACAGGCCGTCCCTGTTTACATCCGAAAGTCCGGCTGCCAGATCCAGCACCTCACGCAGCTGTTCTTCATTTGATGAGGTCACGGGCAGATCATTTTCCCTGAGGGCACGCTCTATACTGTCAGCGCTTACAGCAGCGCTGTCACCGGCTGCTGCCTCTATATCCGAAGAACTCAGATCATCATTATAACCTGCAATGACTGTCCCCGACTGAGCCAGTTTTGCCTTGATCTGATCCACGCAGGTGACCATTTCATCCGCATCCATGGTACCAGGGTGAAAGCCCTCCTTTTGCAGTTCCTTATAGTCTTCATCCGACATGGAATTGGACATAATGGCGTAATAATTATGCCGGACCGATGCATCCAGCATGTCGATACCCTGCAGCAGAGCGCCGCCCTGCTTTGCTTCCTCCCTGTCATCGCCGGAAAATAAACCCTTTCTGTCATACAGAGAACTGGCCGTTCCTTCGTTTTTTACCGTATGTGAATTATTCAGACTTAACGAAATACCTGAAAGCGAGGGCGACAAATGCTTTGTGCTGCCCACACTTTTATCCGATATGCCATGCTTCATTCCTTCCTCGGAAAGGGAAGGATTATTGATCCCGGAAAAATCTATCTTCATAAAGTGTGTCCTATAAATGCTTATTTTGATCTACACTATCTTAATCGGATATTTTCCCGATTTACTTAACATCTGCGTTATCTGCACATTATTCTGCCCGTCCTTATCAACACAAAAAAACACCCCGGTAAAACCGGGGTGATAAAAAACTCACATCAAAGGGATATATCGAATTTAGCCTGCTCCAGATTCTTCTCAAATGTAAGATCCTGGGTCTGTGCATTCTGTGCCTGACGCTCCAGATAATCCATATCCCTTGTCTTTGGTGCTTTGACAGCGTCCTGATTCCTGTTTATATTGTTTGTCCTGTAAAAATCGATAAACGGATTCGATCCTATAGGCCCGATTCTCATGACTGACTCCCCAATTACTGCTTTTTTCGGTCAATAAAACTACTTGAAACCTACGTGAAAAATTATACTCCAACTGTAGACAGATTTCAAGCATTTTTTTTGAAAAAAACACAATATTTAGTCTGAAAATCGAAAAAATCGATATCCGGCACCATATGTAGTATACATAACAACCGGGTATCTTTCCTTTGACCGGCCGGCTGCAGACACTCCGGGCTCAGCGTCAGAACTTCAGCACTACCGCTCCGTAAGGGGCCAGGGGTACATTCACTGACCAGGGTCTGTTATCCCAGGGGATCTCCTGGGCTGTATACGTTTTGGGAAGCACCTTTCCGCTGCCTCCGTAGCACTTGTCATCGGAGGAGAGCAACAGCTTATATTTAGTATTCTGCGGTACTCCTACCCTGAATTCATTCCTCTCCATGGGAGTGAAGTTTATGATGAACAGCAGATTATCCTTTCCGTTCTCACTCTTTCTGAAGAAGGTATATATACTGTTCTGGGTATCATCGGCATTGATCCATTCAAAGCCGTTGTTGTTATTGTCATTTTCATACAGACAGGGATATTTGTTGTAGAGCTTGAGCAGCTTGCCCACATAATCATGCATTCCCCGGTGCATATCCTCGCCCAAAAGGAACCAGTCCAGCTCCCTTTCTTCGCTCCATTCCCTCTTCTGAGCAAAATCCTGGCCCATGAAAAGAAGCTTCTTTCCGCAATGTCCGAACATGAATGTATATCCTGCCCTCAGATTTGCGAATTTATCCACCTCATAACCGGGCATCTTGTTCAGCATGGAACACTTCAGATGAACCACCTCGTCATGTGACAGCACCAGGATATAATTCTCCGCACCGTTGTAACTCATGGCAAAGGTCATCTTATAATGACTGCCCTTTCTGAAAAAGGGATCCAGCTTCATATAATCACAGAAATCATGCATCCAGCCCATGTTCCACTTAAAGGTGAAGCCCAGACCGTTGTCCTCGGGAGGAGCGGTCACCTTAGGCCAGGCAGTAGACTCCTCGGCTATGGTGATGGCACCGGGAACCCTGGTCCTTATTATGGAATTCAGATGCTTAAAGAACTCTATAGCCTCCAGGTTTTTATTCTCACCGTATTTATTTGCTACCCACTGACCGGAATTCTTGCCATAATCCAGATACAGCATGGATGCCACGGCATCTACCCTCAGTCCGTCCACATGGAACTCGGTCAGCCAGAAAAGTGCATTGGCGATGAGGAAATTCTTCACCTCATTTTTTTCGTAATCAAATATCTTCGTGCCCCAATCGGGATGCTCTCCCTTTCTGGGATCCGCATATTCATACAGCGGCTCTCCGTCAAAATCGGCCAGTCCGTGTACGTCTCTGGGGAAGTGGGCAGGTACCCAGTCCAGAATTACGCCGATCTTTGCCTTATGAAGGGAATCCACCAGATACATAAAGTCTTCCGGAGTCCCGTATCTGGAAGTAGGCGCATAATAACCCGTCACCTGATATCCCCAGGACCCGTCATAGGGATATTCCGCTATGCCCATAAGCTCTACATGAGTATAATTCATCTGCTTAAGATACTCTATCAGCCTGTCGGCAAAAAGACGATAATTGTAAAAGCCCTCGGCCTCCGGAACAGGATGTCTCATCCAGGAACCGATGTGGCACTCATATATAGCCATGGGGATCTTCTGGACATCCTTTTTCATACGGTCAGACATCCACTTTTTATCACCCCATTTATAACCGGTGATATCGGTGACCCTGGATGCCGTGCCGGGACGCAGTTCCGCCTCATTACCATAGGGATCGCTCTTATATATGCCCTGACCCTTTGAACCGATAACAAAATATTTATACAAAGCTCCCTTTTTTACACCGGGAATAAATATCTGCCAGATCCCCACAGGCTCCAGCCTCTCCATGGGATGCACATCGGTCTGCCATTCGTTAAACTCACCCACCACGCTCACATACTGGGCATGGGGAGCCCAGACAGCAAAATAGACACCGTCCTCTCCATCCTGAGTGGAAAGGTGGGCGCCTAATTTTTTGTATATCTCATAGTGAATACCTTCACCGAAATAGTACTGATCCATTTCGGATATATATACCTTTTCCATGATCCCTCCCGATATATATTTACACAAATACTTTATTTCACAAAATTAGATTCTCTCAAGATTATCAAATCGTTTTCATCATAACGTTTTGCAAACAGGATATTCTTGAGAAGCACGAGGTTCTTTTTATCCACGTTGTTCATGGCGGCATCCATGATCTCCTCCACTTCCTTCGTGGTGACAAAGTGGGTAGAAGTCTGAAGCTCGTCTATCCTGGAATGAAGCGCCAGTACACCCATATCATCTATGGTATATTCTCTTTCCAGCGCATAGTGCTTTGCATATTCCACCAGATCGTTATTTGAATATGTGGGCACTTCTATCACTGCCGGGAACATATTCGAGAAATATGATCTCATGGCTGAAAGCTTTTTGATCTCGTTCTTTTCATCCTCCAGAATGATGATCATATGTATGGTAGGATGATTCACTGCCTTGGCAAGGGTATCAAGGGAATTCACCGTCAGACGGCCGGCGTTCTCTATCACCAGAGCTCCGTTATTGAGCTTGGGGATAGCCTTTCTGATATCCTTGGAATTCAGGACATTTGCATCTATCTTTCTCATATCACCGGTGAAATCCATATCATTATTCTTCATGAATCTGGATACACCCATAGCCACTTCCAGTCTGACAGCTTTTTCATTTCCGCTGATCACCACATTACCTATGGCAGCTTTCATGTTGCACTGTGCCAGTGCGCGCTTAATACGTCCCTTAAGCTTCCTGATATGGAGCACATCTCCGAAATCGGCTTCCAGATAGGAATCGTCTATATCAAGCTCCTGCTCCGATGCATCGGCACTGTCAGCCTCATCATCCACAGGCTCTTCTTCGGTATAAGCCTCTTCTCCCTCAAAGGCGGCGTCAAAACCGGGAAGCTCACCTGTGGCAAAATCGTCTGTGGGGATCTGTGAAGTATCAAATCTGTTCTGATCCTGATATGCATTCTCATCAGCATAGGCCATATCCTGATCCTGATATGCGTTCTCATCAGCATAGGCCATATCCTGGTCCTGATATGCGTTCTCATCAGCATAGGCCATATCCTGATCGGGATATACATTCTCATCGGCATAAGCCATATCCTGATCCTGATATGCGTTCTCATCGGCATAGGCCATATCCTGATCCTGATATGCATCCTCACCGGCAAAAGCTCCGACGGGCTGTTCATCCTCAATCTCGGGGATCTCCTCAACCCCCTCCTGATACTCTTCCCGGGAAATATCATATGCAGGCAGCTCCGTAGTCATCCCTCTGGAAACAAAATCCTCGGGAGCGGGAGCATCCTTCATGGCACTCATATAAGGAAGCTCACCTGTATTGTAACCTTCCTTAAGCATAGCCAGATTCTTACGGGTCTTTTCCACATCCTCCTCGGGAAGGACCACATCCTTTTCTATCTGCTCCACAGTGGGAAGCTCACCCGTTATCCTGGGAAGAATGGCTTCCAGTTCACTGGCAATATTGTTAGTCTGCTCCAGATTCTTTCGCTTGGCGTCCGCTATCCTCCGACGCTGGCTCTCTTTTCTCTGCTCTTCCCATTCACTCAGGAAACCGGACATATTTATCTGGCCCGTGATCTGTTTTTCCACGGATTCGGGCTCAGGGATCATCATACTGATCTGGCCGTCATCATCCTGGGAAAGCATGCTGTTCACCGCATTCTCCCTGACGGGTGCGATACCGTCAGGCGCACCGGATCCAAGCACGCTGGTCTTTGTATGTCTGGTAGCTCCGGAAGGCGCATAGCCCGATACCGGCTTGACTACCGGCTGTATGTTTTCGGGGACGTTTGAAAAATAATTCTCCCCTTCATCCTCATCATAGACCATACGGCCCGTGGCCCTGATATCATTAAGAACAGCCTCATTTAAAGCGGCTGCATCCTCCTCCGCAAAAGCAAGAGCGGCAGTCCTCTCCCTGAAGAAAGTCTCCTCCTGGGTCTGCAGATCCCCCGTATTAAGGGAATCTCCGTCCTGAGACTGAAGGGTAAGTCCCTCAGGAACCTGCTCCTCCTGACTCTTAAACCACTCCTTCACATTTTCGGACAGATCAGCCTGAATGTTCATGGTGCTGAATTTGTCCCCGGAAAGCTGTTTAACCTGTATATCGTCCTCCAAAGCCGCAGCCGGAGCCTCCGTGCCCGCTGCCGCCGGCGGAGCGGTCTGTGATACCGGCGAAGGCTCATTCATATCCTCACCGGGATCCGCAATATATTCATCGCCCTCATATCCGGCATCTTCGGCTTCATCCTCATAGATCCCGGCATCCTCTTCATATCCGGCCATCTCTTCGGCAGGAAAGACCTCTCCGGACTCCAGTCTCTGGATATGCTTTTGCTTCTCCTGCTGCATGGATGTCAGGGGCTTATGCTCCTGCTTTAACTCCATGGCCTGCAAAATAGTACGGTTATCCGTGGACATCAGGATGATGTCATCACACTCCTGAACGCACTTCTGGGCAGAGCCTACCAGATTGTACAGCTTTGCCAGTTCCAGATTCCATTTACCCGGCTCGTCCTCTACCTTTTTGTACTCTTCCAGAAGAGCAATGCGCTCTTCATAACTTACCTCTTCATACTTGTATAACAGATATTTAAGGATATAAGTCTGGGCACTGCCGGGAGCCATACGCTCATATATCCGCTGGTAATTTACCGCATTTACCAGATCATCCAGCTTGAGGGAAAGCTTGCAGAGAGATGACACCACATGTCTGGATTCAGGATTTTTATTATAAGCAAGAAGCATGATATCCCTGGCATCCTCGTATCTGCGGTTTGCGGCATATATCTCGCTCACCATGCAAAGAGTCCGGAGCTTCTGGACCTTACGCCAGTTAATGATATCACAAACCTCCATAGCCTCTTCGAAGCTATGCTCCCTGACCAGTGATTCTATCTGCTCTAATCTGATATTGTATTCCTTCTTATCCACCTGTGTCACCTCGGCAAACTACATATCTTCACAATCCATACAAGTTTACCACACACAACATCTTGTGTCAAAGAAATTATTACCTAACTACATATAAGTTTCCGGATCCGTCGGATTTTTCTTTTCAGGTATTATTTTGTACCGAAGATCCTGTCTCCGGCGTCTCCCAGACCGGCAGCATCAGCCGCCGGCTTCGATCGCCCCTAAAGATACACTCATTTCTTTTCTCCGGATAAAACCACACTTTACATTCTGCGCTTGATCTTTTTTGACGTAGTCTTTTCAAAAGGCGTATCGCGGAATTCCACTTCGTTTATTCTCTTGTATACGGCAAGCTTCAGATTCAGGTTGTATATGCCGTCCTTTACGGTCTGCTGGGGATCATCGATGCCGTTTTCCCTGACATAATCCTCATTGATGAATACCTGGGCGGTGATCTTGCTGTTCTTATCATATACCACGACTTCGCCCACCGCCTTTATCTTCTGATATATCATACTCTCTATTTCCTCGGGAGACACGTTTTCACCGTTGGCAAGTATGATCAGATTCTTTATCCTGCCGCAAACATAAAGATGATCCTCATCATCTATCCAGCCCTTGTCTCCGGTATGGAACCATCCGTCTGTAAGTGCCTTTTTGTTTTCTTCTTCGTTTTCAAAATATCCCAACATGACCGTGGGACCCTTGGCACAGATCTCTCCGTATCCGTCCTCATCGGGATCTTCGATACGTATCTCAAGCGAAGGAATGACCTTACCCACCGATTCCGGGATATTATTGTCTATGGGATTGACCGCCAGGACAGGAGAACACTCCGTGATGCCGTAGCCGTTCAGCACCGTGATCCCCAGATCACGAAAGCCCCTGTAGGAATCCATATCCAAAGGTGCGCCGCCGGAGACTATCCTTGTGAGCCTGCCACCGAAAAAGGCCAGCACATCCGCAAACATCTCCCTCTTCTCTTCATCGCTCACATTACCCTTCTGCCTGTTCTCTTCTATCATGGTATCGATCATGGCATCGACTCCCTTTGCCTTAAGGAATCTTCTGAATCCGGCATAAAGAGTCTGGACAAAAAGAGGCACAATAAAAAGGATATCCGGCTTCGCAGCCTGTATATCGCTCATCATATAGCGCATATTTGAATTCACCGTAACAGTATTGTTACTGATTATGGTGATGAGCAGCGCAGATCCGAGACCGTAAATATGATTGAGCGGCAGAAGATACACTGAATTTCCGGTAAAATCGGTATTCATGGCAGCATAATGAATATTACCTACCGTATTCCTCTGACTGAGCATTACGCCTTTGGGCTCACCCGTGGTACCTGATGTGTACATAAGGATCGCCGGTGCATCAGGGTCCGTTTCAATAGCTCCGGTATCGGGCAGGCTCTCTCCTTGTGCCGCATATTTTTCTATATCCTCCAGCCTGTACAGCACCAGATCATACGCCTTTGCCAGAGCCTCGGCTTTTTCGGCAAAAACTTTGGAATAGAAAAGAACACTGCTCCTGCTCTTTTTTACTATAAAATCAAGAGAGGGCAATTCCAGACCCTTATCAAGGGTTACCAGCACATTATCACTCATGATCACTGCAAACATGGTGAGGATCCATTCATAGGAATTATCCCCAAGGATCGCGATATGTGACCTTTTGCAGCCCTGTTTTGAAAACCACCTGCCCAGATTATCTATGGTATGAAGAAATGCGTCGGGAAACACCTCCCTTTTCTGGCCGTTTTCATTCTCCGTAAAGGAGAACATGGGAACCTCCGGCACTTCCTTTATGCGGTTAAGGATCACGGTGCGATAATCAAAGGCTGTTTTTTTGTTTTCCGGTACCGGAATAAAAGTATGATCTTTCATAAGCAAAACTCCTAAATACTGACATTTTTCTTTTTGAGCATGTCAAGGAAATCATCAACCGTAACTATACTCATAAGCTCATCATCTTCGAATCTTACCGAAAAGCGCTCCTCGGCATCATTTACCATTTCAAAAAGAGTCAGGGAATTAAACCCCAGATCTGCGATAAGCTGCATCTTTCCGTCGAGCTCCTCAGGAAGAGGATCCGCATATTCACTCATCAGTTCACGTACCTTCTTAAGCTGTTCTGTCATTTTTTTCCTCCTTTGTAACATGTATTGATCTAAATACCGTTTTTTTACAACACTTCCCCGGGATCCATGGCCACCCTCAATGCATCACCCAGCCGGTTGCAGCAGACCATGGTCAGCACCATGATGATGACCGGCGGCACCAAACGGTGAGGATGCAAAAAGAAATTGAGCAATCCGCTCTGGATCATAAGTCCGAGAGAGACCTCACCCGACGAGATGCCCAGTCCCATCACCGAAAGAGTGGATTCCATAAAGATAGCCGAAGGAATAGTCACCATGATCTGTGTGATCACAGGGCCCGTTATATTCGGCAGTATGTTTCTGAACAGGATAAAAAAACTGCCTGCTCCCAGAGTCCTGGACGCCAGAACAAATTCCGCCTCCCTCATCCTCAGGACCTCTGCTCTGGTTATCTGGCTCATGCCAATCCAGCCTGTTATCATAAAAGCTATTATAAGGGTTAATATACCCGGTTTCAATACAAGGACCAGCAGCGTCAGCACCACCATCTGGGGAATAGACCCCCAGATATCGACAACACGCTGCATGCACATATCCACGGCTCCGCCGAAATATCCGGATATCATCCCGTAGGTGAGACCGATCAGTACATTTACAAGTGTGGATACTACGGCTACAAACAAGGATATCCGAAGTCCCCGGAAGCACCGGCAAAACACATCCCTGCCCATAGCGTCCGTTCCGAAGAAATGATACTGGGCTATTCCCTGCTCAATATAGGGATTGGATACTTCCCGTCCCGTAGTTTTATTGATCACACTCTTTCCGTCAAAGATACCCAGCTGCTCGATCACCGGTATCCTGGGAGTCAGATTGGGATATTCCAACTGCTGAGCGTTATATTTATAACCCGAAAGCCACGGTCCGATGATCGCAAGGACTACCAGCAGTAAAAGAACCACAAGCGCAGCCACATTGATCTTTTTGCTTACAAATTTTTTATATACCGATCTCCAATAGCCCTCTGTTCCGTAAGAGCTGTTGTCTTTTATCTCTTCACCGTTTCTTTCTATGAAACGAAAATCTTCTGCTTTAGGCTCATAACCCATGATCATGCCTCTTTCTTTTTATCCCTTATTCTGCCTTCCCTGCTATTCTGATCCTGGGATCCAGGATACCGTATATCAGATCCACGCCCAGCATCACCACCACATAGATCATGGCGTAGATGAAACTCAGAGCCAGGACAACATTATAATCATTTTCAAGAATGGCCTCTCCCATAAACGAACCGATCCCGGGAACGGCGAACATATCCTCTATTACCAGGGTACCCGTCAAAAGTGAGACCACAAGGGAACCCATCACCGTTACTATGGGAAGAAGCGCATTTCTCAGAATATATCCAAAGATCAGGGTCTTTTTATCCATACCCTGACATCTGGCAAAAAGCACATAATCCGACTGCATCACCCTCAGGGTCTCATCCCTGGTAAATCTGCTGATCACGGATAAGATCATCACCGATGACGCCAGAATGGGAAGGGCAGCCGAAGACAACGGCGCTCTCAGATCATAGATCAGAGGAAACAGGCGCCATTTAAAGCCAAGATAATAACAGAATAATACCGCAAAAACGTAAGCCGGTGCCGCAAGTCCCAGTATCGAGATACCCATAGCCAGATGATCCGGGAAACGTCCCTCCCATACCGACGCCATGAGCCCCAGTGCAATACCGGCTACAGTCCCCAGCAACAGAGAGCAAAAACCTATACCCACAGATACTCCTATCCTGCCTGTCAACAGCTCCGACACGGGAATATCGCGGGCCAGCACATAGCTTACCCCGAAATCCCCTTTTAAAACATTTTTCATATATATGAGAAGCCTGGTGAAAACAGGCTTGTCCAGGCCGTATTTTGCCGCCAGCACAGCTTTCTGGGCCGCATCCAGCTTCTCATCGTTAAACGGCGAACCGGGCATCAATGTCAGTAATAAAAACAGGATCACCATCATAGCGATCAGGGAACAGGCTGATATCAATATCCGCTTTAAGATATATTTTTTCATTTTGCCACCTGCTTTTTGTATTTTGCATTTTTAAAGCCGATTTCAGGAGTTAAGGGAAGAAAAAGGATCCCCGGCACCTCATCCGACACCAGACAGGCACTTCCCTGACAATAAATGGGGATAATAACAGCTTCCTCCATCAGATAATCCTCCGCTTCATGGAGCTTCTCAAATCTTTTTGCAGCGTCCAAAACCAGGGGTTCACTGTTTGCATCTTTCATTATCTTATCATAGACCCGGGAACTGAATCCGGGACAATCCCATTTTGCACCTGTCACAAACAAATTCAGATAAGATACGGGATCCCCGTAATCCGCAGCCCAGGCAAACAGGCACAGATCATAATTGCCATTAAACATTTCCTGATGAAAAACATTGGGCTGGACCACCCTGTATTTAAGCTTAAAGCCCGGAAGCTTATTTTCCCATTCCTCCTTTAAAATATCCATAAAGGTATTTGTCTCCGAAACAGTCAGTAACTCGAACTCCGCCCCGCTTTCACCGAGCTCCTCAAGACCCTTTTCCCAATATTCCCGGGCTTTTTCGGGATCATAGCCGCATACATCCTTATACCGGTCCGTTTCTCCTCCGAAATCCGTCCCATCCGGTTCAATACAGATCTTTTCGGGGATCAGCCGTGTCATCACCGTATTCCCTGCTCTCAACAGATTTTTCTGAAGCATTTCCCTGTTAACGCAAAGATTCAAAGCCCTGCGTATATTCCGGTTTGCCAGAGCTTTATTGTTGAAATTCTGCATTACATACCATACCATCACTCCGCTGACTTCATTCAGTCTCGGATCTCCTTCCGAAACCTCCAGCTGCTCCCCGGAAATGGGGATACACTCGGCGGCTCCTGTTTGAAAGCTCATTATCAGCTGCTGCTGGTCGGCAAGCAGCTGCAGATTCACCCCCGCAAGCTCCACTTTATCCGCATCATAATAGTATTCATTTTTTCTGAGATGGATCTGTTTTCCCCTGGGCTCATAGTAATCTATAGTAAAGGGACCGCAACTTAGGATATTATCCCCATTCGCAAAATATCTGTCCTCATGACTGTAATAGTACCGGCGGTTACAGGGACTCATAGTCGGTGCGGCCAAAAGATCGGTGAAAAATGGACAGGGATTCTCCAGTTTTATCTCCAAAGTATGGTCATCTACTGCCCTGACCCCAAGTGAATCAACGGGTGCACGACCATAAAAAATATCCTCTGCCCCACATACCTTCACATATTCGGTGATCATTATCGCAGCATCGGATGCATTTTCCGGATCTACCAGCCTCTGGAAAGCAAAAACAAAATCATCCGCCGTAACCTCTGTCCCATTATCCCAGCGGGCATCCTCCCTAAGATAAAAGGTATAAATTCGACCATCTTCAGACACATCATAGCTCTTTGCGATACCACAGACAGCATTTCCCTTCTCATCCCTGGTCATAAGCCCTTCCAGGAACATTCCCTGTATTTTTATATTTTCCGCATAGAACTGCTTCTGCGGATCAAGATTAACGGGTGGATTCAAGACATAAAAATCTATCTCATTTTCCGGATCCGTCGAAGGAATGGATGAAACGCATCCGCAAAGTAAGGACGCCACCGACGAAAGCACAGTTAATATACTTATCACTCTCACAAAGCCGCGTCTCATCAATCCTCACCTCCCAAAAGCTCATTATTTCCCGTCCACTTCTTGAATTCCGTATCAGTACACCATACCTTATGTGTGCCTTCAAGCAGATGCCAGCTTCCGTTATCATAATACACGCCATCCTTCTCCACATCATAATATTCCCGTTCTCTGAGCTGTACCAGAGGATTAGGAGACGGGATGGCAGATATCAGACTCCTGGTATAAGGATGTATCGGATTGTTAAAGATCTCCTCGGACGTCCCGCTCTCAAGTAAAAACCCCAGGTGCAGAACGCCTATCTTATCGGACAGGTAACGTACCATTGAAAGATCATGGGAAATGAACAGAAAAGAAGTGCCCAGCTCATTTTTTATCCGGCGCAGCATATTTACCACCTGAGCCTGGATGGACACATCAAGAGCTGCTATACATTCATCCGCGATAACAAGTGAAGGCTCCATGACAAGCGCCCTTGCAATACCGATGCGCTGTCTCTGACCTCCCGAAAACTGGGCAGGATAACGTCCCGCCTGTTCAGGAGACAGGCCCACCATGGAAAGGATCCTGAGTATCTTTTCCTTTCTCTCCTCACGGCTTTTATAAAGATGATGTATATCCAGCCCCTCTCCCACGATCTCCTCAGCAGTCTTCCGGGGATTCAGCGACGACATGGGGTCCTGAAAGATCATCTGGATATTTTTATACAAAAGTTCCTTTTTTTGTTTATCAAGTGTACCCGAAATGTCCTCACCCTTTAAAAATATCCTTCCCGAAGTGGGATCATACAAACGGATCACACAACGCCCGATGGTGGATTTACCTGAACCGGACTCTCCCACCAGACCATAGGTTTCACCCTTATTTATCTCAAAACTCACATTCTGGGCTGCGCGTATCACATGTTTTTTTGAAGAAAAATACATACACAGCTCTTCCACTTTTAACAGAGGTTCCTTAGCCGACATATTCTCTGGTCTCCTCTCTGAGCCGTCTTATCCTCTTTTCCAGACTGTCGGGACGCTCTACCTTAGGCGCGCGCTCATCCAAAAGCCAGGTTGCGGCAAAGTGTGATTCGGATATCTTAAACATAGGGGGTTCTGCCTTGAAATCGATCTCCATGGCATAGGGATTTCTGGGAGCAAAAGCATCTCCCACAATATGATTTCTCAGATCCGGAGGCGTACCGGGGATGGAAAACAGCTCTGCCCCTTCGGAATCCACATCCGGAATGGAAGAAAGCAGACCCCAGGTATACGGATGCCTGGGATCGTAAAAAATATCTATTATTGTCCCCGATTCCACCACTTTACCGGCATACATCACATTTACGTAGTCAGCCATATTTGCAACCACGCCCATATTATGAGTGATAAAGACCACCGACAGTTCTCTTTCTATCTGGATACGTCTGATGAGCTGGAGTATCTTTTCCTGAACAGTCACATCCAACGCCGTGGTAGGCTCATCGCAGATCAACACCTGGGGATCACAGGACAGGGCAATGGCGATCACCACTCTCTGTCGCATACCTCCCGAAAGCTGATGAGGATACTGCTGCATCCTGCTTTCCGGATCGGTGATACCCACTTCACCCAGCAGACGAAGCGCCTTGGAAAAAGCTTCCCTGCGGCTTATTTTATAATGGGATAGGATCGCAGCCTCCAGCTGAGACCCTATCTTCATGGTAGGATTTAAAGACGTCATGGGATCCTGAAAAACCATGGCTATCCGCCTGCCGTTTATATTGCTCTCACGCCAGGATCTATCCTTTTTCAACAGATCTTCCGTATGCTTTTTTTCATCAGCATCCATATAAGTGAAAAGGATCTCACCACTGTTTATGACCGTATTTTTTGCCAGGATACCCATTACGGCACGCATGGTTACGGATTTCCCTGATCCGGACTCTCCCACCACAGCCAGCGTCTCGCCCCTTCTGAGCGTCATATTCACTCCCCTTATTGCATGGATCAATCCGGCCGGTGATCTGAAACTTATATCCAAGTCACGTATATCCAGCACTGTTTCCGCTCTGTCAGCCATTTTTCCTCCGATTAATTCTTCGTCACAAGATTTTTCAAACATCACCGACGGTCATTCCGCCCAATATTATATCACAACCATATCCGGAAACACTACAATTATCTTAATCTAAACTTTTATTTATTACCTGCCGATATTGATTTTGTGACAGGCAAAGGAATGCACATCGTCTCAACGGATTGAGAGGCTCGCTGTGACGGTGTGTTTTTTTTACGCTTTTTTTCAATATCAGATAATAAAAGGAGGAAACAAATGAAGATCCAAAGCAGTTCAATAAACATGAGATCAAACAGTCTCTACACCAAAGTAAGCGGCTATAATATCAAGAGCAGCCGCTTCTCTCAGGGCCTGAACATACAAAAGAATCTGCAGGGAAAAAATACAGGCGGCACATCCTATGGCACAAATGCACAGGTTTCATCAGGTACATCCATGTACATAGGTAAAAATGACACGGGTATGTCTCCCTCAGATGAGCTCCATATGCAGATCCGGCTTTTCAGATACCTGCTGGATCTGATCCTCAAAGGCGGCAGCCACTGGAAGCGCAGCAACAGTCAGATAGGACAATTTAATCCCGGCGAAAACTACTCTGTCTGGAAGAAAACCGAAAATACGGAATTCTGGAGCGGCGAATTCGAGGAGACGTCCTTCGAATCCAAAGGTCTTGTCAGGACAGAGGATGGAAGAGAAATTAATTTTAACGTCAGTTTTTCCATGTCTTCCGCCTTTGTTGAAGAGTTTAAAATAGAGACCACCGTACCCTACGTAATGGCAGATCCTCTGGTGATCAACCTGGGTTCATCCGTCACCTCGGTCAGCGATCAGAAATTCCTTTTTGATCTTGATTGTGATGGTAAAAAAGAAGAGATCTCCTTCGTAGGAGAAGACTGCGGGCTTATCGCGCTGGACAAAAACGGAGACGGGATCATCAATGACGGAAGAGAACTGTTCGGCACAAAAAACGGAGACGGATATTCGGATCTGGCCCGGTACGACGATGATCACAACGGATGGATAGATGAAAATGATGATGTATTCACCCGGCTTAAGGTATGGACAAAAAACTCAGCCGGAGATGATGTGCTTTTGGATCTGAAAAGCGCCGATGTGGGAGCAATATATCTGAAAAACGTATCCACGGAGTATTCACTTCGGGATGATAACGGAGACTTTGCGGGAATGCTCAGAAAAAGCAGTATCTACCTGCATGAAAGCACAGGACAGGCCGGCATAACCGGTCATGTGGATCTGGCATATTGAAAAAAATATAAAAGGGCAAAAAAAAATGCCCGGTTCTGCAAAAACGGACATGAAAAATGCCCAGTTCTGCAAAAACGTCCAGTGGACGTTTTTGGGGAGCGATTATGAGCGCCATGCGCGAATGCGACCTGCAGAACCAGAGACACGAGTGATTTTAAGTACATGAACAATGAAAAAGAGCACAAAAAATGCCCAGTTCCGGAATCGAACCAGAGACACGAGGATTTTCAGTCCTCTGCTCTACCAACTGAGCTAACTGGGCATTTAAGTAGCGGGGACAGGATTTGACCCTGTGACCTTCGGGTTATGAGCCCGACGAGCTGCCTAGCTGCTCCACCCCGCGTCATTATATTACGAGGAACTATAAAGGCAA
>JAEEGL016102231.1_pt1 | contig 60971 bp, 50 predicted proteins | sample 9134231 | NCBI WGS metagenome assembly JAEEGL01 (sample SAMN16246548, study PRJNA631951) | gut metagenome | biome: gut microbiome; feature: rumen; material: fiber-attached | host: Bos | place: Iran: Karaj | collected 2018-10
GAGGCCGGCGGTGTGGGCCATGTCGATCCAGAGGATGGCGCCCACCTTGTCCGCGATGGCGCGCATGCGCTCATAGTCCCATTCCCGGGAGTAGGCCGATGCGCCGCCGATGATGAGCTTGGGCTTGCATTCCAGGGCCTTGCGCTCCATTTCGTCGTAATCTACGCGGCCGGTCTCCGGGTCCAGGCCATAGGCCACCGGATGGTAGAGGATGCCGGAAGCGTTGACGGGGGAGGCGTGGGTGAGGTGCCCGCCCATGGACAGGTCCAGTCCCATGAAGGTGTCTCCGGGACGGAGGATGGCCATGGTGACAGCCATGTTGGCCTGTGCGCCGGAGTGCGGCTGCACATTGGCATATTCCGCGCCGAACAGGGCGCAGAGCCGGTCAATGGCCAGCTGCTCAATCTGGTCCACCACTTCGCAGCCGCCATAGTAGCGCTTGCCGGGATACCCTTCTGCATATTTGTTGGTGCAGATGGAGCCCATGGCCGCCATCACCTGGTCGGAGACATAGTTTTCGGATGCGATGAGTTCCAGGCCGGAAGACTGGCGCTCCTTTTCCTTCTTGATAAGGTCAAAAACCTGTAAATCTTGCTTCATTTCATGAAACATTAATTGTTTAACGTTACCCCCACCCGAAACCCCTCCCCTCGGGGGAGGGACTTGTCGCAGAGCTTTTATCGAAGAATCAAATCAGTTCAAATCTTCAGGTTTACAAATATAACGATTTTTACGGGAAAAGCCTTACATTTGCAGCATGAAAGACCGAAAACTTCTCAATATGGAACTGGGGCGCCTGACGGCCGAAGAATACCGCACCGGACGGCCCTCCAGCGGCATCGTCCTGGTCCTGGACAATGTGCGCAGCGCCCATAACGTGGGCTCCGCCTTCCGCACGGCAGACGCTTTTGGCGTAGACAAAGTGTATCTGGGCGGCTACTGCCCCGTTCCCCCTTCGCCGGAGCTCCGGAAAGTGGCCCTCGGCGCGGAAGAGGTGGTCCCCTTCGAACAGGTGGCCGATGTGGTGGGGCTGGTCCGCCGCCTCCAGGAGGAAGGATTTATTGTCGCTGCCGTAGAGCAGACCGTCCATTCCGTCAAGCTGGACCGGTTCCGCCGGGAGCCCGGACGCCGCTACGCCCTCGTTTTCGGCAACGAGGTGGACGGCGTGCAGCAGGAAGTGGTGGACGCCTGCGACTTTTCCCTGGAGATTCCCCAGCAGGGCACCAAGCACTCGCTCAATGTTTCCGTGAGCGTGGGCGTGGTGCTGTGGGGGATAAGGGAAAAATGTGTAAATTTGTAAGACAAAAATGTTGTTTTTCATGACGAATACATTCTGGAGCCATCTCATCCAGTTCAGGCAGTTGCATTGGGTAGCCCTGCTCTTCGTGCTGCTATATGCCTGGTGGACGCTGCGCATCCTTTCCCGCCATCCCAAAAAGCTAGTCTATCCGGCGCTGCTGGTGTTCCTGGCCTCCACGGTCCTGTATTGGTTCGCGTATGACGCCACCGGCGTTTCCAGTTTCTTCGCCAGCCTGTCCATGGCCGTCTTTTCGGCGCTGGACCTGTTTGTCTTCCGGATGAACACCACGGTGGCCATCGCCTCCAACTTCTTCTACTCTTCGCCGGACCCGGCCGCCACCAACCACCTCGTCATTCTTGTGGCGCTGTTCCTCTGCGCCGGATGGACCACCTCCATCCTGGTTGTCAACCAACTGGCTTCCAAATTCTTCAGCCGCATACGCGTCCGCTTCCTCTCTTCCAGGGGGGAAAACACTCACCTCTTCCTGGGCGTTAACCAGGAAGCGCTGGCCCTCATGGAGGATCTGGGCCGGGACCCCCAGAATACCATCATCGCGGTCCTTTTCCCTTCGGAAGAGCAGCCCACCGGCACGGTTTCCTTCCTGCAGATTCTCAGGGGCGTCAACACGGGACAGTCCCGCCAGATCCGGGATGCCGCCCCAAAAGCCGTGGTCCTTTTTGCCGGAAGGCCTTTCCGGGAGTATGGCGGAAACAATATCTTTGAAGACCTTGGTTTCCAACGCCTTGCCCTTCTCTCGGACCATCCGGACAATGCCATCTACTGCTTCCTGGACAAAGACGACGACAACATGAGCCTGGCGGAAAGAATCCCCCTTACCCGGGCGGACATTTACTGCTTCGCCCATTCGGAGGGGCTTAACGAAAAGCTGAAATTCCTTCCCGGAAACCCTATCCACCTCACCAACACCTCCGGTCTGGCGGTGATGGACCTGCTACGGACAGACACTATCCAGCCCATCCGCTATGCCGACATAGCCATGGACAAGGACGGCCATGCGCTCGGCTGGGTCAAGTCTCCCTTCCGCTCGCTCATCCTGGGCTTCGGGCAGGCGGGCCGCGCGGCGCTTTCCTTCCTGTACGAATATGGCTCTTTCGTGGGAAAGGACCGGAAACCTGTGCCCTTCCATTGCCAGGTCATCGACCGCAACGCCCATCAAATGCGCGGAGAATTCCAGTTGTCGCATCCGGCCATCCCGGCCGGGCAGATTGAGTTTTCTTCCCTGGAAATCGGGAGCGACGCCTTCTGGGACTATGTGATGGACCAGATGGACACCCTTAATTATATATTCATCGCCCTGGGGAATGACCGCCAGTCCGTCCAGTTAGCGCTCAACCTCCTGGAAAAAGCCTGTTCCCGGAGGACCGTCCCGATGGACAGATTCTGCATCGCCCTTAAACTGGACGACACGGAGAAATACCGCCCGCTGGTGGATTTCTACCAAGAAAGCTATGGCGTCTCATGCATCCATCTGACGGGAAACCGGAAGACGGTATGGAGCGTCGACAACATCAGCTGGAAGCGGTACCAGGCCTATGCCAGACGCTTCTACGATGCCTACCAGGCGGCCTGCGGAGAGCAGGAAAGCTGGGACGAGCGGCACCGGCGCGTGCTGGGGAACCCGGGCCATTCGGCCCTGTGGAACAAGCTGGAGATTGACCGGAAAGAATCGCAGGCCTTCTCCAATTACTTCCACCGGGTGGTGAAAGACAGGCTCTGCCCTCCCCGCCTCAAGGAAGACGGCGGCTTTGCCCGTGACATTCCGGCGCAGTACCAGGGTGCCCATTACCTCGGCAAGGACGAAGAAGCCGCAAAAGTCCTTGAGTATCTTGCCATTGGAGAACACATCCGCTGGCAAGCGTCGCATGCCGTCCAAGGCTATGCCGACGGCGAAGAAAAACGGGAAGACCGGAAAATCCATCCCGACATGAAGGAGTACAGCCGGCTGGACGGCATCACCCGCCATTACGACTGGATTGTCATCAAGACCACCCTCAACCTGCTCCGCGAAGAAAAAAGCGGCACCCCGGAAGGGCATATTTAAGTGATTATTACTATATTTGTATAATTTATTTGCAGCGTGAAGTACGACGTTTTTATCAGTTATTCCCGGAAGGATTCCGCCATTGCCGAAAAGGTTTTCCAGACGCTCACCCAGGATGGATTATCCTGTTTCATAGACCGGGCAGGCATCTCCGGCGGGGCAGATTTCCCGGCGGTGCTGTCCAACGCCATCCTGGAATCCCGCCTGCTGCTGTTCCTGGCCAGCGAGCATTCCTACGCATCGGAATTCACCCAGAAGGAACTGACCTTCGCCATCAGCGAGAAGGGAAGCCAGTTCGTCTTCCCGTTCATCATCGACGGGAGCGAACTGCCCACCACGCTCCGGTTCCTGCTGATCAACATCAACTGGCGCACCCTTTCGAAGGACTATACCATTGAAAAAGAGCTCCTGGACGATATCCGGAACAAACTGGACAACTCCGAAGAGTCCCTCCCCCTCACCCAGATTGAGCGCAAATCCAACAGGAAATGGCTCTTCACCACCCTCGGAATCGTGGGCGTGGTCCTGGTGATGGTGCTCGGCCTCGTCCTTTCCCAAACCCGGTCCCGCATGGCCCAGTCCGCGGCCGACAAAACGGCGGAGGCAGACGCCCGCAGCGCCAGAGCATACATCCAGGATGCCCGTACGCTGCTGCAGAAGGCCGATTCCCTGCACGGGTGCGGCATGGCCCTCCAAACCGTCGGGGAAGAGAATACAGTACTGAACGAAGCCCAGGCCCTCCTCCACAAATCGGACTCCCTCAAGTCCCTCTACCAGTCTCACGCCTCGCACGCCTACCTCTTCAGCCAGGTATCCACGGAAGCGCTGCTGCGGGACATTTCCCACCGGAAAGACTCCATGTTCAACGTATGGAACGGCTATGCCCTCCACAACTTCCGGGACTACCTGGACATGCCGGACGAGGTGAACCAGTCCATCGCCAGGAAATATGTAGATATCGCACTCCAGATCCGTCCGGACGACGAAACCCTGCTGGAGTATAAAGAACGCCTCAACAACTAAACCATGAAACGGATTCTATCCATCCTCGCCCTGCTGTTTGCCACCCTCACGCTGCTGGCCTACAACCCGGACTTCGCCCTCAAATACAAGCAAGCCAAGGCCCTCTATGACCAGGGGCAGTACGAAAAGGCGCTGACGGCCATCCGGAGCGCGCTGAACCAGCTGCCGGACCTGTCGGCCGAGCAGATCAGCGACGGGAACCAGCTCATTTTCCTGTGCAACCAGGCCATCAGCAACCGGGACCGCCTGGATCTCTCCGCCGAACTGCTGAAAGTGGGATACGAGAGCCGGAGGGACAGTATCGGCATCGTCGCCGGAAAGATGAACCAGGTAACCGCCACTTCCGGCGCCCCGGGCTGGTGCAAGGTGGAAAAGATTGCCGGCGGGCTCCTGTATCTCAATATTGATTTCAATCCGGACAAGGCGCCCCGGGAAACCGACGTGGTGGTCAAAATGGGAAAGACCAAGAAACGGACCCTCCACGTGACGCAGGAGGCCCGGCCGGAAACCACCAAGTGGGTGACCATCAAGACCATTCCGGACCGCGCCCACGTAACCGTAGATGGTGCCGATCCCTACACCGGCAACTGGCAGGGGACGCTGGCCTCGGGAGACCATCATGTCCGCATCGAGAAAAACGGCTATGCCGTAAAGGATACCGTCATCCATATCCTGGACAATCTCCGTTCCGACGAAGCCGTCAATCTCCTGGTCCGCCTGCAGCCGCAGTTCGCCAAGGTCAAGATTGACGTCAAGCCGGAAAAAGGCTTTTCCTTCCAGCCGGCGTCCCTCTCCGTGAACATGAACGGGGTCCTGGTGGACCTGACGCCCCGGGAAATCTATTCCTATGACGACGACCGCGACATCCAGCGCTATGCCTACTACATGGACGGGACCATTCCAGTCTCGCCGGGCTGGGTGGACATCCAGATATCGGCACCGGGCTTCGTGTCCCAGAAGACCCAGCTGGAGATGAAGCCGGACACGGTGGTGCCGCTGCCCATCACCCTGACCGCCATCACCGGCTACCTGAGCGCCATTGACAACGGCCAGGCCCGGGAAGCCACCGTGTACCTGGACGGAGAGATGATAGGGACGGTGAACGACCTCACCGCCCGGCGCACCATGGTGGGAGAGCACACCCTCGTTCTGGAACGGGAAGGATTCCTGCCCGGCGAACAGTCCTACACCGTGGTGGTCAAGGAAAATGAAGATGCGGTGGTGAAGGTCTCCATGGACCGCTACACCACCCTCCGCATAGACTCCCAGCCGCAGGATGCCCGCGTGGTGGTGGACGATGAATACATCGGGACCACCCCTACCAAAGCGTACGTGCTCCGGGAGCAGGAGCCGGACCATGTTTTCCGCGTTCAGGTTTCCAAGGAAGGCTATATGACGGTGGCCAGGGAATACACACCGGACTTTGCCCATCCCGAGCCCATCCGGGAGACCATCAACCTGCTGAACACCCAGAAACTTACGCTTTCTGCCGACGAGCCCAACATGCTGGTAACCATCAAGAACCGCCGGCGCGGGGACAGCACCTTCGTCAATGCCGCCCTTCTTCCGGCCGATGTTTCCCTTCCGCTCAGGCAGAAGCCCTACTATGTGGAGCTGCACCGCATCGGGGAAAGCCATGTCGCTTACCGGGGCCATCTCCCCTTCAAGGACGAAACCAAGACCGAGCACCGCATGCGGGCCTGGTCCAAGAATTACTTCCAGCTGCTGAGCGGCAACTATTTCCTCACCGGCATCCAGCCGCTGGAGGCGGGCAATGTCAACCCGAAGACCTACCTCAACATGGGGAACGCCAGCCTTGCCAAGTTCAGGATTGTGGACGGCCTTTCCACGGCGGTGGCCCGCGGAGGCCTCTTCATGGGAAAAGACCGGAGCGTCCCGCTGGAAATCATGGCGGGGAATCCGGAAAAGGTGCATACGGTGGGGAACGATCAGTTCCTTCCGGCCATCAGCGCCCTGTTCATCAACGGCGAATTCCGCGTGGGAGCCACTTTCTTTGACTATCTGGACGTATCGGCCATGGCCGCGTACGCCTGGTATCCGGACGTCTGGAAGAAGATTGTGGGCTTCTCCTACATGTCGGGCCACGATATCTTCTTCGGCCTGGAGGCATCGACCCGCCTGCCCGTCTTCAACATCAATTTCAAGGCTGGCATGCAAATGTATAAAGGGTTCAAAGCCAACTTCTTCCTTAAAGACATGGGCAGCAGCGGAGACCTGGAGACCCATTTCTACTCGGAGCCCGTCACCCTTCCCAACATGTTCGTCATCTCCGTGGGCTTCTCCCTGGGCGGCATGAACTCCAAGGGCCAGAATATCCTGCGGGTGTGGTACTAACGCATTGCATCCCAAGTTCCTGCTCATATCGGACCCCAAGACCCCGCTCATCGGCACGTTTGTCTATGGGATGGTGGGCCTGCACAAGGAACTCATCCAAGGCTACGGCAAGCCCCATGGCGGCGGCTGGTATGACAAGGACGACAAGAAGAAAACCATCACCCTGTACGGCAGTTCCGGAGACTACGGCGAGCCCCGGCTCGCCTTCCTGAACCGCATCCCCAAGGAATTGCAGGGCTACAAGTTCTTCTTCACCCCCATCCGCAGACTGCCGGGGAACGAGCTGGACCTCAAGGATGTAGAATGGTATTGATTCCGACGCAAGATTTGAAGAAAAAAAGGATTCTATAGAAAAATGTTTGTGTATGAATAAGATAGCCATCCTCGCCGCCGCCGCGGCACTGCTTCTTTCCTGCGGGAAACCGTCCGACGACGGGAAAGACAACCCCTACAAGGCACTGGACCTCTCCACCAAATCGGCGGAATTCGTCAAGAAGGGAGAATCATTCACTTTTAACTATATCGACAGAATCAGTGCGTCCACCAAGAAAGATTTCATCATCTCTCCGCTCAGCATGCAGTTCCTGCTGGGCATGATCCTGGATGGGGCGCAGGGAGCCACAGCCGACGAAATCTGCCAGGTACTCGGCTATGGCGCCGGAGAAGTGCAGGGCGTGAACGAGTACTGCCTTTCCATGCTGAAGCAGCTTCCGGGACTGGACAAAAAGACCACCCTCAACATCGCCAGCGCCATTTTTGTGGACGATGGCTGGCCGCTGCTGGATTCCTACAAGAAAACGGTAGGCAATTATTACCAGGCCGAGGTATCCAACCTGGATTTTTCCGATGGTGCAGGCTCCCTCAAAGTAATCAACGGCTGGTGCAAAGATCACACAAATGGGTTAATCCCCAAAGTTTTGGACGAAGTGAAGCCAGACATGCTGGCCTATCTGCTGAACGCCATGTATTTCAAGAGCCAGTGGAAAGAGAAATTCGAGAAAGGGATGACGGCCGAGGAGCCTTTCACCCGCGAATCCGGGACCCGGGGCACGGTGCCCATGATGAAGCAGAACAAGAACTACAGCTATACGGAAACGAATGTGTATCAGGCGGTTCGCCTTTCCTATGGCAACGGGGCCTTCAGCATGTACGTCTTCCTTCCCATCGGCAAGAATACCCTTGCCGATGTTACCGCTTTCCTGAAAGATGCTGACTGGGATCTTGTACGGAACGACATGTCCACCTGCGATGTGAACCTCTGGCTCCCCCGCTTCGAGACCAAGTTCCACATCAAACTGAACGACATCCTGTCGGAGATGGGCATGCCCAGTTCCTTCGACGGGGAGCGGGCAGATTTCCGGGCCATGTCCGACTATGCCCTCTGCCTCAGCTTCGTGCAGCAGGACGCCGTCATCAAAGTGGACGAGGAAGGCTCCGAGGCCGCCGTGGTCTCCAGCGCCGGCATGATGAAGAATACCTCCATCGGCCCTGAAAGGTCCGTCGTCTTCCATGCAGACCATCCCTTCCTCTACCTCATCACCGAATCCAGCACCGGCGCCGTCCTCTTTGCCGGACGGTATGGCGGGGAATAGTCGGCCAAGGCGAAAAGCTTATGAAACGAATTGCCCTCATCTTCCTCTCTGGGCTGCTGGCTACGGCGCTCCAGGCCCAGCAGTTGCGCCTGCTGGTGGGCACCTATACGGAAGGGACTCCGGCAGAAGGGGTCTATCTTTATTCGTATGACGCAGAAACGGCTGACTGCGAGCTGCTTTCGGTGGCGTCTTCCGGCAATCCTTCCTTCGTCATTCCCTCTCCGGACGGCCGGATGGCCTGGTCGGTCAACGAGTTCAACGACGGCCGGCAAGGCGTAAGTTCTTATGCCATCGACGGAAACGACATCTCCCTCTTGCAAACGCTCCCTATCCCAAAAGAGAAGGCCGATGGGGCAGATCCCTGCAACCTCCTGTACACTGGAGACGCCATCGTCAGTTCCAACTATACCGGCGGCACGGTAACGGCGTTCAAGCTTTTTGACGATGGCCGGATAGACGGAATGTCGCAATACTTCGGCTTTGAAAAAGAGTACACGCAGACCCTGAGCGGGCTTTCCCTAGGGCAGGAAGCCGCCCACATGCACTGTGCGGTGCTTTCTCCGGAGGGGAAGTACATTTTCGTCACCAACCTGGGCAACGACTGCATCCACCGCTTCGAGCGCGGAACCGGCGGCTACCCCTTGGGGAAAGAAACCATCGCCTGGCAGCACAGGGGCCTTTCCCCATTCGGCCCGCGCCATTTGATTTTCAGTGCCGATGGCCGCTTTGCCTATCTCCTCTGCGAACTGGGGGATAAACTGGTGGTATTCAGTTATTCAGATGGAATCCTCACCCCCATCCAGACGCTTACGGCCTACAAGGGGAAAGGACACGGCAGCGCCGACCTCCACCTCTCGCCGGACGGCCGCTTCCTCTACACCAGCCACCGGCTCAAGAAGGACGGCATCGCCATTTTCTCCGTTGATCCGGAATCGGGGAAAGTCAAGAAGGCCGGCTATCAGGAAACCGGCCTCCATCCCCGGAATTTTGCCATCTCACCCGACGGCCGCTTCCTCCTCTGCGCCTGCCGGGACAGCGGCCGCATCGAGATTTACGGCATCGATGCCACCAGCGGGGCGCTCATGCCCACCGGCAGGAGCATCGAAGTGGGCGCCCCTGTCTGCGTGCAGTTTCTGTAAAAAGGAAGGATGGAAGCACCTCATCCCGTAACGCTGAAATAAACCGGAACTCTCCAGTCTCGCGCCTCGAGGTTGGAGACTTTTGATGGAGTATTTTGACTGCCCGTCTTTCCAAAATTCCAGGCCCGGAGGGTCTCCAGGCCGGTATTGAATTCCTCGGCCCAAAGCTGTTCCATATGGGTGACTTTGGCGAAGGCCTCCTCCAGGTCACTTTGTTTCGTGTTACCCCGAAGCAAAGGGTATTCCTCCTTCAGGGACTGGCAGCGGTCGTACAGGTAGAAGAAGCGGCTTCGCAGCGGACGGACGAGAAGGTAACCCTCGTCACAGTCCAACCAACAAGCGTCGTATCCTTTGGTGCAGACTGTGGCGGCGAACACCATCTGCGTGAAGGCTTCCCGCCAATGCCCGATTCTCAGACAGACGTTCCCGAGCGCTTCGTGAGCACGGCTCCGGCGGAGGAGCCAAGCCACCACATCGCCACGAGGCCCCTGCTTTTCAATATCCTCAATGGCCTCGACATAGGGCCGGATTATTTCCGACGCCAGCGAGGGCACCATCCGGACCTGTCCTTTTTCAGTCCAGGCCACCAATTGATAAGATTTTGTCATAATTACATGTATTTCAAGGAACTATCCGGCCACCCGGCCCTTCCCGACAGGGTACAGTGCACCCTGTGAAGGACCTTCGTCCGATCTGAAATACATGCCTGTTTGGGCTGATTAGCTGATCAAGTGCTCATAAGAATGGGATGCAAAGCTACGTCAAAAAGACGGACAAAGCAAGTAAAATCTATCTTTCTAATGGAGTTTTTCGTATTTTTGTATTCCAGTTAACACGATATCCCCAGTGCCATATTCGTCTGCCGTGTTTCACCGGGACGTATCATCAACTATTCCCTCGCCCCGTCCCATGTCTATAATGCCGCGGGCGGGGGCGGCCATCCACCTACCTTGAACCGCTTTGCCGAAAAGAACGGATACACGACCGGCGAATGGTGGAACGGCGGGGCCGGCTACTGGGAAGTACTGCCTGTTCGACTGGCAGAACCTCTACAACAGCCCCTGGCGCATCCGCCCCGTCTATATCTTCAACGACCGGACGCACTTCATCCAGCACATCAAGGGCGGCATGGCCCACTGGATTTTCAAGTTCTGAAGCTACAGTTTTATTTGGTTATTCCGTTTTTATACGTAAATTTGCGTTACGTAAAATTACGTAATGATGGAACAATCGGTAAAGAACCCCTTTATTCTCACACCTCATGTCCCGGAACAGTATTTCTGTGACCGGGAGAAGGAAACCGCACAACTCCGTAAACATATACTGAACGGCAGGAATGTGGCGCTTTTTGCGAAACGCCGCCTGGGAAAGACAGGCCTCATCCGCCACTGCTTCGAGCAGAAGGATATTCAGGACAACTTTAACACCTTCCTTGTGGACATCTATTCGGCAGGAAGCATCAAGGAAATGACCGCGCTGTTGGTGAAAGAGGTCGTCTCCCGGTCAAATGTGCTCGGCTTTAAAGATAAGTTGCTGAAAGGTTTGAAGTCTATTCATCCTGTCATCGGATATAACCAGATGACCTCCTCCTTCTCGCTGTCGGCCGGAATCGCGGAATCCCCTGAGCCGGAAAGGACGATGGAGGAGATCCTTGCTTTGGTCGATTCTCTGAAAAAGCCATCCATCCTGGCGATAGACGAGTTCCAACAGATCAGGGAATTCAAGGAGCCCAACGCCGAGGCCTATCTCCGAACGGTCTTCCAGAAATGCAAGAATACCATCTTCATTTACACCGGCAGTATCGGCCATTCCATGAACAATATATTCAAATCTCCGGACAAGCCGTTTTACAACAGTGCCGTCATGATGACGATGGATGTTATCGACCGGGATGTTTACTGCGGCTTCGCGGCCAAGATGTTCTCGATGTCCGGGAAGAATGTAGAAGAAGGGCTGGTCCGGAAATGCTATGACTATTTTTCCGGAGTGACCTGGTATAATCAGCTGTTAATGAATGAGGCTTTCGCCCAGACGGAAAGAGGAGAAACCATAAGGGAGCGTGACTTCGATTCCATTTATGAAGCCATCATCGCACAGCAGGATTTTGCTTATCAGGAAATCTTCTCCCGCTTTTCCCAAAAGCAGAAAAGCCTTCTGAGGGCCTTGGCCAATGAGGACAAGGACGGGGCCATGATAACATCCGAGGCCTTCCTGACCAAGTACGGCATTGGCCCTGCCAGCTCCGTTCAGACAGCTTGTTCCGCTTTAAAAAAGCGATACTTCGTCACCGACAACGGGGACAAGAAACAGATTACCGATTTGATTTTCCGGGATTGGCTGAAGAGGAATTAAAACAACGGCAAGCCTCCAGTTTTCCCCATCTCTTTCCGAAGGGCGCGGGGAAGCGCATGCCTGTTGAGGAATAAATAGGTGGTATTCAGGGCGATATAGTCCCGGGACATGTACCAGATACCCTTGTACTGACTGCTCTTGCCCCAGGAATTCTTGACCATGTAATAGGGTTTTCCCGCCTCATCGACGGCCTTGCCGTAGATGAGCATCACGTGGTCGTAGGTGAACTCCCAATTATCCCACTGGTCTTGCCGTAGCTCCTGGATGGGAACGACGCCGTCCGGCAGCCAGGCCAGGCCCGTGCGGGTGAAATCGCCCGTTACATCGCCGCCCCAGGCCACCACATAGCCTTTGTCCAGCGCCCGGTCCAGCACCTCCATCAACTGGTCGATGGGGATGTTATAGCTGGGCTTGAGGCGCCATTTGTAGGGGGCTTCAATGACGAACCATCCATGGAAGGGGTGATGCGTGTAGCTTGTGAGGCTCACATAGTCGTCCAAGTCAAGCCCCAGGCTTCCGGCAAAGGATTGAGGCGTGTAGGTTTTTCCCTCATACACAAAGGTTTCCGGGCAGCTCCCGACATATCGGTCGATGACCGCCTGTACGCTGTCCTGCCAGTGAGGAAGCGGCTCCTTGGCATCTTTCCGGACCACGCCGCTCACCTTCTTCTCCAGCTCCGGGAAGAAGACCTTGAAGTTGGCCAGGGAATCGCCGGTTAGTGAACCGGGGGCCGGCATGGCATCCTCGGGGCAGATGCCGTGATGGCGGATGACATCGATGACATCGTCACAGGAACCGCCTTCCGAGATTTGACTGTAGCCGTGCATGCGGACGTAATGCGTGGCGCAGTCCATATAGTCCTTGTTCACCACGAACATCTCGCAGAGGTCGTAGGCCTTGCCGGTTTTCCGAAGGATTTCCGCCTCCAGAAAGCCCAGCGTGGCAAAATCCCAGCAGGTGCCGCTCCGGTACTGGTTTTTCACGCTGGTGATGGGAAGCTCCATCACGGTAGTGAACGATTTCTCGGCGCCTGATGCGAGGGCTTGCTTCTGTAAGTTCTCCTGTGCCGATGCGGCCAGGGCCAACAGCAGCAGGGAGACGATGGTCAAGATTTTTCTCATAGTATTTTCACTTTTAACTTCTCTCGCTCCTTTTGCTGCAAAAGATCACCTTCCGGACATTGCAGCCAAGATAGTTGCCGACGACGATGATGGGATAGTACCAAAGAAGGCCGATGTCCCAACGGGCTGCGGCAACCATATAAGTAACGTCCGCGATGGAGTGATAAAACCCGCACAGGATGAACAGCGGAACGCCCAGAAGGACGGTCACGAGGGATTTGCTCTGCTTGTAGAGCCAGACGGTAAGGTCGATGATGACCCCGCAGCCGGCAGCGCGGGCCAGGGCCCGCCAGGGGCCGGCGGCCAGGCGCCCGGAAACGATGTCTGCGGCCCGTTCGAGGGAGGCTGGCTGTCCGGCGGCCAGGACGAGCGCGCCCGCCGCGGCTGCTCCCACGATGTTCATGAGCAGGATGCCCGAAAGGTCCTTCAATCCCGTGTCCGTCCCGGCACGACCTGTATACAGAGGCGCGCTGGAGATGACTACACCGGCAAGGCCAAAGGCAAAGATGACGGCGCCGGGGATGCCGCCGAGGGCCAGGTAGCCCCCCGCCCCGAGCCCGATGAGAATGCCTGCCAACAACTTTCCGCGCCAGGATTCCATCAGGGATGATTGTGATTTAGTGTCTGTCATTTCCCGGTATTCCGTTAGGATATCATTGTCCAAAGTTACATTTTTTCTTATCTTTGGACAAAACTATTTCACGCATCCCGTGTGATTTGGAAAGTACAAGCCTGATGAAAAAACGAATTCCGTCCACCTACGTCATCATCGCCATCCTCATTGCGCTGAGCGCCATCCTCACCTGGCTCGTGCCCGGCGGTGAGTACCTCAAGGAAGAAGATGGCTCTCTGGTGTACCGGGAGGTGGAATCGGCCCCGCAAACCTGGCAGGTTTTCAGTGCCATCTACCACGGCTTCGTCCGCCAGGCAGGCATCATTATCTTCATCCTGGTGGTGGGCGGCGCGTTCTGGCTCCTGAATGTAACGGGGGCCGTTTCCGCGGGTATCAGCCGTTTCATCGGGGCCGTTGGGAAGCGGGACAGGCTGGTGCTGGTGACCGTGACGCTGCTGTTTTCCTTCGCCGGCGCTGTTTTCGGCATGAGCGAGGAGACCATTCCTTTCGTGGGAATCGTGGTGCCGCTGGTCGTCTCCATGGGCTACAACGCCTTCATGGGCATGCTTATCGTCTACGTGGCGGCCAACGTGGGCTTCTCCAGCGCTTTCCTCAATCCGTTCACGGTGGGGATTGCCCAGGGCATGGCGGACCTGCCCCTATTCTCGGGCCTGTATTACCGCCTCTTCTGCTGGGCTTTTCTGACGTTGCTGCTGGCCGTGTTCGTGGTCATCTATGCGCGCCGGAGCAAGAAAGCGCCGGAAATATCCTTGTCGACAGCTACCGCAGCGGAGCCCCTGACCCGCCGGCAGAAATGGGTGCTGGCGGTCCTTCTGGTCACGGTGGTGGCGCTGGTTGTTGGTGTTACCTGCTGGGACTGGTACATGCCGGAAATTACAGGCCTCTTCCTCCTCATGGGCATCGTCTGCGGCATCATCGCCGGCTTCTCCGCCAACCGCATTGCCGATGAGCTCCTGGCCGGGGCCAAGGACATCCTTTCCGCGGCGCTGGTGGTGGGCTTCGCCTCGGGCATCATCGTCATCCTGCAGGACGGGCACGTGGTGGACAGCATTCTCCACTGGATGCAGGAAGGACTGGACGGCAGCGGGCGGGCATCGTCCCTCACAGCCATGTACGCCATCCAGGCGGTCATCAACTTCATCCTGCCCAGCGCAACGGCCAAAGCGGCCATCACCATCCCCATCATGGCGCCGTTCTCGGACCTGGTGGGCGTCTCCCGTCAGGCCATGGTGCTGGCCTTCCAGTTCGGCGATGGCTTCACCAACATGCTCACGCCCACCTCTGGCGTCCTGGTGGCCGCGCTCGCTATGGCGCGCATCCCTTATGGGAAATGGGTGAAGTGGATCTGGAAGATGGTAGTGGTGCTCCTCGTCCTGGGCCTGCTGCTCCTGCTGACCACCGTACTGTTCTCCATTCCGGAGTTTTAGGCATCGCCAAAAACTCAATACAGCACCTTGCTCAGGAACAAGGCATGGCCGGGCACCGATTCGCCGGCGTCGGAGCGGGTGCCGGCGGCGATGAGCTCCGCTATCCATTCGGGCCGATGTTTCCCGCGGCCCACCTCTATCAGTGACCCCACCGTAGCGCGCACCATGTTCCGAAGGAACCGATCAGCCGCTATTCGGAAATACCAATACACACAAGCTCCCGCGCCAGACTGCTCCTTGAGGGGGCTCTGCCCCCTATTATCCCCCGCGGCCTCCGGCCGGCCGCTCTGATGAGCGGAGAAATAATGTAATCTTCTTTGGTTGAAGCGTTTATCTGGTCTATGAAAGTAAAGGCAAAGTGGCTTCCCTCCTCTACGAACCAGGCCGATGACAAGCAGTACCACCATCCGGCGATAGAATGTACGGAGCCGTCCTTCTGCATTTTCCAGCTGGATGGCGAACCCCATTCCGAACAGGAGGGAAAAGAGCGTATAGAACTTTCCGTCCACAAAGAAGGTCAGGAGGGCCTGCACCACCCTGTCCCCGGCCGTGTGCGAGGCGGCATCTGCAAAGGTCCACAGCGAAAACTCCGGGAAATTGGCCAGAATGATTCCCAGGATGGCGAAGCCCCTCAGGGCGTCAAGGATGATATACCGTTTCTTCTCCATTGCTCTTCCTGCGTACAAAAATAAACATTTTCAACATTTTTTAGTTATCTTCGCGTCATCAACCCCATAAGCCATGAAAGAAACCAGGGAAATCAAACCCGCAGGGATAAAAGCGAATGACCTTTTCATGGGCGGTCATTCCGGACGGGACGGAAAATGATGACTTCTATCACCCCCGAATATCTCCGCCCCAGGCTCCTGCAGCGGGAGAACAACAGCCACAAGCACGACTATGGCCGGCTCCTCATCATTGCCGGATGCGACACCATGCCCGGCGCGGCCGTCCTGGCAACGGGAGCGGCCCTGCAGTCGGGCTGCGGCCTGGTGCGGCTCCATTCCACGGCGCGTGCCCTGCAGGCCGTGGTGAACAGCTACCCGTCCGCCATGCTGAGCGAGGAGTTTGACGACTTCTTCCATACGCTTCCGGGCCAGCTGGAGCGCTACAACGTCATTGCCATCGGCCCGGGCCTGGGTTGGTCGCCCGGGACCTTGAACTCGTTCATGGACCTGATGGACGAAGCCTGCTCCCGGCACATTCCCATGGTGCTGGACGCCGATGCGCTGAATATCCTTTCCGTCCTCTCGGACTGGACGGAGCTCATTCCGCCGGGTTCGGTCCTCACCCCGCACAAGGGCGAACTGAAGCGGCTGCTTCCCAGCGGCAGCGATGCCGAACGGGAAGCCCTCACCTGGGAGCTCTGCGCAGAAACCGGCTGCTGCGTGGTCATGAAAGGATACCATTCGCGGGTATTCACCCCGGAGGGCACCTGCTTTGTCAACACCACCGGCGGGCCGGGAATGGCCAAAGGCGGCAGCGGAGACGTCCTCACCGGACTTGTCGCCGGACTCATGGCACGCGGCTATTCCGCCCGGGACGCCGCCACGCTCGGCATCTGGGTCCACGGCTATGCCGGCGACGTGCTGTCTGCGGAACGCACGGCCGAGGCCTACAGCAGCCAGCAGCTCATCGGTTACCTCTGGAAAGGCTTCAAGGAGCTGTACGGATAGTCCCCTCCGTGACACGCGCGGAAAGTCCGGTTTCGCTGCAAGATTTGAAGGGGAAAGGGATTATATAGAAAAGTATTGGCTTATGCATAAGATATCCATCCTGGCCGCCCTGGCAGCAATGGCGCTTTCTGCCGGCCGCTACAGCGGAAAATAAGAGGGCGGAACACTAGATACCCTTTAAAAGTTCCGTGAAGCTTACCCGGATTTGCCCGAGAATCTTCCGCCAGTCCTTGAGCGAACCGTCCAGGTTGTCGGAAACCGCCTTGAAACAGCAGAAGGGAATGTCGTGCATCTTGCAGAACTGCGCCGCGGCATAGGCTTCCATGTCAAAAAGGTCGTACTGCCCGGAAAGCGCCTTCACCTGCTCCGGGCTGAAGGTCTGGGTGCTCATGAAATAATCGCCGGAGAAGACGGTGCAGCCCTCTCCCGGAAGGTCGATGCGGTCGAAGATGAGTTCACTGCCGCCATTGACAAAACTGCGGCAGTCCAGGATTTCCCCAATGGGATACCGGGCCGATCCGGCACTGCCGATATTCAGGACGATGGGGCTGCCGCCCTCCCGGCGGCATTCGTACCACCGTACCAGCGCGCTGAACATGCGCATCTTCCCCATTCCCGTATAAACCACCGGAAAACGGATATCGGCCTGCGAAATCTCATCCTTATCCGCCACGAAGAGAACGATATCCCGTCCCCTCAGTTCTTCTAAAACCTTGTTGTCTATCATAAGCTCATTCTAATTATACATCAATAAAGCACCTTGCTCAGGAACAGGGCGTGGCCGGGGACGGACTCGCCGGCGTCGCCGCGGGTGCCGGTGGCAATAAGTTCCGCTATCCATTCGGGCCTATGCTTTCCCCGCCCTACCTCAATGAGCGACCCCACGATGGCCCGCACCATGTTCCGGAGGAAACGGTCGGCCGCAATCCGGAAATACCAGTAGTTTTTGTCATCCTGAGGAGCCGGAGGCGACGAAGGATCTGTGACGATAGATTCTTCGCTTCGCTCAGAATGACAAAAAAGACGCTCAGAATGACAGATGGCAGCGACGGTCTCCGAAGGAACACCCTCCCCGGCCATTACCTGCAGATGCGAAGGGACATAGGGTTTCCAGAAGGCTTCGAAGATGGTGCAGAGGGAGGTCTTGTTGTCTCCGCCGGTCTTTTCAAAGCAGGAGAAGTCATGCGTTCCCAGGAGGTACTGACAGGCTTCGTTCATGGCCCCGAAATCCAGCTCAGGAAAGCCGCACTGCCAGGAGAAAGCGGCCACGAAAGGGTCTTTCTGCCGATGGATGAAGTAGGTATATTCCCGCCGCCGGGCGCTGAAGCGCGCGTGAAAATCTGCCGCCGCTTCTGACACCGAATGAACCACGATGCCACGGGGCAACATGGCATTTAATTTGTAGACAAAATCCGATGCTTCGAAGGGCAGCATGCCGTCCCAGTCGAAGTGAGCCACGTAGCCGGAAGCATGGACGCCGGTATCTGTACGGCCGGCACCCGTAACGGCTACGGGGCGGTTCATCAGCCGGGAAAGCGTGGCTTCAAGGCTGGCCTGCACGGAAGGCGCATTGGGTTGGATCTGCCAGCCGCAGAAGGCCGAACCGTCGTAGGAAAGGCATAAGGAATAACGCATATGCAAATGTAAGAATTTATATGGAAAGCGTAAACATTCGGGAACTGAATGAACGGATTCAGAAAGAGAGTTCTTTCGTAGACCTGCTCACCCTTGAAATGGGAAAGGTCATCGTAGGGCAGAAACAGTTAATCGACAACCTGTTAATTGGCCTGTTGTCCGGCGGCCACATTCTGCTGGAAGGCGTTCCGGGCCTTGCAAAAACCCTGGCCATCAACACCTTGTCACAGGCCGTGGATGCCAAATTCAACCGCATCCAGTTCACCCCGGACCTGCTGCCCGCAGACGTAGTGGGCACGCTCATCTACTCCCAGAAGCACGAAAGCTTCGAGGTGCACAAGGGCCCCATCTTCGCCAACTTCGTCCTAGCCGATGAAATCAACCGCAGCCCCGCCAAAGTGCAGAGCGCCCTGCTGGAAGCCATGCAGGAGCACCAGGTCACCATCGGCGACGAAACCTACAAGCTGCCGGAACCGTTCCTGGTGATGGCCACCCAGAATCCCATCGAGCAGGAAGGCACCTATCCCCTGCCGGAAGCCCAGGTAGACCGATTCATGCTCAAGGTGGTGGTCTCCTACCCCAAAAAGGACGAGGAACGCCAGATCATCCGCATGAACAACAGCGGCGAATTCCCGCGGGCCAATGCCGTCGTTACGCCCCAGGACATCATCCGCGCCCGCGAAGTGGTCCGGGACGTCTACATGGACGAAAAGATCGAGCGCTATATCGTGGACATTGTCTATGCCACCCGCACCCCGGACGAATACGGCCTCAAGCAGCTGGGCAGCTTCATCTCCTATGGTGCATCGCCCCGTGCCAGCATCTCGCTGGCCATGGCCGCCAAGGCCTATGCCTTCATCAAGCGCCGGGGCTATGTGATTCCGGAAGACGTGCGCGCCGTGTGCAACGAGGTGCTCCGCCACCGCATAGGGCTCACCTACGAGGCCGAGGCAGAGAATGTTACCCCCGAGCAGATTATCGAAAAGATCATCAACGCGGTTATTGTGCCGTAGCACAGGCCACCGCACAATCTGCTGTTGGAGGGGGCCCTGCCCCCTATTATCCCCCGCGGCCTCTGGCCGGTCATCCTGATGGATGACTTATGAGGAACTATGATTCAACGCATGACACCAGAAGAGCTAATAAAGAAAGTACGGAAGATTGAGATCAGGACCAAGGCCCTGAGCCACCAGATCTTCGCCGGAGAATACCACTCCGCGTTCAAGGGACGCGGCATGGCATTCAGCGAAGTGCGTGAGTATCAGTATGGTGACGATGTCCGCAGCATGGACTGGAACGTAACGGCCCGCATGAGCGCCCCCTACGTGAAGGTCTTTGAGGAGGAACGCGAACTCACCGCCGTGCTGCTGGTGGACATCTCCCGTTCCGGCCTTTTCGGGACCTCCGTCAAGACCAAGCGCGAGCAGATTGCGGAGATTGCCGCTACGCTCACCTTCTCGGCCATCCTCAACAACGACAAGGTGGGCTGCATCCTGTTCAGCGACCGCGTAGAGAAATTCATCCCGCCGGCAAAGGGGCGGACGCACTTCCTCCGCATTATCCGGGAAATCCTGGAGTATGAGCCCCGGCACGAGGGAACGGACATTTCGGAAGCTCTCCGCTACTTCACCAACGCCATCAAGAAAAAGTGCACCGCCTTCCTCCTCACAGACCTCCTGGACGTGGAGGCGGACGGGACGCCGCGCTATGAGGAAGCCTTAAAAGTGGCCGTGAACCGGCACGATGTTTCCGTCATCCGGGTGAGCGACCCGCGGGAAAAGGAACTCCCCCGGCTGGGCCTGGTGCACGCCAAGGACGCGGAAACCGGCGCCTCTCGCTGGATCAATACCTCGTCCCGCGCCACGCGGGAAGCATACGCCCGGTGGTACCGCACGGTCACCGGAAACGCAGACCGCCTGCTCCTCCGCTACCAGGTGGACCACGTGGACATTGCCACCAACGAGGATTATGTGCGGGGACTTATGGCATTATTTCACAGAAGATAATGAGAATCAAGTATTTGCTCCTTTCGCTGGCCTTGCTGGCTGTGACGGGGACCGCGGCTGCCGAAGGGCGGCGCATCCCGGCCGGAGAATGCTTCCTGGAGCCTCTCCAGAAGCGGGATTCGGTGCTCATCGCAGACCAGCTCCGTTACGGCGTGGAGCTGAAAGATATTGCGGAAGGCACCCCCGTCGCCCTGCCCGAATTCAAGCAGGACCAGCCCACGCCGCTCCGCATCTTAGGCGGCTGGCAGCTGGATTCCACCAGGGTGTCGCGCCGAAAGGAAAGCCCTGCCCGGTACGATATCCGGGCCTCTGTCGTCCTCAGCGCCTTTTTCGGCGGACAGTATGAGCTGCCGGACATCCCGGTCCTCGTGGACGGGGACACGCTGGTCTTCCACGCTGCGGCGCCCCTCCAGGTGACGGAACTGCCCATAGACATGGAAACCTTCCAGCCCAACGACATCAAAGGGCAGGTGAAAGTGCCATACACGCTCAAGGAAATCTTCCCCTGGGCCTTTGGCATCTGGCTGCTCCTTCTCATCATTGCCGGCGTCACAGGCTGGCTCGCCGGCCGGAAAAAGGCGGAAGAAGTGGCCCTGCATGCAGACCCGCCCCATATCAAGGCCCTCCGTCAGCTGGAAAAATACCGCGGCAGCGATTACTGGCAGCCCGCCAGGCAGAAAGGTTTCTACTCAGGCGTCACGGATGCCCTGCGGGAATATATCGCCGCGCGCTACGGTGTCGGGGCCATGGAAATGACCACGGCAGAAATCTTTGACGGGCTCAAGGGGGCCGACATCCCGGAAGATCTCTTCGCGGAAATGAAGGATCTCTTCGAGCGGGCCGACTTTGTCAAGTTCGCCAAGTTCACCGCTACGGACGAAGAAAACGCCCAGGTACTGCCGCAGGCCGTGCGTTTTGTCACCACCACTTACCAGGCGGAACTGGAAGAGGAGGCTGCGGGAGACGATAAGAAGGAGGAGGAGAAGTAGAGATGCATTTTGAATATCCATACCTGCTGGGCCTTCTGGCCATTCCGCTGCTTCTGATAGCGCGTTACCTCTGGGTGGAGATCCGGGACCGCCGGCCGCATCTGCGGGTGCCGGACCTGGATGCCTGGACCGCCGGCGGCCGTTCCTCCCTGGAGGTGGTCCGCCACATCCCCTTCGCGCTCCGCATCGCCGCCCTGTCGCTTATCATCGTCGCCATCGCCCGGCCCCGTTCCACCTCCCAGATGGAGAAAGTGGATACGGAGGGCATCGACATTGTCTTCGCCATCGACGTCTCCACCAGTATGCTGGCGCGGGACTTCACGCCGGACCGTCTGTCGGCGGCCAAGGACATTGCCATTGAATTCATTGCCCAAAGGCCCACCGACCGCATGGGCATTGTGGTATTCGCCGGCGAAAGCTACACGCAGTGCCCGCTCACCACAGACCGCGCCACCCTCATCAACCTCATGAAGGACGTCCAGACAGACCTCATTGACGACGGAACCGCAATTGGCAACGGCCTTGCCACCGCAGCGGCCCGCCTCAAGGATTCCGACGCCAAGAGCCGGGTGGTGATCCTCCTCACGGACGGCGTGAACAACATGGGCGACATTGACCCGAGCCTCGCCGCAGAGATTTCCAAGACGTACGGCATCCGGGTCTATACCATTGGGGTCGGTGCCAACGGAACCGCCCCCTATCCCATCCAGACGCCCTGGGGCATTGAACTCAGGAACCTCCCGGTAGAGATTGACGAAGCCCTCCTGAAGGAGATTGCCGACGGCACGGGCGGACGCTATTTCCGGGCGACGGACAACACCAAACTGCAGGAAATCTATGCCGAGATAGGCCAGATGGAAAAGTCCCGCACTACGGTGGATTCCTTCCCGGTCTATAAGGATTTATATAAGAATTATGCACTGGCGGCCCTTGCATGCCTCCTTCTGGAGCTGCTGCTGGGCGCCCTGTTAAGGAGGTTGCCGTAGAAGTATGCTGCTGTTTGCCGAATACAGATTCCTATATCTGCTGCTCCTTATCCCACTGCTGCTGGTGGGATACGGCCTCCTGCGCCACATCCGGAGCCGCCGGGTGAAAGCCTTCGGAGACCCAGCCCTGGTAGAAGAACTCATGCCTTCCCGCTCCCGTTCCAAAGGGTGGGTGCGCATGGCCCTGTTCTGCCTGGGCTTCCTGTTCTTTGTCATTGGCCTGGCCCGGCCCCGCACGGGCGCCCGGCTGGCGGAACGCACCACCCGCGGGGCGGAAATCATGGTGGCGCTGGACGTTTCCAACTCCATGCTGGCGGAGGACTATTCCCCGAACCGCCTGGAGCGCGCCAAACTCTCCATCTCGCGCCTGACAGACCGCCTGCAGGAAGACCGGATAGGCCTTGTCATCTTTGCCGGCACTTCCTTCGTGCAGCTGCCGGTTACCACCGATTATGTGAGCGCCAAGATGTTCCTCTCGTCCATCAACACCCAGTCGGTGCCGGTGCAGGGAACGGCCATTGGAGACGCTATAACCCTGTGTATCAAAGGATTCAGCGCGCAGAGCGAAAAGAGCCGCGTCATTATTGTCATTTCCGACGGTGAAAACCACGAAGACGACCCGGTGGCGGCGGCCCGCCAGGCGGCCGAACTGGGCATCAAGGTCTATACCATCGGCGTAGGCTCCCAGGAAGGCCAGCCCATTCCCATGGACGGAGACCTGCTGAGGGACAAAAACGGAGAGATTGTGGTCACCAAACTGGACGAGGAGACGCTGCGGGCCGTAGCCAAGGCCGGCGGCGGCGCGTATGTCCATGCCGGCAGCGAGGAATTCGGCCTGAATCCCATCATCCAGGACATCCGCCGCATGGAGGACGAAGAGTTCGGCAGCATTGTCTTCGAAGACTACGACGAGCAGTACATGTACTTTTTCGGCGCCGCGCTGCTGCTGTTTGTGATTGAAATGCTGATCGGCGAGCGGAAACCCCGCCGGAAACTGTTTCAAGTATGAGAAGAGTCGTGACGATATGCCTCCTGGCGCTCCTGAGCCTCAGCGCGTTCGGCCAGAAAGCCGACTTGCGCCGGGGAAACCGCCAGTTCCGTAAGGAAAAATACGCGGAAGCGGATATCAGCTACCGCAAGGCGCTCATGCAGGACACGGCGCTGGTGGCCACCCGCTACAACCTGGCCAATAACCTGTACCGCCAGGGCAATATGGAAGAGGCCGCCAAGCAGCTGGACGCCGTAGCGGAAAACGCCGGCGGAACGCGTTTCTCGGCCGATTATTACTTTAACCGGGGAGATGTGGCCATCGCCCGGGAAGACTGGCAGAAGGCGGTGGAGTCGTTTATGGAGTGCCTCATCAGGACGCCCGACGACCTGGCGGCCAAGGAGAATTACATCTATGCCAGGAACAAACTGATCGAGCAGCAGCAACAACAGCAGCAGAACCAGGACCAGAATCAGGATCAAAACCAGAACCAGCAGGACCAACAGAATCAGCAAGATCAGAATCAGGACCAGCAGGATCAACAGGACCAGAACCAGGACCAGGACCAGCAGAACCAGAACCAGCAGGACCAGGGCGACAACGACCGGCAGCAGCAGGAACAGGAAGCCCAGCTTTCTCCCCAACAGGCCCAGCAGTTGCTCCAGGCTATCCAGGACAAGGAAAAGAAGACCCAGGAGAAGGTGGACGAGCGCAAGGCCCTGATGACCCGGTCCCGCAAGAAGGATAAGAATTGGTAGCGTATGAAAAGACTGTTTACAAGCCTTTTGATGATACTGCTCGCGGCCACGGGGCTGCGGGCGCAGTCGGCCATCCGGGTGGAAGTACACAACATCGTGGAGCTCTCCGAGCGCTTCAATGTGGTGTTCGTGGTGGAAGGCGACCATAGCCCCTCCGACTTCCAGTGGGAGGCCGGCGAAGATTTCAACGTCATCTGGGGACCGCAGCGCGGCACCTCCAGCAGCATCCAGATCATCAACGGGAAAACCACCCGGTCGTCCCAGACCTCCTATACCTACATCCTGCAGGCCCGCAGGACCGGCACCTTCACCCTCGCCCCGGCTACGGCCAAGGTGCGGGGCGACGAAATCCGTTCGCGTGCCGTGAGCATCCAGGTGGTGGACGATGCCTCCTCCACCGCCAGAAGAGGCTCCCCTCCCGTGACCAGCGCCACGCCGCCTTCCCGCACCCGTCCCCAGGGAAGTACGCACGGAAACCGGACCGCCCCGGCCGACAATGCCGATGCAGACATCTTCATGCGGCTCAGCCTGAGCCGCTCCTCGGTGGTGGTGGGAGAACCGGTCACCGCCACCCTCAAGATTTACCACCGGGCCAACCTGGTGGGCTTCGAAAATGCCCGCTTCCCCAGTTTCAAAGGCTTCTGGAGCCAGGAGACGGAAGCGCCCACCAACATTGAATTCCAGCGGGAACAGGTGGGAGAGACCGTGTACAACAGCGCCGTCATGCGCCGCTGGGTCATCATCCCGCAGAAGTCGGGAGACCAGACCATCGACGCGGCGGAGATTGTCTGCCTGGTGAACCAGCAGCGCCGCAGCACGGGCAATTCCATTTTTGACGATTTCTTCGGCAACAACTACCTTACCCTGCGCCAGCGGGTGAGCACGGCGCCGGTGACCCTCCACGTGTCGGCCCTCCCCGGCGGCGCTCCGGCGTCGTTCAGCGGCGGCGTGGGCGAATACACCGTATCGGCCCAGCTGAGCAAGGGAACCATCAACACGCACGATGCCGCCTCGCTCACCATCACCGTTTCCGGAAAGGGCAATGTGGCCCTTCTGGAAGCCCCCAAGGTGAAATTCCCGCCGGACTTCGAAGTGTACGACATCAAGACTTCCGTCAATACCGACAAGAGCGGCACCTCCGGATCCAAGACCTTCGAGATTCCCTTCATTCCGCGGAGCCCGGGAGAGTTCAATATCGGCCCCGTCGAGTATGGCTATTATGACGTCAAGCAGCGCCGCTACCATACCGCCCTCACGGACACCCTGCGGCTGAACGTCCTCCGGAGCGCCCAGGCCGGGTCATCGTCCCAGGACAGCGGCTCCACACTGGTGGTGGACCGCAAGGGCGTACGCACGCTCGGGGATGACATCCGCTTCATCCGCACCAAGACGTCGCTGGGCGCGCCTGCCGGCTTCTTCACGGGCCAGGCCTGGTACTGGATCCTTGCCGCCCTCATGGTGCTGGCGGCTGCCGGTACCTGGCTGGGATGCCGCAAGATGGCGGCCCGCCGCCAGGATGTGGCGGGCACCCGCAAGCGGAAAGCCACCCGCGAAGCGCTCAAGCGGCTGGCGCAGGCCCGCGAATTCCTGCAGAAGAACCTCTATACGGCCTTCTATGAAGAGCTCCACCGCTCGCTGCTGGGCTTCGTAGGGGACAAACTGTCCATGGACATGGCCGAACAGAACAAGGAAAACATCTCGGCCGCCCTCATGTCCAGAGGGGTACCGGAAGAGACGGCCGCCGGTTTCGTGGGGCTCCTGGACGCCTGTGAATTCGCCCGCTATAGTCCCGACGCCGGCCACGACGCCATGCAGACCCATTACGAGCAGGCCGTCTCGCTCATCACTTCCATCGACTCATCCATGAAGAAAAGTTCCGTTTCCGGCGCTTCCGCCAGCGCCCTGGCCGTGTTGCTGCTTCTTCTGCCTTTCGCAGCGCAGGCGGCCGGCACTTCCTATCCCGATTCCCTCTGGCATGCCGGCGTAGAAGCCTACAGCGCAGGTGATTACACCACCGCCGCAGCCAACTGGGAAGGGATTGTGGACACGGGGCTCATGTCCCGGGAACTGTATTTCAACCTGGGAAATGCCTATTTCAAGACGGGAGAGATGGGCCCTGCCATCCTCTGGTACGAGCGCGCCCTGCGCCTGGACCCGTCGGACACCGACGTCCGCCACAACCTGGAATACGCCCGTACACTCACCCAGGACCGCATTGACGAAGTACCGGAATTCTTCCTCAAGAGCTGGCGGCGGAGCGCATGCTACCTCCTGCCGGCCAATGTGTGGGCCATCCTGGGCCTGGCGCTGCTGGCCGGAACGCTGGCCCTGGTGCTGCTGTTCCTGCTGGGTTCCACCAGCGGCCGGCGGCGGCTGGGCTTCTTCGGAGGCATCGTCCTGCTGCTCCTGACCCTTGTCGCTTGGGACTTCTCCCGCACCCAGCGTGAGGAAGCGCAGCGGCAGGACATGGCCGTTGTGATGCGCCCGGTGTCGTCCGTCAAGAGTTCTCCGTCGGAGAACAGCGCCAAGGACCTCTTCATCCTCCACGAAGGCACGCGGGTACGCATCCTGGACAACGTGTCCGGCTATGCCAACATTGAACTGGCCGACGGGCGCCAAGGCTGGATTCCCAGTGGAGACATTGAAGTGATATAAGCCATGCTCATCACCCTCACAGGCTTCATGGGAAGCGGGAAAAGTACGGTCGGGCGCATTGTGGCAGATGCCCTGGGCTGCCCTTTCCTGGATTTGGACGAGCTGGTGGAAAAGCAGGCGCGGATGCCCGTGGCCGAGGTCTTTACCGCTCAGGGAGAGGCCGCCTTCCGGGCCCTCGAAGCCGCCACGCTGAAAAAGACGGTCCTGAAGTATGCCGAATCCACGGTGGTGCTGGCCCTTGGCGGCGGCGCCCTGGAAAACCCGGAATCGGCCCGGCTCATCCGCGAAAAGAGCCTCTGCATCTATCTGCAGGCCTCGGCCGATACGCTTCGCGGGCGCCTTGCGGACGATGGGGCCGTCCGTCCCCTCCTCAAGGGCGACTGGGAGGCCCTCCTCGCCAGCCGCCTGCCCGCCTACGAAGCCGCTGCCGCCGTTGTCCTGGACACGGATGGCCTCACCCCGGAAGAAATCGCCGACGAAATCATCATCGATTGCCTGTAAGGGCAGCCGATTACGCGAAAAACGCCGAAAATGCGTAATGGGGTGCCCCTCCGGGCAGATGGTTACGCGAAAATCGCCAAAAACGCGTAATGGGGGAATTCCGGCATAGAACCAGGGCTTTTTCAAAAATATTTGTTATCTTTGTAGGAAGTGCACTAAAACATGGGAATTTCCGAAAGACAATGGATGGTCAAGGGGCCGGAAAAACCTGAAAAGGCGGCCCAACTGGCGGCAGAACTGGGGATAGACCGAGTTCTGGCAGACCTCCTTGTACAGCGCGGAATAGAGACTTTCGACGAGGCCCGCAGTTTCTTCCGGCCGCGGCTGGAAGACCTGAACGACCCTTTCCTCATGACGGACATGGACAAAGCCGTGGAACGGCTCCACAAAGCCATCAGCGGAGGAGAGAAAATCCTGGTGTACGGAGACTATGACGTAGACGGCACCACCGCCGTGGCACAGGTGTACTCTTTCGTGAAACGCTTCACGCCCAAGGTGGAATTCTATATCCCGGACCGCTACGACGAAGGTTACGGCCTTTCCTACAAGGCCTTGGACTGGGCCGGTGACAACGGCTTCAACCTCCTCATCACCCTGGACTGCGGCATCAAGGCCATCGACAAAGTGGAGTATGCCCGCATGAAGGGCATCGAGGTCATTATCTGCGACCATCACCTGCCGGAGAGCGAACTTCCCAAGGCAGAGGCCATCCTGGACCCCAAGCGGGAAGACTGCCATTATCCGTTCGACGACCTCTGCGGCTGCGGCGTGGGCTTCAAGCTGGTGCAGGGCTACGTGCAGCGCTACCGGCTGGATCCCGGGCTGCTGGAGCCGCTGCTGGACCTGCAGGTGGTTTCCATCGCCTCGGACCTGGTGTCCATGACCGGAGAGAACCGCATCCTGGCCTATTTCGGCCTCAAGCGCCTGAACGAGAATCCCCGGAAGGGCCTCCTGGCCATGATCAACCTGGCCAAGCTGGAGCCGGGTCACGTGACCATCGACGACATTGTCTTCAAGATCGGCCCCCGCATCAACGCCGCAGGCCGCATGGAAAGCGGCCGTCTGGCCGTGGAACTGCTCACCGCCACCGACGACCGCACCGCGTTCCATATCGGCAACCAGATCAACGACTCCAACAACGAGCGCAAGTCCATCGACCGGGAGATCACCCAGGAGGCGCTGGACATGGTCAAAAACGGGAAAGCGCTTGAAACGGAGAACGTTACCATTGTCTATAACCCCACCTGGAACAAGGGGGTGGTGGGCATCGTGGCTTCCCGCCTGGTAGAGGCCTACTACAAGCCCACGGTGGTGTTCACCAAGAGCAACGGGTTTGTGACGGGCAGCGCCCGCAGCGTGCAGGGCTTTGACCTCTATGCTTCCATCGAAAGCTGCGCAGACCTCCTGGAGAACTTCGGCGGGCACATGTATGCCGCCGGCCTCACGCTCAAGGAAGAGAAGCTGGAAGAGTTCTGCCGCCGCATGAATTCCTTCGTAGCCGGCAACATCACGCGGGAGGAACTCACCCCGGTGGTGGAAATTGACGGCCGCCTGGATTTCTCGCAGATTACCCCCAAGTTCACCCGTATCCTCAAGCAGTTCCAGCCCTTCGGCCCCGGCAACAGCAATCCCGTATTCCTCACGGAAGACGTCTACGACGCCGGCAACGGCCGCAAGGTGGGCGCCGGCGGCATGCACCTCAAGCTGGACCTCATGCAGGAAAGCCAGCCTTACCGGCAAATTGCGGCCATCGGCTTCAACATGGCCGAATTCTTCGACCATATCAAAGCCGGCAACCCCATCGATGTCTGCTATTCCATTGTGGAAAACTTCTACCGCGGCTCCTCCACGGTGCAGCTGCGCCTGAAGGATATCCGCGAACGGAACGAACTCATTTAATACCAACGCATCCAACGGGCCATATACGAACCCAGCGACACTTCCGAAAAAGTGCGCTGGGAAGAACGGTACTGCAACATGAAGCCGGCGCTAAATTGAGGTGTGCTCTATCTTGCAGGAATGGGACTTTGTTTCTCGGTCATAGTTGATGCCCACCAGGACGATCTCTTCGCTCAATCCCTTTAGAGAAGTGGGATAAGATTACCGCTTTATCTGCCACATCCGTTAAAGATTTATACAGATTAAAGAAATAAAACTCTGGCGGGGGTGGCAACAATCATAACGGTACGGTTTTACCACCTTCCTCAACATCATGAAAAAGCCTCTCTGTTTTGCAATAATCACATCGTATTTTGTTGGGATAAAGCCCTCTCTCACAGATAGGCCGTTGTCTGCAGACGGTATGGGAGCCGTATCTGAACAGTCTTCCACAAATGGAAATATCTCAGTTTCACCAAAAGTAACAATACATCCACAAGAATCACACTTATAAGTATCCCCATCCCCTGTTACGTTCCCCGCGGATAACAATGACATATAGCCACCACATTGGGGACAACTGGGTTTTTCCAACACTTGTGTGGACAAATGTTCATACTTCTTTTGGTCTTTCCTTTTGTTAAAGCCAAACAGTTTCTTCCAAATCATAACTCTAATCACAATGTAAAAGAATCATATATTCCTCACAATCCACCAAACTATCGTTAATGCGACGAAAACCCTAATGGTAATAGGGTGATAGCAAAAAGCGCGGAGTTTTGATGATCGGTTCTGAGGTATAACCCATGTGACCAGCACTAATAGAAAAGCATAAGGAGCAGATATCATCAGAAATGGGTTATAATGAAACGCTTCTTTAAAATGTAAATGCAATAAATGATATATGGCTCTTTGTGAGCCGCACGAGGGGCATTGGAATCCCGTTATTATGAAAAACGGACATTTAGGAAACAATATACACTGTTCAGGATTAAAAAGAAAGAATACTACCAATAGGACTATGATGACAATAGCTGCTAAAAATATCTTTCCTCTATGCATGTTTGGCAACAAACACGATTCCATACAATTGATAATATAATCTCCTCCACTCTTTGTTTACTAGTGTACTTTACTCGTTAAAGAAATGCACTCAATCCGATTGCTACGCCCGCAATGACATAGTACAATATGTAGAAGAGATAAACAGCTATGCCCAGGCCAAAGGACCACCAAAACCACTTCTTTGCTTTTTGAGCCGCCTCTTTAGCTCCGTCATAATCTCCTTCTCGCCACAACCCATCAACTCTAGAAGAATACACAATGGCCGCAATACCGAACGGCAAACAACAAAAAATCGTTGCAAGAATCGACCACGCCAGAAAGTTATCCGGACGGGAGGGACGGGAGGGACGAGGTTGATAGGCTTGATGAGGTTGAGAAGAGTAACCCGATCCATCAAAGACAGTAGGGCTCTCTCCGATTTCAATATTAAAATAAGATTGCCAAGGTATTCTCGTGTCACCAATTTTGACCGTATCAGACTTGCTCAACATGATTTCACCATGTCGCTGGATACCATTAACGAATGTCCCATTCTTAGATTTGGTATCAATCAATCTAAAGAAGCCGTTGTCATCTTGTATTATTTCACAATGCTCTCTTGAAGCACGCAGGTCGTTAATAACCACGTCGTTGTTTGGACTACGCCCAATTGTTATTCTTCTCATAAGCTTAATCTCTTTTACAACATACATCTAGGGTTAATAGATCCACACGGGCAGAGCTTGGTACGTGTTAGTATTGTAAAGGCAATAATACCCGTCTTTCAAATCGTCACATTGTATTTTAATCATACCGTTCGTCCTACGACTTATGGAGTATTGTATCTCGGACTCCTCAATATCAGATACCTTTCCCATTTTTATGTATTTGCCGTCACGATCCCGATCCATCGGATTGAAAGAGAATATTATGTAGTTATCTTTTTTGTCAATAGATTTCAATTCGAACACAACCTTTCCGCGTCTTGCATTACCAATGAATGAAGACACATCCTGCATATATATATAATTCTCTTTGATACGAAGATAAATGGGAGTGAAGGGAAGCGCATTCACTAATATCTTATCACTTTCCGGGCCTTGATATTTGGGATTAACCTCCCTGCAAACCTTGTCAATCTCCGAAATGGTCCAGCGATTCTTAAAGCCATCCTCGCTTATGAATTCAATCCCGCCAGTCAGAAAGTTCTGACAAACAAGAACCCCCTTCACCACCGAACCATCTTTGAGTGTATAAATATCCAGTAATGGTGACTGTTGCAACAAGTTAGAGGTCTCAACATCGGTCTCTCGGCGCTGTTCCTTGATATTGTTGTTGCCAATTAAATAAATGGCACCTTCCGATTCAATTTTGACATACTTGCCATTTCCCGTTTCCAAAATATGGCCCTTGTATACTGTGGATTCGTCTTTTGTCATTATCACATCTATGACATGGCTAACATCGGCCTTTTCCATCTTTAAGATTTGGTCCGAACCTGTTTCAAATGTGTCTGGGGTATCCGGTGTAATATGAAGAGTAATATAATCGCCTGATTCTAATACATTGATTTCCGCATTCTTGTATTTTTTACCAGCAACGATGACCCCTTTCTTTTCAATGTCGAACGCAATTTTGTCACTTGGGAGAGAATAGGTAATAGATGTAAATGTTATCTTCACTTTTCCACCACGACCTTGTTCTGAGACAAAACCGCTTAGAACAGTTCCGTCTTTGAGGTAAATTGTATCAAAACTTTGAGCTCCCGCAACCATGCCCAAAAGGAGCAAGGGAACAAATAATAACCGCTTTAACATATTAATCGCCAATAAAAGGAATAACTGTAATACTCTTTTTTATTTCTTGATCGCCATATACAATAGTCAAACTTCGGGACTCTTTCTTAATTACTTTTGTAAAACGCCCCTTAATACTTTTCTTTGAATTTGCGAGGATTGTTATTGGATTATCTTGAGTGCATATGACATTCTTCCCAGACACAGAAACGGTCAATGTCATGTCAATGGGCGTCGGGTTAGTCAGAATCACCTCGAAACCAAAACAGTCATTAATGTCAGCCCGTTTAACGGTCGCTCTCGCCCTCACTTCCAGTGACTCATAACGAACTAGCGGAGAGAAACTCTTACGAAGAAGCGTAAGACCACCGTCAAGAATAACCGCAACCATCCTATCCTCTTTTCTGGGCACGTCAGTTGTGAGTTCACGTCGGGTTTTACCTCCGGGGGGCGACAGACTGGTTAATGTTTTTGATTTCATTTCTTTGGAGGAGACGCTAAGGCGCACATTTTCAGTCTTCAACTCTTCTGGAAGAATAACACGAAACACGACTTCCTCTGAATTCGGGTCACTTGAATATTTACCCGGGAGTTGCTCAACTAATATCGATCCCTCTATTAATTGTAGTATCCCTAGTTCTTTCTCGGATTTACCAGCGATAGCATACCCTCCACTAAACGGCTGAGCAAAACCCAATACTGGGGGAAGAACGTCTTTTTTAGTATCACGTGTCTTATATCCATACCATTCGCCTACACGGATGGGGACAGGGCCGTCGAATAAAGGAGCGATTTCTTCGGGCCGAATATAATCGTCTTCAGGCACAGCTCGACCTTTCCTATCTACAACAAACCCCGAATCTTGACCTCCTCTCACGATTTGACCGTTCGTATTGATGAAATATACCCCTGTTGATGATTGTACACGGGCTTCACCATTGTAAAAAGAGTAACCTGACTGTATTTTTCTCTTTAAGGAACGATCCAACTCTAATTCTCTCCCCGTTTTATCAATATAGATATAATAATCACCCTTTTTTACAACTGAGGCAAATCCTTCCGAGAAAGGCTTAACCTCTTTATAATCACACTTTATAATAAGCGTTCCATTTTCATCGGCAAATCCGAACTTATTCTTTTGTCCGACAACGGGAATCAGTCCTTCAGAAAAGAAGGCATCTGATTTCACATTAACATGACCGGCTATTCTTTTACAAGATAAATCGTCCTTGTTAACAAAACCCAATAGCGTATAAACTTCTTTTGACGGCCCACTATTACCTAATAACAAAGCTCTGCCATCCACGAAAGGAGTAATCCAATCAGCGGGAATATCACCTGTCACTTTTTCTCCGTTACAGGTAAAAAGATAGTACTTCCCGCCACTTTTAATCTTAAACAGATTATCGTCCACCCTCTCAATTGACTCATACAAGGGTTCCACCACCCATTTAACGCTTTGTGCCGCCATGGAGACGGCACAAAGCGAAAGGACGACTGTTAGTAATACCCGAATCGGACGCATGACTACCGCAGCTCAATCACAGGGCGGTTCTTCTCATACAAATCTTTAAGGCAAGAAGCCTTACAAGCGTGAGAGTAAGTCGCACCACCTGCCCAGGAACCAAAGACTACACCAAACAGCTTTCCGCTCTTGGTATCAAAGAGTGGCGAACCACTGGCGCCACCAGGAACCTCACCCTGAGTCTCGAAAGAATACAAACTAGGAGCCTTGCTGATACTTGATGAACGGATTTCCGGCTCCAGTGTGTGTGTGTTATGGTCCAAATTCCAACCGATTCCTCTCGGAAAACCAATCCAAGCAAGTTTATGTTTCATCGGCTCATTTTTACCCATAAAGACTTTCTTATTAATATCGATGATATTCTTTTTGAGATTGTCTGGTGTGTGTTTTGTATTAAGCTGCAGCAGTGCCACATCTTGTTCGGCACTTCCGGATTCATCCAAAACGAAACAACGGTCGTACTCATCCAGATTGGTATAATAACGCCCCGAGTATCCCACCGTAATATAGTCCAGTTTACCTATCAAATCAAACTTGGCATTCTTCATTTCTTGAATAATGGAATTCAGCACTTTTAGGGATCGGGCGCTCAATGAAACATTACCATTCATGGAAGACATCCATTGCTGCAGAATAATATTACCCAAGTAGGTTCCGCTCAACGATTCAATATCTTCCATTGTACTACATTTCTTATCCAGTCCGTCTTTAAGATAATCACTGATTGTAATCCTCAATTGAGTCTTTACTGCATCATCTTCATATTCACCGGGGTTGACCACATGGCGGTTGGTTGCCATCACGCCATACTGATCAATAAAGAATGCCGTCGCACTATACGGGGCGGAGATAGGATAGGTAAAGACTCCATCCCAAATATCCTTACTGATTGGAATGTCATTGAAAACCGCTTCGTAGTGATATGCCGCATCAACATAGACGACGGCCGGTTTATATGTCTTTATCCAATTCTTCCAAGGCAAATTAATACCGTCCGGGCCGATACCGATAATAATCCCCACAATGGCTGCGACGGCAGCCAAAGAGATTAACGCATATTTCAGCACAACTAAACGATTGGGGATTCTTGGCTTAAGTTGCTCTGTTACATCCACATCGCCACAGATGATATTATCTCCTCTTTTAATAGGTACGGCTTTATTCTTGGTTATCTTCTGCCCATTCACCAAGGTTCCGTTAACACTTCCGTTATCCATGAGAAAGACCTTTTTCTTGAAATATTTATCTTTATCACGAGTAATCAGGATTGCATGATAACGGCTGGCAAACTGGCTATCGATTTTTTCTTCACACAGTTCACTCGTCCCAATGTTCACCCATTCTTCATTCTTCTTTGGGCCATAAGAAGAAGGAACGGCGGACCAATTCAGTTCCGTATCACCAAAACGAATGAGATCTCCACGATGAACCACATAATCCTGATTGGGCGAGATGCGTTTACTGCCGAGGAAGGTCCCATTCAAACTGTTTTTGTCTTGCAGGACTAATTGTCCATCATCTTTCAACAACAATTCTGCATGGAGGGCACTCACAAACTTGCTTTGCAGTACGATGTTGCAGTTGTTGGAGCTACCAATTCTAATAAGTTTCATGATTAATGGATTTAAAAACAATCAATTACTAATTAAACAAGTTTAGGGAGTCTTTCTTTGATTCCTTTTCTTGCTTCTCCTGTTCCTTCTTTGCTTTTTCCTCTGCTTCCTTCTTTGCCGCCTCTTCAGCTTCACGCTGCTTCTTTAATTCCGAACGACGTTTTTCCTCCTGAATTCTTGCTCTCTCTGCCTGTTCTCTGGCGCGGATTTCTTCTTTATGCTTCATCTCATCAATACCTTTATTAACATCTATTTCGGGAGATGGGTCTTTCGTCTCAAGGGAAGTTCCTGGAATCTGAAGATTCTCTATCGGGGGCTGAACAGTTTTTACACCGGTAGTATCTTTCTTTTCTCCCTCATCACCGTTATCGATTATTTGAGGAATCCCCCATAACAATATAGCGGCAAGCGCCAGAACCAATACAACAACAAATCCAATAATATACTTTTTCAAAGGATTAGGGACCACTTTCCAATCCAATTGGGCAACCTTTGCGAAAGTCACCACATCGCGCCTTGAAACACGATACTCCATCCCAGTCTTAAGAGGGTTTCCATTGATGAATGTACCGTTCGTACTTCTATCCGTCAAGGTCATCCTGCCAAACGGAGACACTTTCAAGATTGCATGCTGACGACTGATCAGCGGGTTGTCAATCTGTATATGGCAGTTTTCAGTTCTGCCGATAGTTAGCACCTTCATACGTTAAATACTATTTCTGATACTTCTTAAAGACTTGATAAGGATATTGTACTGTCCCTTCGACTTATCCGAATCTCCTTCCGTAATGGGTTTAGCCAATTCTCTCGCAACATAATCCAGCTGATCATCCTGTCCCCTTCCCATAGCTCTTTCTTGAATCTCCTGAAGTGTAGCTTTAGCCTTGGAAAGCCTCTCCAGTTTATCATCTCCAGCCTTCATGTCGCGAATCAGTCCCAACTCTGTTATAAACTCTGATAATTCTTCTTTCAAATCCAGTTTCTCTGTCTCAACATCCAGAGCCTTGGACAGCTCTTCGGGATTGTCTTTTTTGGCTTTCAGGGTCTCTATAACCTGTGTCTGACGACGTTCCATCTCTTCCACGACCTTTTGGACTATTTCTTCTGTCTGGTCTTCTGTCTGATTTGTCGGCTTTTTGTCTTTTCCTCCAGCCAATTTTACAAACATAAAGACATTCAGCAAAATGCTGATGAATGCAACTGCGGCCAGCGCAATCATCAAGTTCTTTTGTTTCGTACTCATAGTTTCCTTTAATCTTGACTCTTGTTTTGTTTGCAGTAGTATAGCGGAGAGGTTATCGTGATGTCCCCCGGAAAGATGTCCAGCCTGATCAACACGGATTATCAGGCTTTCCATAGCGCCGGAAAGCACCGCTGTACCGGCGGCCATCTTCACAATTTCTTTCTCGGGAAATGCCCCCCAAATACCATCACTACAGATTAAAAAACGATCGTTGCGCTCATACGCAATCTCCTGCACGTCCACGACAACGCTCTCTTTGACGCCCAACACTCGAAGGATGATATTGCTCTCTCCTGACAACCTGGCCTCCTCTTCGGTTTTGTATTCTCCAGTTCTAATCTTTTCAAAGACTAAAGAATGGTCATTTGTGCGAAAGTGCTTTCTTTTATGTCGAAACTGGTATACTCTGCTATCTCCCACATGAGCGACTATAGCAGATTCTTCATTGATTAACAATGCCGCTACCGTCGTCCCCATCCCCATTTTAGAAGGATCTTGTAAGGCCGATTGATAAACGGCCTGATTTGCGAACTGGATTGCTTCTCGAAGGAGCTCGCACCGATCCTTAACCTTACCTTTCTCAATAATATAGCGAGCGATATTGTCTGCCGCCAATAATGAGGCAAATTTCCCAGCGGGCCCACCGCCCATACCGTCACAGACCGCGAGCAGTAAGCCGCTGGGCGTATCTGTCCATGAACAGGTATCTTGGTTTTCCGGACGCCCTCCCTGACGAGAATCGGCAAGGGCAATGAAAGGATATGTTGTCTGAATCTGTTTCATTAGTTGATAATCATTAATAACACAATTAATAACAGGAACAAGACACTTGCAGATATGACCAACGGAATAACCCATACAGGCCTTGATGGCTTCCGGATAACATTCTGCAGGGCATTTCTGAAGGCGGCGGCAGTTTGATAACGGCCACTTTGTGCCCGGGAAAGTGATTTTGCTAAAACTGCCATTACTCTCTTGGGAACGCCGTTTATTGGCGTCAAATTCTCCGGGTCATCGGAATAAGGCTTACGGCCACTTAATAAGCAATATAAAGTTGCGCCCAATTCGTAAATGTCGGTAGTTTCGTTAACCTTCAATTCAGTTTGATTAGCATCAACATACTGTTCAGGAGCGGCAAAACCCGCTGTACCCAACAATCCTCCACTGGAAGTCTGAATCTCAAGCGATGTACAGGCAATCCCTAAATCCATAAGGCGGATATTGCTGCCATTCTCCACCATTATATTTGTTGGTTTGATATCCAAATGAAAGATGTGCTTCTCATGGAGGTACTCGAGGGCGTCCAGAACAGGGATTCCGCAACGCATAATCCGACACACCCAATCCGTGGTGTTAATCAAGTTTTGCTGCACATGCTTATCAAGTGTAATCCCTTGTACAAGCTTACTGATAATAAAAATAGGACCTGTATCCAATGTCGGCTCACAATAGCCAATCATCTCAATCATGTTTCGATGACGGAATGCGAGTGAGGCTTCAAGTTTTGCTCTTTGTCGAATAGAAGGAATCTCGGCATAACGATCTTTGACACGCTTGATGGCAACCAACTCATGGTGGTTCTGATATGCACGGCCAAAAAAGACCGTTCCCATCGCACCGCTTCCTAAAGGCTCCTCTTTCGTATCATAGTAGTACCACGCGCCAGTGTTGGCCCGCAAATACACAACGGAACCTTTAATAATGAAATCTGAATTTGAATAACCCATCAAAATTTATTCATTAACCATGCCTCCAAAGAATCTTCATCCCTATACTTTGTTATGATAAAATCCACGAAGGTTTGATTATTATTATCTTTTGCAACTTTATAACTTCTGGCCAAATAATTCATAGCCTCTTTATTATCCTTCTCCTTGACAAACCCTCGTTCTGGTTTTTGATAATCAAGACTTCGCGCCAAAAGAGCCTCATAACAATCTGGATTCTTATTCAGAGCTCTATCCGTATAATCCCTAGCCTTTTCATAATCTATAGAAAGAGGGTACTCTATTCCCAAAATCCTTTGCGCATAGTCATCTTTGTCATCATGGCTATACAAAAATGAAAGGACCGCGCACGCCCTTGCCGAAGAGGGAAAGCCTAGCTCAGCTATCATTATCAAGCGCTGCTCCGCTTCCTCAAAACGAGCACTATCTCCTAAAAGGGCAATCGCATTTTCCAATTCCAGCTTCGCTACTTCTTCAGAGTCGATGCTACTAATACTCTCTTGCCCTGGCTGATTATCAGCCTCCAATGATGATTGTTCGAGCTCTGCAAAAGGTGCTATCTCCTCTTCGTCATCATCCGACATACGAGATGACATTAAGAAAATGCCACTCACAATAGCCAACGCCAATACTCCTGCTGCTGTATACTTTATCCACTTTAAATCTAATGGCTTCCCCACGCCGAACCCTCTCTTCTTTCTACGCTCCAACTGTTCAATAGCAACTCGGAACTCGGATGCCGAAGCGAATCGGTTGGTTTGTTTCTTGTCAGTTGCCCGAGCAATTATCCGACGGATTCTCGCATTAGTAATAGACTTCAATGGCATTTTCGCATGACATTGCTTGTCCATCACCTCATTCATGGATCCTTGGAAAGGCAGTTCTCCGGTTATTAATTGGAAAAGTAAAATCCCAATTTCATAGATATCCGTGGTTTCATTCTGATGGGCCACATCTCCCAATACCAATTCTGGAGGAGCGTAACCAGGTTTCCCCACGAACTGCCCTGCAGAAGTCAACTGCCTGTCCTGTGTATTGAGTGTGTCCAGCTTCTTTGCTATACCAAAGTCTATCAACTTAATTTTCCTGTCGGAAGTCACCATGATATTCGTTGGGTCAATATCACGATGGATATACCCTTTGTCATGCAGGGCACATACACCAGACAGAACATTCTTAACTAAGGTAAGGGCAAAATCAGATGGCTTCTGTTTATATAAAAGGTATAACTCTTCAGCATACTTGACAGAATGACCTTCTGAATCTGTCACGACGCCCTTCAATAAGTCACTGAGAATGACGCCATGCAGCAATTCACTCACCACATGGTAACGATGAGTAACGGCTCCTTTAATCCCGGGTTCATCCACCTGGATGAATCCGTACATCTTTATCAGATTCTCATGAGTTATTTGAATGGACGCCTCACGCCTGGCTCGGTCAATTGCCTGGTCCGGCAAATCGCTAAAAAGGAACTTTACCGCAACAGCTTCCTTGACACCACTAATCTCATCCACTCGAACACCACGCATCACTTGTCCCATCCCACCAACACCAATCGGCTGGGAAGATGTGTCAACCTCATAGTGAACGTGGGAATCACGAATATCCGTTCCCCTTAACACAATTACCGACATACGCCAGTGTATTTACAGCACTTGAGTAAAACCTTCTGTAAACTGTGCTCCTCCATCCATCGAAACCGTTCCTCCCGTACGCCTATTGGACGGATCATGTAACATTGCCGTGGGGTCATCAAAATCTCCGCCACCTGTTGGAATAGCGTTCATCGGTCCTTCGTCAAGAAGGAATTCTTCAGACACATGCAAGCCTAATTCGTTGGCGTCTAATAACACCAAATAAAACTCGTAATTCTTCCCTATCTTGATATGGTCGCCATTGTGGCAAGTAAGAGGCTTTTCTTCTATTTCCACATCATTTACGAATCCACCGGTAATACCTTCCGTAATCTTCAATTCTGCTAATAACCTTGACGTAAGCGGCCGCACGAACAACTCTGCATGATGCTCAGAAACAGTTTGTTCCGGTAGTCGGATACTACAATCTTGACCACGTCCAATAGTATTTTTACCAATATGGACCGGCCAGTATTCTCCCGCCCCAGTTCTAGAGACTGAAAAAAGAAAGCCAATCACCGGCTTAGAGGATGAGGTTGAAGAATTAGGCTCCATCGAATCTTTTTTCCGAGGACCATCGTTCATGCCAGGGATAATGGTGGGATTCTCTCCACCGATCCCGTTTCTGGAATACATAGATTTATCCATAACTTTATAAATATTATAGTCATGTTTCCGGGTCACGAACTCCTTTATTAATAATACCAAGAGTGCGAGCCCTCTCGATTCACTTATTCTAGCGATGGGCTCTGGACTGCCTGTGGAGAGAATAAGGAGGAGAAAACTCGCACAGACTATGATGTAGGCAATAGCCGACAAAACAGTCAATGCAAGCGCCTCACATATCCCGTCTCCAACTGAATTGTCCAGATTCATCGCAACGGAACAAGCTAAACGCTTATCAATATGTCTGTATAAGATCAGAAAGAGCCCTTCGAATGACTGCATTTAAATAAACAGTCAAAAGAATTGCTGTTCTTATGCTTATACTTATGCAAATATAGAAATTTTTAGCAAATAAACAATCTTCCAACATTACTTCGCCACCTTGCGTGTGGCTTGCCACTGGCGGCTTTGTCACTAACCAACACAAAGAGGAGGTAGACAATCAAGAATAAACAACCATGGGCATGCCGATTCCCCAAGGATTATAAGAATGAATCCATGTATGATGCCCCGGCCGCAGAACGACCGAGAATAAGAGGGAATAGAACTGATAGGCAAAAACTTAGATAGACACCCTCTCTATCTTGCAGGAATGGGACTTGGTGTCCTTGTCATAATTGATACCGACAAGAACGAGTTCGCCACAAAGCCCTTGTAGGGAATCGGGATAGGATTTCTGCTTTATCTGGGCAATGGCTCCCTGTGCACTTTGATTATACTTTAGCTCAACCAGCAGGGCAGGCTTGTCTGTCCCCGCAACCGGAAGGAAGACCAGGTCTGCAAACCCCTTTCCGGCCGGGAATTCACGGACAATGGTATAATACCGGCGCGCCGAATAATAAGCGATGGTAAGGGCGCAAGCCAGCGAATTCTCATTATTGTACTGAAGTACAGAGGTATTCTCTTCGTGAACCCGCTCCAGGGCGGAGGCGACGGCACTCTCGTCACCATTCAAGGTGTCCTCCAACAGCTTCATGGAACCGCTCAGCGCCTCGGCGACACGTGCCCATCCCGTTCCCTCCACGGCATTCTGAAGCTCTTCCGAAATCTCGTAATTGGGAACGAAAGCGGTACGGTTCTCCTCGTCAAAACCCAGGTAGCCCAGATGAATCAGAAGCGTGATTACATCATCTTTACTATTGATGTTCACCATGTCATTCTGGAATTTCCCCGGATTGACAAAGACCGGCATGCCGCCTAACATGGAGAGAACGTCATCCTTCAAGCCGTCAAAATTCAGAGATATGTAGTTCTTGATGCTTTCGTAGGAGGACGTCGAAGCCCAATAGTCCGAAAAAGCATGGAACCGGATAGCCTTCATGACGGAGTTAGGATTATAAATAGAGTCTGCACTCCCCAATTTATAACCGTCGTACCAGCGCTTCATCTCAGGGAACGAAACAGCCTTCTCCGCACAGAGTCTCCTGACTTCTTCTTCCGTAAAACCGAAGAACGGAGCCAGCGGGCCCGGCTGAAGCATGGTATACTCATCAAAATTGTTCAGCGCCGACTGTGTTCCGTATTTCTTGATGGGCAGGATACCGGTCATGTACACGCCCTCAAAAACCCGGGCCGTAATATCACTTTTGAAAAGGCTGCGAAGAAGCCATACATAATCGTCAAACGCTTTCACATCCTCTGTGAGCTCCCGGCAAATGGCATCCCATTCGTCAATAATGAATATAAAGCGCGCCCCTGTCTGAAGATTCACCCTGCTCAAGGATTCAGACAGATGCATGCTTTCATCGATATGGGCGCCAAACGCTTCCCGGAGTTCCCGGTTGACGTTTTTCATGATGAACGGAACAATCTCATGTTTGTCCTGACACTGGGAAATGACTGCGGTCATATCCAGGAAAAGGACATCATGCCGGTTAAGATGCTGTTCAAACGCGGGAGTCGCCGATACCTCCAGCCCGTCGAACAAGGCCGTTGAATCCACACCCTTTCCATAGTAAGCAACCAGCATCTGGGCGGCCATACTCTTCCCGAAACGGCGCGGACGGCTGACACAAAACAACTTGCCCTCTGAATCGAGCGCGTTGGAAAAGAGCGTGACAAGCCCTGTCTTGTCTATGTACTCCGCTTTGCGCGCAGACGCAAATGCGTAATTGCCAGGATTCAGATAACGTCCCATAAGTCAAAGGTATCTAGAACAGCGTCGGCTCCCAGTCACTGAAGTCTACGGGCTTGTCGTCTTCGCCGCGCCTGAGAAGGTCTGCCGCTTCACCGCCGGAGGGCGCCACTTCGGGCTCTGAAGGGGCATTGCCGGGACGGAAGTCCAGGCTCACCTCCATGGGATCATCGTCGGCGGGCTTCTTCTCCGGCTGCGGTTCTTCTTCCGGCTGTTCGTCGGCCTTGTTGGACGCTTTCTTCTTTTTCAGCGGTTTAACCTTCGACTCCGGCACTCCGGGTTCTTCTTCGAGCGGGGCTTCGGGAGCCGCCGGTACCTCAAGCACAGAGGGCGCTGCGGGGCTTTCCGGCACAACGGCCTCCGGCTCTTCCTCCGAAGGTTCCCCGGGCAGATCGCTGTCCAGACCGTCCGGGGCCAGGAACTCCGCCGTCTTTACGTCGTACGGAGACACTTTCTTGCCCTTGGCGGCCAGGCCTTTCTTGGCGATAAACGATTCCGCATCAATAACTTCTGCCTCCCGATGCTCGAACTTGCCGCCAAAGGTGAGGAGCACCTTGGGCTGCTCTTCCGAAGTGATGTCCACCAGCTTGGAACCGCGGGCGTCCGAGATGAACAGAAGGGGCGTGTTATTGCTTTCCGTAAAGCTGAAACGCTTCACATAGAAGGCCTTGGCGGCGTTGTCCCAATAGAGGACGGTGAAGACGCGGGATGTGTCCAGCTTCTCAATGCGGACAATGTCTCCCTGGTACTTGTTCACCAGGTCATAGGTTGTGGTGTAGTAAGAGCCGTCGGCAAAGATGGCCAGCACGCGGTCTTCTCCGGCAAAGGTGCCCAGATGCTGCCCGCGGCCGTCTTCGTTGAGCCGCTGGATATCCGGGTCGAACCAGATGTCCTTTCCCTGCAGGGTAGTGATGCCCTTGGATTTGAGCTGGATGCGCGCGATGGGATTCTTGGTGACGAGGTTCCCGCGCGAAGCGCGTCCCTTGATGGCCAGGGTGGAGAAATCCCACTCCAGGAGGGTCTTCTTGATACCTTTGCGGGGACGCAGGTTAATCTTCACCGTCTCCGCCTCACCGTTATGGTTAACCGTGAACCAGCAGATGCGGGACTCCGGCGCGCCGGTGGTGATATCGTACTCCTTGTCACGCGTTACCGACGTGATATTGAAGCGTTTGGCGTAGTAGGCAGGGCCTTTCCCCTCCCGGTAGATGACATTGTAGATGGTCCTTTCATCGCCCCGGTTGAACACGCCGGCATAGAGGAGGTCCTTTCCGAAGAACGCCTTTTCGCTCACCTTGGTGACCCGGAACTTGCCGTCCCGGCCAATCACGATGATTTCGCTGAGGTCCGAACAGTCGCAGACATACTCCCCTTCGTCGCGCCGGAGGCCGATGCCCACGAAGCCTTCCGCAAGGTTGGCATAGAGCTTGGCATTGTTCTGCACCACCTTGGTGACAGTGATGTTTTCCAGGGACGATATTTCCGTGAGCCGGGGCCAGGCCTTTCCGTATTTCTTCTTGAGCGAGCGGAACCAGTCGATGGTGAATTCCGTCATGTGGGCCAGCTTGTCCTTCACATCCTTCATCTGGTCCTCCAGGGAATAGATCTTTTCGTCCAGCGCCTTGGTGTCGAACTTGGAGATCTTGCGCACCGGCTTTTCCACCAGCTTGAGGATGTCTTCCATGACGATGGGCCGGTGCAGCAGGTCCTGATACTGGAGCATGCGGTCCAGCACGTCCGTGAGCTGCTGCTCCCAGGTGAGCTGGTTCTGCTCCAGGACCTTGTAGATGCGGTTTTCGAAGAAAATGCGCTCCAGGGAGCTGTAGTGCCATTCATTCTCCAGCTCGCCCAGTTTCACCTCCAGCTGGGCCTGGAGGATGTCCCGGGTGTGCCAGGTGTCGTACTCCAGGATATCGTCCACGGAAAGGAACACCGGCTTGTTTTCCCGGATGACGCAGGCGTTCGGGGCAATCTTGATCTCGCACTCGGTAAAGGCATACAGCGCGTCGATGGTCTTGTCCGGCGAAACGTCGGCCGGAAGATGGATCACAATCTCCACCTTGTCGGTGGTCATGTCCTCTATCTTCTTGATATTGATCTTCTTCTTGTCCTTGGCCTTGAGGATGCTGTCGATGATGGCGTGCGAGGTTTTCCCGTAAGGGATTTCCGTGATGGTGATGGTGGACTTGTCCACCTTGTTGATGCGCGCGCGCACCTTCACCATGCCGCCGCGCTTTCCCTTGTTGTACTTGGAGCAGTCCGCAATGCCGCCGGTGGGAAAATCCGGCAGCAGTTCGAAGGGCTCCCCTTTCAGGATGGCGATGGACGCGTCGATGAGCTCGTTGAAGTTATGCGGCAGGATCTTGGAGCTGAGACCGGCGGCGATGCCTTCCGTCCCCTGGGCCAGCAGGAGCGGAAAACGCACCGGCAGCTCCGTAGGCTCCTGGTTGCGGCCGTCGTAGGAGGTCATCCAGGGCGTGACTTTCTTGTCGAAAACCACCTCCAGGGCGAACTTGGAGAGGCGCGCTTCGATATAACGCGGGGCGGCATTGGAGTCTCCCGTAAGGATGTTTCCCCAGTTTCCCTGGCAGTCGATGAGCAGTCCTTTCTGGCCCAGGTTCACCAGGGCGCCCAGGATGGAGGCGTCTCCGTGCGGATGGTACTGCATGGCCTGGCCCACGATGTTGGCCACCTTGGTGTAGCGGCCGTCGTCCATCACCGCCATGGTGTGCAGCACGCGGCGCTGGACGGGCTTGAAACCGTCGACAATATGCGGGACGGCACGGTCCAGGATGGTATAGGAAGCATAGTCCAGATACCATTCCTTGAACATGCCGGAAAGCTTGTACCGCTTGCTGTCGCTGCCCAGGAGCTTTTCAAACTTGCCCGAGGCAACAGCGTCTTCCCCCAATTCCTCTTCCGGTTCCTCTTCGGGGTTCTGCTTGTCAATATCGTCCCAATCCTCTGCCATGGTCTCCGTCTTTAAAATTCATAGCCGAAGCGGCGGAGCTCCTTGCGGTTCTCCCGCCAGTCCGGGTCTACTTTTACAAAAGTGGAGAGGAAGACCTTCTTTTGGAAGAAGTCTTCCATCTCGATGCGGGCTTCCGTGCCCACTTTCTTGAGCATCTGGCCGCCCTTTCCGATGATGATGCCCTTCTGGCTGTCCCGCATCACGTAGATGACGGCGCTGATCTCGTAGCGGTCCTCCCCTTCGTGGAAGGCCTCAATCTCCACCTGGCATGAGTAGGGAATCTCTTCGCTGTAGTTCAGGAAGATTTTCTCCCGCAGGATTTCCGAGGCGAAGAAACGGAGGTTCTTGTCTGTGAACTGGTCTTTGTCGAACCAGGCAGGGGCCTCCGGCAGGCGGCTCTTGACGGCCTCCAGGATGCTTTCCAGGTTGAAGGCTTCCTGGGCCGATGCGGGGATGATCTCCGCCTTGGGAAGCTGCTCCTTCCACCACTGCATGAGCTCCACCACCTTTTCCTGGGAGGAAAGATCTATCTTGTTGATGACCAGCACCACCGGGCAGTCCACCTGCTGGAGCTTATGGATATAGGCCTCGTTCTTGTCCCCTTTTTCCACCGTGTCCGTGACATAAAGGATGATATCTGCGTCCCCGATGGCCGTATCCACAAAGTTGAGCATGTTCTGCTGAAGGCGGTAATTGGGTTTGAGGATGCCTGGTGTGTCGGAATACACAATCTGGTAGTCCTCCCCGTTCACGATGCCCATGATGCGGTGCCGCGTAGTCTGGGCCTTGGCCGTGACGATGGACAGTTTTTCCCCCACGAGGGCGTTCATGAGCGTGGACTTGCCCACGTTGGGATTCCCGATGATGTTGACGAAACCTGCTCTGTGTGCCATAGATTCTCCGCTGCGCTCAGAATGACAAATTAAACATAGGCGCCCATGCGGAGGATGTTCACTTCCCCTTCCGTGAGATAGCGCCAGTCACTCTTCTTGAGGCCTTTCTTGGTGAGGCCGGCAAAGTACACGCGGTCCAGGGCGCGCACCTCGTAGCCCAGCGACTCGAAGATGCGGCGGACGATGCGGTTCTTGCCCGAGTGGATTTCAATGCCCAGCTGGCGATGGTCGTGCGCGTCAATGTATTCCAGTTCATCCGCCGCCACCACGCCGTCGCTCAGCTCCACGCCGGCGAGGATTTTCTGCTGGTCTTCCTCCGTGAGCGGAGCATCCAGGACCACCTGGTAAATCTTCTTCTTGTTGTAGGAGGGATGGGTGAGGCGTTCCGCCATCTCTCCGTCGTTGGTGAACATGAGCACGCCGGTGGTGTTCTTGTCCAGCCGGCCCACCGGGAACACCCGCGTGGGGCAGCCCTTCAGAAGGTCCATCACCGTCTTTTCCGCATGGGGGTCGCTGGCGGTGGTCACATAGCCCTTGGGCTTGTTCATGACGATATAGACCTTTTCCTCTCCCTTGAGGCGCTGGCCGTTGAAGCGGACATCGTCCGTGAGGATATTCACCTTGGTACCGAGTTCCGTGACCACTTCTCCGTTCACGGTAACCACGCCGCTCTGGATGAGCGTATCTGCCTCCCGGCGGGAGCAGACGCCCGAATTGGCGATGAATTTATTGAGGCGCACCACTTCCTGGATTTCAGGCTTGGCGGTGTCGTCGTCGCTATAGCGTCCGTTGACCTGGGGCTTGCGGCTGAGCATGGCGCTCATGCCTTCGTCGGCCGGGTTGCGCTTGGCCGCACCATAGGGCTTCCTGGGCGCGCCGCCGCGCGGACCGGGCTTGCCGTAACCGCCCTTGCGCTCTCCGAACGGCTTTCTGTCTCCATAGGCCTTATGCTCGCCGCCGGTAAAGCTGCGGCGCTCTCCGTCCCTGTGCTCGCCATAGGGCCGGCGTTCTCCATCCTGGTGTTCGCCGTAGGAGCGGCGCTCGCCATAGGGGCGGCGTTCGCCATCCCTGCGCTCACCGAAGGAGCGGCGCTCACCGTCACGGTGTTCGCCATAGGGCCTGCGCTCTCCGCCGCGACGCTCACCGTAAGCGGGGCGATCCGACGAATAGCTGCGGCTGGTGCTGTAATCTACTTTTTCTGCATGGCCTTCCGAGGCCTTCCGCACGATGCGTTTTCTCGTGCCTTTCTTGTTGTCTTCCATAAGAATTGAACCCTCACGGGCTTGTTAAATGTTAAAAAATGCGACTCACGTCGTCTGTTATTTCAGTTTAAAGATATATGTTATGGTTCCGGTCTGCATGGCCGGAGCGTTGGCATCCTGGTTGAAATGGGCCTTGAGCGCCGCATTGCGGGCGGCGTTCCAAAGGGTCTTGTCCGTCACGGTGGTGCCTTCCGCACCGGGAACGGCTTCTGTCACCTGTCCGTACTGGTCTACCTTCACCTGCACCACCACGGTGCCTTCCACCTGGGCGTTGTACGAGGGCTTGGGCAGCGAACCCACCACGTTCCGGCCCTTCACATGGGCGTTGGCCGAACCTTCCGTCTTGCCCTCCCGGGTATTGCCGTCCGGCTGCCCGGCCTTGAAGCCTTCTGAAGGCTCGGAGGCGCTGTGCGGGGTGGTGGCGGAATCGTCCTTCTTCCCCATGCCCGGGAATGAGGCGCGGGGATCCAGCGGCGGATCTTCCACCGGAGGGACCGGGACGTCCACATCCCCGTGGTCGTCCGGCCGGGTGGCGGGCGTGGTGTTGGGGCGGTCGTTCACATAGGGCGATTCGGCCTTCTGCACCAGTTCCACCGGCTTGGTGACGTCCACTTCTTCCGCCTGCGGCTGACGGCCCACTTTGGGGGTCAGCACCGTGCGGGCGTCTTCCTCTTCCTGGAATTCAATGAGGAGGGAGGTGCGCTCCGGGGGCGGCGGGTCCAGATAGGGCAGTCCGCAGGTGAGGAAAACCACCAGCACCAGGGCATGGAAGAGGAGCGTGACCAGGATTCCTGTCACGTTGGCTCGTTTTTCCCGTGCTTCCCGGGTGCGCTGGTAAGGTTGCATATCCTATTCGGGTTGGGTGGCCAGAATCACCTTGTAGTGATTGCGTTTGGCTATATTCATAATCTGTACCACCTCTCCCACAGGGACGCTCTGGTCTGAATAGATGGAGAACGTGGGATCCTCCTCCTGGGACAGCAGCTCGATGAGCCCGCTCTCCACTTCGTCGTAAGGAAGCGGGTCCTTGGAGCCGTTCAGGTGGTAGGTGTAGACATCTTCCCCCCAGTCCTTGATGCTCACGCTCACCGTGGCCTTGGCGCTCACCTGCCCCGTGGATTTAGGCAGCAGGAGCTTGAGCGCATTGGGGTTGATGAGCGTGGAGGTGACCAGGAAGAAGATCAGCAGCAGGAACACGATGTCCGTCATGCTGGACAACGAGAACTGCGCATCTACCTTGGTGTTCCTTTTGAGTGCCATACGCTATTCCTCGCCGGGTTCGTTGAGTACGATATCAATGAACTCCATGGTGGAGCTTTCCATCTTGTACACCAGGTCCGACACCTTGGAGGTGAGCCAGTTGTAGCCGAAGTACGCGATGATGCCCACGATGAGGCCGCCCACGGTGGTGAGCATGGCCGTGTAGATACCGTCGCTCAGGAGGGTGATGTCTATATTGTTGCCGGCCTTGGACATGTTGAAGAAGGCCTTCACCATACCCATCACCGTACCCAGGAAACCGATCATGGGCGCACCGCCGGCGATGGTGGCCAGGAGCGGCAGCCCCTTTTCCAGGCGGGCCACCTCTACGTTGCCGATATTCTCGATGGCCGACTGGATGTCTGCCATGGGACGGCCCATGCGGTGGATGCCCGTCTCTACCATGCGGGCCACGGGATTGTCGTACTTGCGGCAGAGGGTGACGGCGCTCTTCACCTTGCCGTCGTTCATGTAGTCACGGATGTCCTGCATGAACAGCGGGTCTATGCGGGAAGCGCTGCGGATGACCCACCATTTGCGGCCGATGAGGTAGATGGCCAGGATGGAGAGGGCCAGGAGCACCCACATGAGCGGACCGCCCATGGTGAACATGCTCCAGAGGCTTTCGCTCATCTGGGCGGGCTGTTGTACCGGGGCGGGCGCCTGGGCGGCCTCTGCCAGGGAATCGGCCAGTGCGGCCACAGTATCTGTCTGAAGAAGATGGAATAACATATATCTCAAGTTTTATACAGTTCGCTTTCGGGGTGCAAAGATACGAAAAAGCGGGGAAAAATTACGGCTCAAGTGCCTTCAGGTTGCGCTCATTGTGAATATCTTTGCCCTCCGCGGTGTAAAGATAGTCCAGCAGGGAGGCATAATGCTCCTCCACCTTGCCGCGGACAATCTTCATGGTGGAATTCATCATCTTGTTGGCGATGGTGAATTCCTGGTCACAGATGCCCACGGCCGAGGGCAGCCAGCGCTCCGGGAACATGCCCGCATGGCGGCCGCCTTTCTTGTAGGTATCGATGTCTGCCTGGATGAGGTCCAGCATGTAGCGGCGGCCTTCCGCCGAGGCAGGGTCCAGCCCCTTGGCCTTGGCGGCCTCCGTGAGGGCGGCCTTGTCCGGCACCATGAGGGCCACGCAGTAAGGATCCTGGTTATTGTGCAGCACGCAGGCGTTCACCCACTTGGAGGTTTCGGTAATGTTGTCCTCGAAGCCTTCCGGGGAATATTTTTCACCGTCCGACGAGATGAGGAGGCTCTTGAACCGGCCCACCACATACAGGAAATCCGGGTCTTCCTTGCAGATGTAGCCCATGTCTCCGGTATGCAGCCAGCCGTCCACCACCGTGTCTGCGGTGGCCTTGGGATTCTTCCAGTAGCCGGCCATCACGTTTTCTCCGCGGATGACGATTTCTCCCTTCTCTCCGTTCGGAAGCTGCTTTCCTTCCGCATCCAGGATGACGCAGTCCATGGGCTTGACGATGCGGCCCGACGAGCCGAAGCGGGCATGGCCCTCCGAATTGGCGCAGATGATGGGGGTGGCTTCCGTGAGGCCATAGCCCTGGAACATGGGCATGCCCACGGCGCAGAAGAAACGCTGCAGCTCGATGTCCAGCAGGGCGCCGCCGCCTACGAAGAAGCGCATGCGGCCGCCGAAACTCTCCCGCACCTGCTTGAAGAGGATCTTGTCGAACAGGCTCACCAGGGGCTTTCTCCAGAAAGTGCCGCCGGTGCCCCGGTTATAGTATTCCTTGTTGTATTTGATGGCGTTGTTGAGGGCGAAGTTGAAGAGTTTCTCCACCTTGGGGCCCTTTTTCTTGATGCCGGACTCTATGTTCTTCTTGAAGTTGCGGGCCAGGGCGGGCACCGACAGCATCACATGCGGACGGGTTTCCGAAATGGCCGCCGGGACGTTCCGGAGCGTGGCCAGCGCATTCTTGCCGATGGGGACGAAGGCGATGGAACCGCCGTAAGACATGAGGGTGTACATGCCGGCCACATGGGCGAAGCAGTGGTCCAGCGGCAGGATGACCAGCAGCACCTCGTTCTCCCCGATGGAGATGACCGAGCGGCCCTGCTCCACGTTGGCGGTGTAGTTGCGGTGCGTGAGGAGGATCCCCTTCGGGTCTGCCGTGGTGCCTGAAGTATAGGAGATGTTGGCATAGTCGTCCGGGCCGATGCTCCTGAAACGGGCCTCGAATTCCGGGCGGTGAGCCTTGAGGAATTCATCGCCCATCTTCTGGATTTCCGACATGCGGATTTCCTTGGCTTCCAGTTTGTCATAGTCGAAGGCGGTATCGTCAAAGACGATGACCCGCTCCACGGCGGGGCATTCCGGGAGGATGGCGCGGATCTTGGGCAGGTGGTTGCCCGACACCAGGATCCATTTGGATTCCGAGTGGTTGATGCGGAAGATGAGGTCTTTCCCTTCCCCGAGGTTCACCGAGAGGGGGACATCCACGGCGCCGGCATACAGGGCGCCCATTTCCGCAATCACCCACATGGCGCGGCTCTCCGACAGGAGGGCTATCTTGTCTCCTTTCTTGAGGCCCAGCGACATGAGGCCCGCGCCAATGCGGTAGGCGGTCTCACGGGTCTGTTCCTGGGTAATCTCCAGCCACTTTCCGTCCACTTTCTCCCGCAGGTACACGTTATTGGGGAACTGGCGGGAATACTTTTCAATAAAATCGATGATGGTGATTCTTTCTGCCATGGTTATTTTCGTTCAGGTTGTCTTATGGGGCTTTATTCCGCAGGGAAGAGGCCGTACAGTTCGGCGTCTATCTTGTCGGTAATATATTGGAAATCTTCCGGATTGTTCTCGAACTTGATGTTGTCCACGTCGATGATCAGCAGGCGGCTCTTGTAGTCCCGGATCCAGTCTTCGTAACGCTGGTTGAGGCCGGTGATATAGTCGATGCGGATGGAGCGCTCGTAGTCCCGCCCGCGCTTCTGGATCTGGGCGATGAGGTTGGGAATGCTGGAGCGGAGGTAAATCATGAGGTCCGGCGGGTTCACCAGCGACATCATGAGGTCGAACAGGTCTGAGTAGTTCTCGAAATCCCGCGTGGACATGAGTCCCATCGCATGGAGGTTGGGGGCGAAGATGCGGGCGTCTTCATAGATGGTGCGGTCCTGGATGATCACCTCCTTGTGCTTGGAGATTTCCACCACATCCTGGAAGCGCTTGTTGAGGAAGTAGACCTGGAGGTTGAACGACCAACGCTCCATGTCTTCGTAGAAGTCTGCCAGATAAGGGTTGAAATCGACCGATTCGAATTTGGGCGTCCAGCCGTAATGGGCCGCCAGCATGCGGGTGAGCGTGGTCTTTCCACTGCCGATATTTCCTGCGATTGCGATGTGCATATGGTAACTATTTAGAATAATCCGTACAGTTCCGCGTCTATGCGGTCCGTGATGAGGGCGAAATCTTCCGGACGATGGAGGAAATCCAGGCTGTCCGTGTCTACCGTGATGAGCCGGCCCTTGTACTCCGAAATCCACTTCTCATAGCGTTCGTTGAGGCCGGAAAGATACTCGATGGAGATGGTCTGCTCATAGTCCCGTCCGCGTTTCTGGATTTGGGCGACGAGGTGGGGGATGCTGGAGCGGAGATAGATCATGAGGTCCGGTTCCTTCACCACTTCCATCATCACGTTGTAAGTGTCCATGTAGGTATTGTAGTCCCGTTCCGAGAGATTCCCCTGGGCGTAGTTGTTGGCCACGAAGATGTGGACGCCCTCGAAAAGGGTTCGGTCCTGGATGATGACATCCTTGGACTTGGAGATTTCCAGGACGTCGTGCAGGCGCTGCTGCAGGAAATACATCTCCAGGGCGAACGACCACCGCTTGATGTCTGCGTAATAGTCTGCCAGGTACGGATTGTAGGTGACCGACTCGAACTTGGGCGTCCAGCCGTAATGGCGCGCCAGAAGGGTGGTGAGCGTGGTTTTTCCGCTGCCGATATTTCCTGCGATTCCTATGTGCATACCGCTCGGGACTTTATTCTACAAAGTTGGGAAAAAGTTCGTACATTTGCAACGATAATTTGACCGCCTATGCTCCATTCACGCATCTTTCCGTTTAACCCCCTGGGGACCAATTGTGTAGTGCTCTGGACCAGTGGTTCGGGCACCTGCACGGTGGTGGACCCGGGCATGTCTTCGGACGAGGGGGAAGAGCAGCTCCTGGCCTTCTTCCGTTCAGAAAAGCTCACTCCGGAAGCCATCCTTCTCACCCATGGCCACTTCGACCATTGCTGGGGCGTGGAACGCCTGCTGGCGCATTTTTCCATCCCTGTCTACCTGCATCCGGCCGACCTGGAAATGCTGCGGAAAGGACCGGGCGTTTTCCGGGGCATGCAGTCGCTGAAAATGATGCAGCACGACTTTCCCGTGGAGCCGCTGGCGGACGGACAGGTGCTGCAGCTTTCCGGGGCCTCCTTCCAGGTCATCCATACGCCCGGGCACACCCCCGGAGGCGTTTGCTTCTGGTCGGAACGAAACAACCTCCTGCTGTCCGGCGACACGCTCTTTGCCGGCAGTATCGGCCGCACGGACCTGGACGGCGGAGACTACGATGTCCTCATGCAGAGCATCCTGCACAAACTCCTGGTCCTGCCCGGAGAAACGGATGTCATACCCGGCCACGGCCAGCCCACCACCATCGCCCGGGAAGGGGTGGCCAATCCCTTCCTCCAGCCCTTCAATGAAGCGGACGATTCCTCCTGGTGGAACCAGGACGGGATTTCCATCCATGGGGACGATATCTCCTAAGTTCCAATTGGCATTCTGAGCCCTATCTGTCATTCTGAGCGAAGCGAAGAATCTCATGAAAATCATCTGGTTAGACACCATCGACTCCACCAATTCCGAAGCGCTGCGACGGCTCCCGTCGCTCCCTTCGTCCGTAGTGCTGGCCGCCCGGGAACAGACTGCCGGCCGCGGCCAGCGCGGCAACCAGTGGTTCAGCGCCCCGGGGCAGAACCTTACGTTTTCCATCGTACTGCAGCTGGGCCGGAGCAAGGCATCGGATTCGGGGGACGGACTCCCCGGTTCCACTTCCCCGGACCACCTTCCCGCCCTCCCGATTGCCGACACCCCCTGGCTCAATTTCCTGGCAGCCATCGTCGTGGCGGACTTTGTCTCCGGACTGGGCGCAGACTGCCGCATCAAGTGGCCCAACGACATTTATGCAGGCTGGGACAAACTCTGCGGCATGCTCATCGAGAATTCGCTATCCGGCGGGTTTGTGGCCGCCTCGGTAATAGGTATCGGCCTGAATATGAATCAGTTAAAATTTCCCCAACTAGCCCGTGCCACTTCCGTCGCCCGCCTCACCGGCGGCCACTACTACCTGGACGAAAGCCTGGATCTCCTGGTGCAGCAGTTCGAGCAGGCACTCCCCGCCATCTTCGACCCCTCGCAGCGCCAGGCCCTTTTCAGCCGCTACACCTCCCGCCTCTTCCAGAAAGATGTCCGCGCCCGCTACCACGACCTCCTCACCGGCCGCGAATTCGACGGCATCATCCGCGGCGTGGAGCCCGACGGCCGCCTCCGCATGGAAGACGCCCTCACCGGCGCCCCCCTCCTCTACCGCTTCAAAGAAGTGGGGTATATCCTTTAGGCCCCGCTTGCAATTACCCGCTTGTCATTCCCTTGTCATTCTGAAAAGGGTTCAACCCGACAAGGAATCTCCCTTCGGCTTTTGCTAGCTTTCCTCTCTCATGTCATGCACTCATGTCATGCTGAACATGGCCTAGCCCGATGAGGCATCCCTTCGGCTAACGCTAGCTTTCCTCTCTCATGTCATGCCCTTACGTCATGCCGAACAGGGCGTAGCCCGACAAGGTAGCCCCTCGGCGAGTCCCTTTCTATCATGGTCCGGCACTTCCAGATTCATGGCTGTTCCAGGTCCCACGAGGGGGGCCGTTTCAGGTCGATGGCATTTCCGTTACAGGTCCCGGTGGATTCTGTTTCGGGTCCCGGGCGTTTTCGTTTCAGGTCTGCAAAATCTTTTTGACTTGGAACGCTAGACGCGCTGAGTGGCCAATTTGCGTTACAGTTCGGCCAAAAAATGCAGACCTGAAACGGTTGACTCCATGACCGGGAACACTTCAGCCCATGACCTGCAACGCTGCGGAACCTGGCCTGCAACACTCCCCATGACCTGCAACGCTACGGAACCTGGCCTGCAACACTCCCCATGACCTGCAACGCTACGGGGCCTGACCTGCAACACGTCCCGCGACCTGTAACGCTACGGGGCCTGACCTGCAACACCCAGCCCAGGACCTGCAACGCTACGGGGCCTGACCTGCAACACCCAGCCCAGGACCTGCAACGCTACGGAACCTAACCTGCAGCACTGCGCCCCCAGGACCGGCCATGCGGAAGAACCGGAAGTGCACGGCCCGTACTCCTGAAACCCGGGGAACAGATTGGCCCGTCCTGCCATTACTGTTTTGTCAGAAGCCTTGCCACGAGTTCCCGGCTCATCTGAAGGCATCGGGCCAATTGGGGGATGCCGGTCCGGTACGACCTGTACAGGTACGGAAGGACGAAGGCCTTCTGCTCCGGCGTCAGCTCAACGACAGCCTTGTGATACCATTTTTCTGCCAGACGTGCAATGATGGCCAGCATCTCGGTATCCGTATGCCTGATTCTGCCGTTCATGACCAGCAACTGCTGCATTTCGGCCGGATTCACCGTTCCGATGGATTTCAGGTAAAAAGCCTGGTCGTTGTTGAAGGCACTTTCCAGATACGGATAACAGCAGGCACTGGCCGGTTCCACAGAATAGTCGGCATTCAGGACCCATGGAACCTGTGACAAGTCTTCGTGTGTCCGGAAAAGCCGGATTCTCTCCCGGCGGGACAGATCGGCAACACGTCGAGTCCCGGCCGGGCACCGGCCCCCGACAAACATCCCCCGGTAAGAAGACCAGCGGTAATCTTCGATCCTCTCGCCCGTATCGGCGGCATTCCGGGGGATGTAGGCCAGCGCATTCCGCACATACCAGTCAGAATCCAGATACTGCACATTGATATCCGACCGGGTCATGATGCCCGTCTCGTTGTACTTCCAGCTTAAGAATTGCGAATGCCTTTTTTTGATGAGTTCCCCCGTCCGGCGTGCGGCATCGATTCCCGAAGCCAAAATAGCCGTGTGCCCGTGATTCGACATGGCTATCTCTGAAATAACCTGGCAGTCATTCTTCCAGGCGCTCAGGTAAAACGATTTCTCAAGATGGTCATAATCTTCGTCGTCCCGGCACAGCAGCACGGATTCCATCCCTTCCAAACTGATATGGAAGGGATACATTTTCTGCACCTTACCCCCCGGCATCGTCCGGACCACCACTCTTTGGAAAGCCATAAAGGTCTAGTTTTTCAGGCCGAATCCCTTGAAGCCCTTCATGGGCATGACAGACGTACCTCCTCCGAATGTAACAGGGCGGATCATTTTGGAAGGGTCGTATCCGAAAGGCCGCTTCAGTTTGTTGGCCAGTTTCTCATAATGAGGAATATAACTGAACATCATCGTCCACCAGAATTGCTCGGCATGGTCATAAGGCTCGGCGCATGCCATGATTTCCGCCATGGCCAGATAACGGATGGCCTTGCTGGCATGCTGGTCCCTCTTCTTCCAGATCTGGTCTACCATGCCCCGGATGGCCTTCTTATTGAGGTCGTCATTCTTAGCCATCAACGCCATCAGGTCTGACGGAGGATTGTCGACACTGTCGGCAAATTCAAAATCGGTGCTGAAGGACATCTGCCCATCATCGTCCACCAGGACTTCCAAAAACTTTTTCATACGCATTAGAGTTAAAAGAATAATACCCATTTCAGCTGGAGCATCGCCAGCTGTCCTTGTCCGGCGGGAGAAAGAATTCTCACCCGTGCCGATGCAAACATATCATCTTTTGAAACCCGATGCAAGGGGTGCCCTTCAATAAGTGTGGTATCACACGAATAAATGCAAGATTCCACCGATTATGTGTTGTTTCTACCGATTTTCACCTGCCCCAAACAGTCGTCCGGATGCGACCAGAAGATTCTTCAGCTCAGCATGACAGTCTCTTGCCATTCCCCTGCTTGTCATTCTGAGGAGGGTGCAACCCGATGAGGCATCCCCTCCGCTGACGCTTGCTTTCCTCTCTCATGTCATGCCCTCATGTCATGCTGAACATGGCCTAGCCCGATGAGGCATCCCTTCGGCTAACGCTAGCTTTCCTCTCTCATGTCATGCCCTTACGTCATGCCGAACAGGGCGTAGCCCAACTCCCCTCCGTCAGTTCCTCTCCCATTATATGGTCCGGCAGTTCCAGATCCATGGCTGTTACAGGTCCCGGGGGTCTGTTCTGGTCGATGGCATTGCCGTTACAGGTCACGGGAGATTCCGTTTCGGGTCCCGAGGGGTTCCGTTACGGGTCCCGGGCGTTTCCGTTTCAGGTCTGCAAAATCTTTTTGACCTGGAACGCCAGACGCGCTGAGTGGCCGATTTGCGTTACAGTTCGGCCAAAAAATGCAGACCGGGAACGGTTGACTCCATGACCGGGAACACTTCAGCCCATGACCTGCAACGCTACGGGACCTGACCTGCAACGCGTCCCGCGACCTGTAACGCTACGAAACCCGACCTGCAACGTTACGGGACCTGACCTGCAACACTCCCCGCAACCTGTAACGCTACGGAACCTGACCTGCAACACCCAGCCCATGACCTGCAGCACTGCACCCGCAACCTGTAACACTGCGATTCATCACCTGATACACTTCAGCCCATGACCTTCTACGGAAGGGCCGAAGGCGAGTGTGAACGACGGAACGGGGCCTGTCACAGAAGGGACGATGCAAAAATCTGCAGAAATCTTCGTATCTTTGTAGACTCCCGTTCGGCCACCGAGGAGCCGGCAGGAAGGAGCCGGCAGGAAGGAGCCGGCAGGAAGGAACCGGCAGGAAGGAACCGGCAGGAAGGAACCGGCAGGAAGGAACCGGCAGCAACTGGCGAAACAAGCAGCAACTTCCAGTCCGGCCAGCCATTCAGTAAGCGAGGAAGAGACAGATGCCGCAGAGCGAGGGAAAGAAACAACTCCCGCAGAAAGGGAAAAAGAAACACATGCCGCAAAAAGGATACATACAGGTACGCGGGGCGCGGGCGAACAACCTGCAGAACATAGACGTAGACATTCCCCAGGGGAAGTTCGTGGTGGTGACGGGACTGTCCGGGAGCGGCAAGAGCTCGCTGGCGTTCGACACCATTTATGCGGAAGGGCAGCGGCGCTACATGGACACGCTGTCCACCTACGCCAAGCACTTCATGGGCATCCTGGAAAAGCCGGAGGTGGAGGAAATCAAGGGGCTGAGCCCCATCATCGCCATCGAGCAGAAGACCACCGGCAACAATCCCCGCTCCACGGTGGGCACCATCACGGAAATCTACGACTTCCTGCGCCTGCTGTACGCCAAGGGCTCCCGGGCCTATTCGCCGGACAGCGGCCGGGAGATGGTCCGATACACGGACAGCCAGATTGTGGACCTGGTGATGACCCGCTACGCCGGGCGCCGATGCTACCTGCTGGCTCCGCTCGTGCGCGGCCGGAAGGGCCATTACCGGGAGCTGTTCGAGCAGCTGAGAAAGCGCGGCTACACAGACGTCCGTATCGACGGAGATATCCAGGTGCTCCAGCTTGTATCGGCCCTGGACCGCTACAAGCCCCATTTTATCGAGCTGGTGGTAGACCGCCTGAAGCCCGAGGCCGGGGACGACCGCCGTATAAGGGAATCCGTGGCACGGGCGCTCAACCTGGGCAAAGGATCCCTGGCCGTGCTGGACGCCGGCACCGGCGAGCTGGCCCATTTCTCCAAACACCTGGTGGATCCGGAAAGCGGCCTTTCGCTCCCGGAGCCCCAGCCCCACAGTTTCTCCTTCAATTCGCCGCAGGGGTACTGCCCCCACTGCAAGGGCCTCGGGACCATCGTGGACGTAAATATCGACACCATCATCCCGGACCGCAGCAAATCGGTGGCGGACGGCGCCATCGTCCCGCTGGGAAAGGTGCGGGAGAACCGCAAGTTCGACATCATCCGCTCCATCGCCCGCAAATACAACTTCAGCCTCTATGACCCGGTGGATGCCCTGCCGGACGAAGTGGTGAGCCTCCTCGTGTTCGGCTCGGAAGACCTTTTCCGCGTGGGGGAAGGCAACCTTTCGGAAATGGAGAGCTGGGACGGCGTGATTGACCATATAGAAGACACGGTCACCTGCCCGGTGTGCGGCGGCACGCGCCTCAATGCCGGCGCCCTCTGCTTCAAGATAGACGGAAAGACCATCCCGGAAGTGGCCGCCATGGAGATGACGGAGCTCAGAAAATGGCTGGACGATATTCCCAAAAGCTTCACCCAGAAGGAGTTGAATGTCTCGCGGGACATCCTCAAGGAGCTCCGGGAAAGGGTGCAGTTCATGCTGGACGTGGGGCTGGACTACCTGTCGCTGGACCGCGCCACCGGCTCCCTTTCCGGCGGGGAAAGCCAGCGCATCCGCCTGGCCACCCAGATAGGCACCAAGCTGGTGAATGTGCTGTATATCCTGGACGAACCGTCCATCGGCCTGCACCAGAAAGACAACCGCAAACTCATCGGCTCCCTCAAGACCCTCCGGGACGAGGGAAATTCGGTGATGGTGGTGGAGCACGATGCAGAAACCATGCTCAGCGCCGACTGGCTGGTGGACGTGGGCCCCGGCGCCGGGGAAAACGGCGGAAGAATCTGCCTGAGCGCCCCGCTCCAGACCCTGCTGAAAGACGTGCCGATGGACCCGGAAACGGCCTCCCATGCGGTCCTGGGGCCTTCCCTGACGCTGGAATACCTCAAGGGGAAGCGCACGATTGGCGTACCTTCTGTCCGCCGTCCCGGAAACGGTCATTTCCTCACGCTCCGCGGGGCCTCCGGCAACAACCTCAAGCACATTGACGTGCGCTTCCCGCTGGGCTGCCTCATCGGGGTGGCGGGCCTTTCCGGCAGCGGCAAAAGCTCGCTGGTGAACGAGACCCTCATGCCCATCCTCAAGCGCAAGTTCTACAGGGCCAAAGACAAGCCCCTTCCCTACGATTCCATTGAGGGAGTGGAGTTTATCGACAAACTAATCGAGATTGACCAGTCGCCCATCGGACGCACGCCGCGTTCCAATCCGGCCACCTTCACCGCCGTCTTCAACGACATCCGCGCCCTCTTCGAAGATACGCCGGATGCCAAGGTGCGCGGCTTCAAGGCGGGCCGCTTCTCCTTCAACGTGCCCGGGGGCCGATGCGAAGAGTGCAAGGGGGCAGGCATCAAGGTCATTGAGATGAATTTCCTGCCGTCGGTGCACGTGGCCTGCGAAGCCTGCGGCGGCAAGCGCTACAAGGAGGACACCCTGGCCGTCCGCTACAAGGGAAAGAGCATCAACGACGTGCTGGAAATGCCTGTCAGCGAGGCCTATGAGTTCTTCCGGCCCGTTCCCAAGATTGCCGCCAAACTGAAAACCATGGTGGACGTGGGGCTCGGCTACGTGCGCCTTGGGCAGAGCGCCGTCACCCTTTCCGGCGGCGAAAGCCAGCGCATGAAACTGGCCGCAGAGCTGTCCCGCCCTTCCACCGGCTCCACCCTCTACATTCTGGACGAGCCCACCACCGGCCTGCACTTCGAAGATATCCAGGTGCTCCTGGGCGTGCTCCAGCGCCTGGTGGACGCCGGCAATACCGTCATCATCATCGAACACAACCTGGACGTGCTCAAAAGCGTGGACTGGCTCCTGGACATGGGACCGGAAGGCGGCCGCCGCGGCGGACGGGTAGTGGCAGAAGGCACCCCGGAACAGATAGCAAAAGACCCGGCGTCTGTCACCGGGCCTTTCCTCAGAGAACTGTTGTAAAGCTATGTCCCTACTCCCGGCTATAACCGGCCAGGGAAGCAATCAGGGGGGCGATTTCCGTATTGTCGCGGACAGCGCCGAAGGCAGCGGCTGCGGGGCCGTCGGCATACAGGCCCACCGGCGAACCGGAATGGGAACCGTAGCTCCACTGATAACCCGCCGCGGCATTGAGGCAGCGCACGGCGTCCGACACCATCTTGGA
>JAEEGL013544456.1_pt1 | contig 60933 bp, 53 predicted proteins | sample 9134231 | NCBI WGS metagenome assembly JAEEGL01 (sample SAMN16246548, study PRJNA631951) | gut metagenome | biome: gut microbiome; feature: rumen; material: fiber-attached | host: Bos | place: Iran: Karaj | collected 2018-10
CCTCCCCCGTCTCGTCGTCGCATGGTCGATGATATCGTCGTGGACGAGGATCGCCGTCTGGAACAGCTCGAACGCCGTGGCGGCCGGATCGCTGAAGGAAAGGTCGGCCGGGTCCGTGAGCGAGTAGCCCAGGATCACGAGCATTCCCCGGATCAGCTTGCCACCCTCGTTGCCGGCAGCAAACGCGCGGTGCAGGAAACCAACCTCTCCGGTCCCGGATCCGTATCCGGCGTTCCAGGTCCGGACCGCCTCCTCGAGACGGGGCCGGTTTTCCAGGAGGAAGAGCGTGAAGCGGAGCAGATCCGCCGCAGCCCGGATCTCCGAGCGAAGCGTGGACGCGCCGCCGGTCAGGCCGTATTCTTTCGCCGGTTCCGGCGGATTTTCGGCCAGGTACGCTGCGAATTCCTCGAGAGACGCCACGTGGACGGTCTCGGCCGCCCTCCGGCACGTCTCGTACAGTTCTTTCGTGTTGGAACTGTTCCGCCCGCCGAACACGAAGACCGTGTCGCAGCCCTCCGCCATCGCGAGCGAACTCTGACAGATGCTCTTCTGAGCGCCGCAGACGGTGTTCCGGAACGTGATCTCGTGCGTTTTCCCGAACCGTCCGGCAAACGCCTCCGCCACCTCCCGCGCCGCCTCCTCGCCGAAAGTAGTCTGGGAAACGAGCAGGATCTCGCGCGCGAAGCCGTCCGCCAGAGCGTCCACGTCCTCCTTCGTCTGGATCAGCGCCGAGGGAGGCGCATTCTCCCCGATCCACCCTAGGATCCCCGTGACTTCCGGATGGTTCCGCTTGCCGATCACGACGACGGACGCGCCGTCCCGTCCGGCGTTCCGGACGTATTCGTGGATTTTCGTCACGTTGGGGCAGGTGGCGTCCGCTATGCGGATCCCGCGCGAGGAGAGATCGTCGTAAGTGCTCTTCGGTTCTCCATGAGCGCGGATCAGCACCGTATCGCCCGGCCCCGCTTCGGAGGGGTCTTCCGCAAGACAGGCACCCGCTTCCGTCAAGCGTGCCATGACGCCGGGGTTGTGGAGCAGTTCGCGGAGCAGGACGACCCGCTCGCCGGGCTTCGAGTCGGCCAGAAGCCGCTCGGCCGTCTCCACCGCCCGCCGGGATCCGTAGCAGGTCCCGCAGACATCGGATATTCTGATCATGCCGTCCTCCGTCACATCTTTTCGATCTCGGCCATCAGGGCTTCCACCATCTCGTCCTCCCGGACGCGGCGCACGATCTCGCCCTTCTTGAAAATCAGGCCACAGCCCTTTCCGCCGGCAATACCGATATCCGCTTCCTTCGCTTCACCGATCCCGTTCACGTCGCAGCCCATCACCGCCACATGAAGGTCCTTCCGGATCCCGCGGCAACGCCGTTCCACTTCCTCCGCAATGGGGATCATATCGTATTTCGTCCGTCCGCAGGTTGGACAGGAAGTAAAGACGATGCCGTGATGCCGAAGCCCGAGCGCCGAGAGGATCTCGTAGGCGCAGGTCACTTCCTCGACGGGATCCCCGGTCAGCGAAACGCGGACCGTGTCGCCGATCCCCCGGGAGAGGATCGCCCCGATCCCGACTGCCGACTTGACGGCGCCGGACCGGACGGTACCCGCCTCCGTGATCCCGACGTGCAGGGGGTAGGAGACCGCCTCCGAAAGGCGGGTATACGCTTCGATGGAGGTCGCCGCGTCGGAGGATTTGATGGCGACCACGATATCCGTGAAGTTCATCTCCTCCAGAAGCCGGACATTGCGCAGAGCGCTTTCCGTCAGCGCCTCTGCCGTGACGCGGCCGTACTTCTCGAGCAGGTCTCGCTCGAGGGAGCCGGAGTTGACGCCGACCCGGATCGGGATCCCCCGGTCCTTCGCCGCCGCCGCCACGGCCGCCACCCGGTCCCGGTCCCCGATGTTCCCGGGGTTGATTCGGACCTTGTCAGCACCGTTCCGGATCGCGGCCAGCGCCAGCCGGTAGTCGTAATGGATATCCGCGATCAGCGGGATATGGATGGACTTTTTGATCGCCGGCAGGGCATCCGCCGCCTCCGGGGTGTTCACGGTGACCCGGACCAGCTCGCAGCCCGCCTCTTCCAGGCGGAGGATCTGGCCAACAGTGGCGGATACGTCCGCCGTTTCCGTGTTGGTCATGGACTGGACCGCGACGGGATGTCCCCCGCCGATCGTCACACCGCCGATCGCGACCGTTTTCGTTTCGTTCCGGTTTGCCATGCCGCCCTCCCGCTTCGTTTTCTTCGGTCTCATTATACCCGAGGTCTTCCGCCGTGTCAAGAAACGCCGGGTCCGCGGGAAAATGAAAATGGCGTCCGGGGAAGGCCGGACGCCGTCTTTTCAAGCTAATACCCGGATTCGAACCGGGGACCTCGTCCTTACCAAGGACGCGCTCTACCAACTGAGCCATATTAGCGATTCCGCCGGCGGTACTCCGCCGACGCCGTTTATTATAGCAGACCTCTTTCTCTTTGTCAACCCCATTTTCGCAAAAAAGCGGAAAAAAGGACGGTGCGTTCCGGACAGCGGAAAACGCCGCTCTGAGGCGGCGTTTCGACTTCGGGGCGGCACCCCGCAACTCACCATTCGTACTGGAAATCGATGGCTCCGGCAACGGAATCGTCCGCCACGCAGATGAACGTCTTGCCGGAATTGAGGATCAGTTCGTCTCCGTTCCGGTACTCGATATGCACCGTGTCGCGCTCGCCCGGTCTGGACCAGTTCACCACCTTGCGGCGTCCGTTCGTGATATAGTAGCCCTGTCCCTCGCCCACGGTACTGACGCTGAGCCGTCCGGCGTCGTCGCCGGCGATCAGCCGGATCTTCGTGAACAGGATGAGGACGTTCTTCACGGAGAGCTGCTCGCCGGTGTTTCCGTCCACATGCGGCATGCCGTCGTACTGGTAGCGGAGGTATCCGCCGGTCTTTTCGTCATAGACGAAATCCACCGTCTGGATCGGGGTCAGCTCCATCCGGACGTGGGTGGCGGGACTCCCGGCCAGCTGATGGTCCGTCTTCTCGTCGTAAAAACTGAACATCGGTACGTAGTCCGGATCCAGCGCCGTCCGGTAGCCCATCATGTCGATCCCCTCCGCGATCCCCTTCCCGGAGGTCATGAGACTGTGCTCCATGCCCATGCTGCTCCAGCGCTCCTCGTCCCGCCAGAAGGTCTTCGGCGCGTACATGTTCACGCCGTCCAGCCGGTCGGTCCTCCGCCGGAACAGTTCTTCGTAGGCCTGGCTGCTTCCGCCTGCGTGAACGTAGATGGCGTCGTGGTTGTCGAGGAAATCGACAAAATAGTCCCGGGAGGACCGGACGGATCCGACCGTTCCCAGTTTCTCATAATCGGAGACCAGCATCATGATCCGGGTGATACCGCCTTCCGCGGAGCATTCATAGTAGATGTCGCCGTCGCAGAGTCCCGGCTGGGGCAGGCTGACGTCGATGTTGTTGATCATGATGGCCACAGGGCGGCGGTCCCGTTCCTCTTTCGTCACGGTCCTGCCGTTCAGGTAGTTGAAGATCCGGTCCCCTTCCGGCGTCGTGTCGCCCGGCGCCGTCCGCCCGTCTTCCCCGGACGCGTCCGCGATCGCCGTCGAGGGATCCTCGAGGAGCTCCTCCTCGTCGGGCAATGCGCTCTCCGTCCCCGCGGCCGGTCTGTTTTCTATTTCGCTTTCCGCCGGGGCCGTTTCGGTCAGGGCGGGCGACGGGCCCGCTTCCTCCGTGCCGTCCGGACCGGGGTCCCGGTCGCAGGACACAGTCAGAAGAAGGAGAAGTGCCAGCAGTATGATCTTTTTTGCCATCGTTCGTCCAGCTTTCGGTTGTTCCAAGTAGATCCATGCGGATCGGACCGCGCTCGGCGGTCCCTCTATTGTAGTGGATATCCCGGCCCCTGTCAAGAGAGGCCGGGCAGTGGAAAAGGGAGGCCGGAGCCTCCCTTCTGAGTCGTTACAGGTCGCAGTTCCCGACCGTGCGCGGGAACGGGATCACGTCGCGGATGTTGGAGACGCCGGTCAAGTACATGACGCAGCGTTCGAAGCCAAGGCCGAAACCGGCATGACGGGCGGAACCGTATTTCCGGAGATCCAGATAGAAACCGTAGTCCTCCTTGTTCAGTCCCAGTTCGTCCATGCGCTTCTCGAGCAGGTCGGGATCGTCCTCTCTCTGGGAACCGCCGATGATCTCCCCGATGCCGGGCACGAGGCAGTCCATAGCCGCCACGGTCCTCCCGTCCGGATTCAGTTTCATATAGAACGCCTTGATCTCCTTCGGATAGTCCGTCACGAAGACGGGGCGTTTGAAGATCTCCTCGGTCAGGTAGCGTTCGTGTTCCGTCTGCAGGTCGCAGCCCCAGAACACCTTGTAGTCGAATCGGTCGTTATTCTGCTCAAGCAGCGAGACGGCCTCGGTATAGGTGACCCGGCCGAAATCGCTGGTCATCACATGATTCAGGCGATCGAGCAGGCCGGGATCGACGAACTGATTGAAGAAGGCCATCTCCTCCGGGGCGTTCTCGAGAACGTACCCGATGACGTACTTCAGCATCTCCTCCGCCATCTCCATGTTGTCGGAAAGATCGGCGAAGGCCATCTCCGGCTCGATCATCCAGAACTCGGCGGCGTGCCGCGTGGTGTTGGAGTTCTCCGCCCGGAAGGTGGGGCCGAACGTGTAGATGTTGCGGAAGGCCATGGCGAACGTTTCGCCGTTGAGCTGGCCGGAAACGGTCAGGTTGGTGCTCTTTCCGAAGAAGTCCTCGGAAAAGTCCACCGCCCCGTCCTCGGTCTTCGGCACATTGTCGAGATCCAGCGTGGTGACCCGGAACATCTCGCCGGCGCCCTCGCAGTCGGAACCGGTGATCAGCGGGGTGTGCACATAGATGAAATTCCTCTCCTGGAAAAACCGGTGGATGGCGTAGGCGGCCAGAGAACGGACCCGGAACACGGCCTGAAACAGATTGGTACGGGGGCGGAGATGGGAAATGGTCCGGAGATACTCGATAGTATGCCGCTTTTTCTGAAGCGGATAATCCGGCGTGGACGCGCCTTCCAGACAGACGGAGGTCGCCTTGATCTCAAAGGGCTGCTTGGCATCCGGCGTCTCCACAATCCTCCCTTCCACGATGATCGCGGATCCCACGTTGAATTTCGAGATCTCGGCAAAATTCGGGAGCGTGTCGTCGTAGACGATCTGGATGGGCGTGAAGAACGTGCCGTCCGACAGCATGATGAAGCCGAAGGATTTCGAGGCACGGACGCTCCGGACCCAGCCGCCCACCGACACATGGTCGTGATCGACGGACGCCCGGTCTCTGTACAGCGTGCGGATGCTGGTAAGTTTTTCCATTTTTTCTTCCCTCTGTCTCGAAGTTTGTCAGATCGGGAGACGGGACCCCGTTTTCCGATGGTCTATTATATCACTCTTTTTTTCGTTTGGCAAGGGTGCGCTTCATTTTTTCACGTTCCTGAGAAGGCGTCCCCGGGACCCGTCCCCGGCCGGTTTTTCGCAAAAAGAACTTGACTTTTCCCGCCGGATACGGTATCATATTAGTTGCATGTTTTACGCATGCTTTTTGCATCTGTGCTGACACATCCGGCGGCGCAAAGGCCGGCGGATGCACAAAACATCGGATCGCGCGGAGAAGAATCACGGACGGGCCGTCAGTACCGTCCATGAAACACGACCCGCGCGCAGATGGCGTCTTCACAGCAACTGAATAGTCTGATGTTCACATCCGGCAGTTTTAACAAAACCGTGGCGCGGTCGTCCGCGCCTGAGAGGTCGCAGCGAGCGCCCGTTTCCAAGGCGGAAACGGCGCGCACAACTCTTTGCGGGGGCTGCGATCAGCCGTGTGTGGGTCTCGCGCAGGGCTGATTATCGGCTTACGCGGAGCGCGTCGGACGCAGGCTCTGCCCGGGTTCCCCCCGGCGCGTGGGCGAGGCGTCCGGATGGCGTGCTCCTGGAGCGCCCCTCCGGGCCTCCGGTGATACCTTTGCCGCAAAGGGGGATGCAAAATGAACGAACAGAATATCATCGAGTTGAAGAACATCACCGTGCGTTTCGACGGGGAGACCGTGCTTGACGACCTGAATCTCTCCATCCGGGACGGAGAATTCGTGACCCTTCTGGGGTCCTCCGGCTGCGGCAAAACGACGACGCTCCGCATCATCGCGGGATTTCTCGAACCGGACGAGGGCGAGGTGTTTTTCAACGGGAAGAACATGAATGGTGTTCCCGCACATAAACGTGAGGTCAACACCATTTTTCAGCGCTATGCCCTTTTCCCGCACTACAACGTCTTCGATAATGTGGCTTACGGGCTGAAAGTCCGGCACATGAAGAAGGACGAGATCCGGGAAAGGGTGACGGAAATGCTCCGGCTCGTGAACCTGGAGAGTTTCGCCAAGCGCTCCGTCGCCAAGCTGTCCGGCGGGCAGCAGCAGCGGGTGGCCATCGCCCGGGCACTGGTACTGAAACCGAAGGTCCTTCTTCTCGACGAGCCGCTCTCCGCGCTCGACGCGAAACTCCGGAAGGACATGCAGGTGGAGCTCCGGAACATCCAGCAGGCCACCGGCATCACCTTCATCTTCGTGACCCACGACCAGGAAGAGGCGCTCTCCATGTCCGACACCGTGGTGGTGATGAACGAGGGGCAGGTACAGCAGATCGGCTCTCCGGAGGACATCTACAACGAACCGAAGAACGCCTTCGTGGCCGATTTCATCGGCGAGTCCAACATTCTGGACGGCGTCATGAAGGCGGACTATCAGGCGTATTTCGCCGGTCACCTCTTCACCTGTGTGGACAGCGGGTTCGAGCCCGGCGAAGCCGTCGACATCGTGATCCGTCCGGAAGACGTGGATATCGTGAAGCCGGAGAACGGCATGCTGCGCGGCATCGTCACCTCCGTCACCTTCCTGGGCGTCCATTACGAGATCATCGTGGACATCGGCGGTTTCAAGTGGATGATCCAGACGACGGATTACGCCGCGATGGGCGACCAGGTCGGTCTCGCCATCGACCCAGACGCCATCCACGTCATGAAGAAATCCAAGTACTCCGGTCTCTACGGCGACTATAGCACCTTCTCCGACGAGATGGAGGAGATGAACCAGGTGTCGGAGGAGATGGCCGGAGAACTGGCGGGAGAGTTCGGAGACAGCCGGACCGGCGACGGGGAGGACGATTCATGAAAAAACGTTCCCTCCTGCAGCGTCTCATCGGCGCCCCCTACATCCTGTGGGCAGCCCTCTTCATCGTGATCCCGCTCCTCATCGTCGTCTACTACACCTTCACCGACCAGAACGGTGCCCTGACGCTCTCCAACATCAGAGAACTCCGCGATTACGGCCCGATCTTCCGGGATTCCATCCTCTATTCGGTGGCCGCGACCGTCATCTCCCTGATCCTGGCCTATCCCTTCGCCTACGTCATGAGCCGGAAGCGGGAGAGGACTCAGCGGATCATGATGGTTCTGGTCATGCTCCCCATGTGGATGAGTCTTCTCATCCTGACCTTCTCCTGGATGAACATCCTGGAACGCAACGGCATCCTCAACACGATCCTCTCGAAGCTCGGGATTGCCCCCGCATCGATCATCGGGAAGCCCGGCGCCGTCATCTTCGGGATGGTGTACAACTATATCCCCTACATGATCCTGCCGATCTATTCCGTCATGTCGAAGATCGATCCGTCGGTCCTTGAGGCGGCAGAGGATCTCGGATCCGGCGGCTTCTCCAAACTCCGCCGCGTGATCCTTCCCCTCTCCCTGCCGGGCGTCGTCTCCGGCATCACCATGGTCTTTGTGCCCTCGGTCAGCACCTTCTATATCAGCCAGAAACTGGGCGACGGCAAGATCCTGATGGTCGGCGACGTCATCGAACGGCAGATCCAGAGCCTGAACAACTACAACACAGGCGCCGCCCTGTCTCTCGTCCTGATGGTGATCATCGTCCTCTCGATGGCGCTGATGAAACTGTTCGCCGGCGAGACGGACAGCAGCCTGTACGTGTAGGGGGGTGACGGAATGAAGAAGACCGTCGGCAATGTTTTCATCGGCCTTGTCTATTTCATCCTGTATCTGCCCCTGCTCGTCATGTTCGTCTTCTCCTTCAACTCGGGAAGCAGCACGTCCGTTCTGAAGGGCTTCTCCTTCAAATGGTACGTGGAACTGTTCTCGAACTCCGACGTCATGGAGCCGCTGCAGAACACGCTCCTTCTGGCCGTCCTCTCCGCGTTGATCGCCACTGTCATCGGGACCGCGGCCGCCGTCTATATCTACTACCTGCGGGGACGCGTCTGGAGGCAGACGCTCACGACGGTGACCAACATCCCCATGATGAACCCGGATATCGTGACGGGCGTCTCTCTTATGCTCCTCTTCGTGTTCGTGGGCCGGCTGATCGGCGCCGTCAACTCTCTGAGTTTCGTCACGCTGCTCATCGCCCATATCACGTTCAACATCCCCTATGTGATCCTGAACGTCCTGCCGAAGCTGAACCAGACGGATCCCCACCTGTCCGAAGCGGCGCAGGACCTCGGATCGACGCCCGTGCAGGCTTTCTTCCGGGTGGTCCTGCCGGCCATCATGCCCGGCGTCATGTCCGGTCTGATGATGGCCTTCACGCTTTCTCTCGACGACTTCGTCATCAGCTACTATACCACCGGGGCCAAATTCCAGACGCTCCCGCTCTACATCTTCAACATGGTGAAGAAACCGGTGAAACCGCACATCTACGCGCTCTACAGCTTGATCTGCCTCTTCGTCCTGGTGGTGCTCTTCTTCACGAACATCTCCTCCATCCGGGAAGCCGGCAGAAAAGACAGAAAGAAAACAAAGAAATAAGGTCGGGCTCGCGAAGAGCCCCGCCCTTTCATAAGGAGTACACGAATTGAAAAAGATCATCTCTATCATGCTGGTCGCTCTCATCGCGGTTTTCGCTTTCACTCTCTCCTCCTGCGGCAGTAAATCCACGCTGGATGAGCCCCGTGCCGAGTATACGAGAGACCTCGCCGGCACGACGCTCAACGTATTCAACTGGGGGGTGTATATCTCCGACGGCTCGGAAGGCAGCTTCGACGTGAACGAGGCCTTCGAGGAACTGACCGGCATACACGTGAACTATTCCACCTATGCCTCCAACGAAGCGCTCTACGCCAAACTCAAGTCCGGCGCCGTCTCCTACGACGTGGTCTTTCCTTCCGACTACATGATCGAGAGGATGATCAAGGAGGACATGCTGCAGCCGCTGGACTTCTCGAAGCTGACCAACTACGATCTGGTCGACGAGCAGTACAAGGGACTTTTCTTTGATCCCGAGGACCGTTACAGCGTGCCGTACAGCTACGGCATGACCGGGCTCATCTACAACACCAAGATGGTAGAGGGAGAGCCGGACAGCTGGTCCATCATGTGGGATCCCGCCTACAAGGACAGCATCCTGGTCTTCGACAATCCCCGCGACGCCTTCGGCATCGCGCAGTTCCTGCTCGGGATCGACGTGAACTCCGAAGACAAGGCCGACTGGGACCGCGCCGCCGAGAAACTGGCCGAGATGAAAAAGATCTGGCAGGGCAAGGTCATGGACGAGGTCTTCAACAAGATGGAGGGCGGGAACGCCGCGATCGCCTCGTACTATGCGGGTGACTATATGATCATGTTCGAGAACAATCCGGATCTCGGATTCGTCTATCCGAAGGAAGGATGCAACATCTTTGTGGATTCGGCCTGCGTCACGAAGAACGCCTCGAATTACGACGCCGCCATGATGTATATCAACTTTCTGATGGAGCCGGAGATCGCGCTGGCGAACGCCGAGTACATCTGCTACGGATGCCCCATCACCGCCGTGGTGGAAAACCCGGAGTATTCGTTCTACGAGGATGAGATCCTTTACCCGGAACCGGACGACATGCCGAAGGTCGAATACTTCCACGATATCGATCCGGAGATCCGCTCCTACTACGAGAAACTTTGGGAGAAGATCATCATCTCCGACTGACCGACATGAAAAAAGCGCCACTCGGCGCTTTTTTTGTTTGTCCAAAGCGGATCAGAGCCTGCTGTTCTTTTCGAAAGAACGAACGACCGCCTGCATGACCGCATAACGAAACCGGTTCTTCTCGAGGGCCCGGATCCCTTCAATGGTCGTTCCGCCGGGGCTGGTCACCGCGTCCTTCACGGCGGCCGGATGCGCGCCGGTCGTCTGCAAGAGCTTCGCCGTGCCGAGAATCGTCTGGATCGCGTACTCGGTCGCCTTCTGGCGTGGCAGACCGCATTTGACGGCGCCGTCCGCCAGCGCCTCGACGAAGAGGCAGACGAACGCGGGCCCGCAGCCGCTGATGGATGCGGCCGCGTCGATCAGCGTTTCGGGGAGCCAGTCGAGCCGTCCGGACTTCTCGAAGAGATCTTCGAACGTTCTCTTCTGCTCCTCGCTGACGCCGACGCTGTCGCACAGGATCATCGCCTCGCCGACGGAAGCCGCCACGTTGGGCATGATCCGAATCACCGGAACTTCCCCGCCGGCCAGCGAACGGACGTCCTGCATGGAACGTCCCGCCATCATGGTCACGAATACAGGCCCGCCCTCCCGGATAGCCAGAGCCGGCCGGATCTCGTCGAACAGCGCGGCTGCCGCCTGCGGTTTCACGCCGATCACAAGGTAGTCCGCGCCGGACGCGGCCTCGGCGGCGCCGACGACGGAGCAGCCGGCCTCGGCCCAGCGGGCGGTCATCTCCGGGCGCCTGTCGGAAACGAGGACCTCCTCCGGGGAGAGCTTTTCGAGAACGGCCCCGAGCAGGGCGCCGCCCATATTGCCAGTCCCGATAAAAGCGATCGTTTTGTTCTGTCTCATCGTATTCCCCCTTTCTCCGTCAGCGGACCTGTCCGTCGCCGCGGATCACGTATTTATAGGTACAGAGCTCCCGCAGCCCCATCGGCCCTCTCGCGTGGAGCCGGCCGGTGGAAATACCCATCTCGCAGCCGAGCCCGAACTCCCCGCCGTCGGTGAATCGGGTGCTGACGTTATGATAGACGGCCGCGGAGTCCACTTCCCGGAGGAACTTCTCCGCCGTGTCTCCATCGCCGGTCACGATCGTCTCGCTGTGCCGCGTAGAATGCGCGGCGATATGCGCGATCGCCTCCTCCGCCGAATCCACGATCCGGACGGCGAGGATATAATCGAGAAATTCCGTATCGAAATCGTTGTCTCCCGCCGCCGTTCCTGGGATCAGGGCGGCGGACGCGGGATCGAGGCGGAATTCTACCGGCGGCAGGCCCTTCGCCTGCCGGTCGTCTACAAGACATTTCTTCAGTCTGGGCAGGAACGCCTGTGCAATCTCCCGGTGGACGAGGCACACCTCGGCCGCGTTACAGACGGACGGGCGGGAAGTCTTGGCGTTCTCCAAGATGCGGAGCGCCATGTCAGGATCCGCCGCACGGTCTACATAAACGCGGCAGATGCCGACGCCGGTCTCGATACAGGGGACCTTTGCCTCTGTGACGCAGGTCCGGATCAGTCCGGCACCGCCGCGCGGGATCAGAAGGTCGATATAGCCGACGCCGTGCATCAGGTCGATGGAACTCTGCCTGGAGATATCTTCCACCTGGCAGATCAGATCGGCAGGAAACCCGCACGCTTCGGCGGACGCCCGGAGCGTGTCCGTCACGGCACGGGAGGAACGGTATGCGTCCCGACCGCTCCGCAGGATCACGGCGTTTCCGCTCTTGACGCATAGCGCCGCCGCGTCGGACGTCACGTTCGGTCTGCTCTCATAAATGATGGCGATGACGCCGAGCGGGACCGCCACCTTCTCGATCTTCATCCCGTTCGGACGGATCCGGCTCTCCAGCACCGCTCCGACGGGGTCCGGCAGTCCGGCGACCGATCGGATTCCTTCCGCCATGTTCCGGATCCGTTCCGGCGTCAGCCGGAGACGATCGATCATGACGGGACTGATACGGCCCGTTGCCGCTACGCAATCCTGCCGGTTCTCCGCGAGGATCGCGTCGGACGCGGCGACGAGGTCATCCGCCATCCGCAGAAGAAGCCAGTTTTTCTCCTCCGTCGTAGCCGCTGCGGCCGCCTGTTTGGCCGTCCGTGCCGCTCTCATAATCTCCTCAGTCGTTCGCATCGGACGTCTCCTCCCCTGTTTCCTCCTCCGGCGCCGTCAGCGCCCGGTCGAGGTTGTTCTTCAGCGCGTTCCTCGCGCTCTCGTCGAACGCGTAGAGGATGTCGGAGTCGGCCAGGCCGCCCCAGACTTTGCCTTCACCGGCCGCAACCCCGAACCAGACCGTGTAGGTACGGTCCAGATAGGCGGAAGTACCGTCATCGCCCGTAACGAGCTCCCTGGCCGTGATCGCCACGGTCAGTGCGTCCTCGCAGCCGGCACTGGTCTTTTCGTCCGCGTCCGCGTAATAGTCGCCGCACTCGTCGAATTTCACGAGGTTATAGAGGGTGATCCCGATCTGCTGCAGCTCCGTTGGATCAGTGATGACGGCGGATTCGCCCGTCCCCTTGTCCGTGATCGTCACGGAGGAGAGCGCGCCTTCCGTCGTCCAACCGCCGCTCGGAATCGAATCGTCCAGGCGGAGACTGTCCAGTGTGGTGCCGAGCAGGCCGGTCAAATTCTCGTCCGTCAGGTAGATGGAGCCGTTCGCCATCAGATACCGTCCTCCGCCGAACGAATTGTAGTCGCCGACCAGGATCGCCTTCTCAGCGGCGTCCCCGAAACGGAGCGTCACGGTATAGAGCGGGTCCGCCAGTCCGCAGGCCGAGGCGTCTACCCCTTCCACCTCGCGCATGGCGGTGAGAGAGGAGAGAGACGTCACGGTCTCTTCAACCGCGGCGGCATCCAGCGGGAAATGCGCGTCCTCAGCCCAGGTCCAGACGCCGTTTTCCCGGCGGAAAACGAGCGGATCCGAATCCTTTCCATCAATGGACAGTTCCGTCAGGCTGGCCGGATCGAACGATGTGACCGTTACGATCTCGTTGGCGGCAGGAGCCTCCTCCGCTGTCCGTCGCGCGTTCGCTTCGGACAGAAGTTTGTATCCGATCGCCAGCGCCGCGATGATCAGGGCGAGGATCAGGATCGGCAGGAGCCGGTTCTTCTTTTTTTTCTTCGTTGTCGCCATCTGTTACTTCCTTCTTCTCCTGAGCCAGATCACGAATCCGCCGATCAGGACGAGGAGCGGGATCACGAAGATCAGCACGATCGACCAGAGACTGACCGACGATTCCGACAGCGTCAGCGCTTCCTTCTGGATCGTCTTCGCCGCAACGGACAGATCCGTCTTGTTTCTTGCCATCCAGTTCACGGACGCCATAAACAGAGCGGAGTTGCCGCCCGAGACCGCCTGATCCGCACCGGAATCCGTGATCGTCGCGGAGGAGTACCAGACGAATTTCCCGGTCACGCCGGGATCCTCCGTCGGGACTTCCGTAGCGGCGCCGATCATGACCCGGCCGACTTCGTCGCCTTCCTCCATCTCAAGCGTGTTGTTCGAAATATCCTTCTTCACGTAGGCGGAAGTCGTGGTGGACAGCAGCGTGATCACGTCCGCGTCATCCTTCGGAAGAATCCCGTGTGCGGTCGCGGCCAGAACGTACAGGTTCCGGTTCGACAGAAGCGCGAGCGGTCCCTCTTCTCCGCTGCCGAGGACCGGCAGGAGATAGTGGGGATAGCCTGTATAGTTTGCACGGTTCGTTTCCACCACGAGGCCGTCCGCCGGCATCATCCCGGCCAGCTCGGCCAGCTCGGTGAGGTTCGGCATCCGCGCGGATTCATAGGATCCCATTCCCGTCACAAGGATGATCTGTCCGCCGTCTTCCAGATACCCGGTGAGCATCTCGGCCTCCGTCTGAGACAGATCGGCGGTCGGATTGTTGATCAGGATCACCGTGCAGTCCGCCGGGATCTCGTCCACGGACAGGAGGGAGATCGACTCGAGCGCTACGTTGGCTGCCGTCACATAGTTCCGGTACGCATCGTCCAGATCCGTCTCACCGTGACCCGTGAGCACATACATCACCGGCAGATCGTCCCGTGTCACATAGTCGAGCGCCGTCGAGAAGAGAAGCTCGCCCCTAAAATAAGACGTACCGGTCGGGATCTGCCCGTAATAGTAGTAGTAATAGTAGTCTTCGTCCGAATATTCGGTGACGTAGATATCATAGTAGTCCACCGGATAGGAACGCTTCCCGCTCACCGCCAGAACGGAGTTGTTGGATAGCGATTTGTCCGTATACTGGGACAGAAAACCGGGATCCGCAACGGGATCCACCGTCCTGACGCGGATTTTCGAGTTCATCGCCGCATACCGGTCGAGGAGCTCGAGGATATACGAATCCTCCGTTCCTCGCTGCGCCAGAAGGTAGAACGTCACATCCTCGTCGACGCCGTCGATCACATCGGCGGACTCGCTGGAGATCGTGAAGTAGTTCTGTTCGGTCATGTCAAATTTCGTCAGCGTGGAAGGGATCTCGGAAACGATCAGATTCACGAGAACCGTCACGACGATGACCGCCACGGTGAGGGTGACGCTGAAGGCGCCGATCCTGAGAGCCTTCTTCTTTCCGCTCTCCGGCCTGGCCGCCGTTTCATTCATTTCGATCTTTTCTTTTTCGTTCATCTCGCGCCTCCGTCAGTTCCAGCGTTTCTTTTCCATCGACTGGACGGTGAGAAAAACGAACAGCACCGACACGGACAGATAGAAAACGATGGCGGTCAGATCGAACACGCCTCTCTGGAACGGAGAGATACGGTCGAACAGAGCCACTGCGTTCATCGCGTTCGGAAGCAGACCTTCGAGAAGCGACGGCTTGATGATCCAGACGGCCGCCACGGCCCCGATCAGGACGCCGGCGACCGCGATTGCCGCCACGGTATTCTTCGTCATGATCCGGACCACGACGCCGAACAAGATCGCGAGAACTGCCAGTCCGATGGCGGACGCGATCGCTGTCATCGGGATCAGCCCAGCCAGGCCCGGCATAAAATAGAGGAGAAGCAGAACACCGAGCGTCACGACCGCGGCGATGACCTGGCTTTCGGTCAGAGAGGAGATAAACAGCCCGATGGCGATCAGCGCGGCGCCCAGGAGAAAGAAACAGAGAAGCGCGCCGTACGCCGAGGCGAACGAGATCTTTCCGAACGCGGACAGGATCAGGGGCGTCAGGCCCATGACAGCGCATGGCACCGCCAGTACCGTAAGCATGGCGAGATATTTCGCCAGAACCACGGAATAGATCGGCATGGGAAGCGCGTACAGCAACTGGTCGGTCCGGCTGTGCCGTTCCTCGGCTACGGAGCGCATGGTCAGCACCGGTACGATCAGGAGAAAGATGAAGGACACACCGGAGAGCGTCGACTCGTAGTTCGGCAGCTGGCCCCGGAGGTTGTACACCGTCGTGAAGATCCCGGCCATCAGGAGAAGGAATCCGGCGAAGATCGCGCCGGTCATGCCATTCACGTAACTTTTCAACTCTTTTTTATATACGGCCGTCATGTCAGGCTTCCTCCTCTCCGTCTCCGCCGCCGAACAGCGGCGTATAGTCGTCGCCCGGTTCGCCGGGCTTTTCTTCATCAGGACCGGCGGCCGGGCCTTCTTCCGGTTTCTCCGCGGCCGGGCCGTTCCCTTCGTTTTCCTTCTCTTCCGGCTGACCGCCTCCGGTCAGTTCGAGGAAGACTCTTTCCAGCGTGACTTCTTCGTAGGCCATCGTCAGGATCGGCATTTTCTCATCGGCAAAACGGAAGAAAAGCGCCTCGCGCGGATCCATTCCCGTCGGAGCGGATACCCGGACGTGGAGACGTCCCTCCTCCGCCGGCCCGATCTCAAGGTCCTCGATGCCGGGGACTCCCTCGACGAGACGCCGGACGGTCTCCTCGTCGCCGCGGACGGTCAGGTCCACGATATTCTTTCCCTCATACCGTTTCGTCAGGTTCTCGAGCGTGTCGGACGCGACGATCCGCCCCTTCGACATGATAATTACAGTATCACAGACCTCCGCGATTTCCGTCAGGATGTGACTGGACAGGATCACCGTATGATCTTTTCCGAGATCCCGGATCAGGCCCCGGATCTCGATGATCTGTCTCGGGTCGAGACCGACCGTCGGTTCGTCCAGAATGATGACGGGCGGATCGGTGATGATCGCCTGCGCGATGCCGACCCGCTGACGGTATCCCTTCGAGAGGTTCCGGATCAGCCGGTTCGCCATTTCCCCGATCCCCGTCTTCTCGATCGCGGTTCCGACTGCCTTTTCCAGCGCGTCGCCGCGCAGTCCCCTCGCCTCGCCCACAAAGGTGAGGTATTCTTCCGGCGTCATGTCGGTATAGAGCGGCGGCTGTTCCGGAAGGTATCCGACCTGTTCCTTGGCGGCCACGGGGTCTTCGTAGACATCGTATCCGCCCACGGAGACTTCTCCCTCCGTGGCGGCGAGACAGCCTGCGATAATGTTCATAGTCGTGGATTTCCCTGCGCCGTTCGGTCCGAGGAAACCATAGATCTTTCCGTTCTCCACCGTGAAGGAGATGTCCCGCACTGCCGTGACGGGCCCGTACCGTTTGGTAAGGTGTTTGACTTCGATCAAAGAGATCCCTCCCGATGCTTCGGATTTTTCTGTATTATACCACCGATCCGTGTTTATTGGGTGACAGTTCTTTGAATTTTAACATTTTCCGGACTGCTTCTCCGGCCCGGAAAATCAGGAAAACGCATTGACAAGTGTCGGCGCATTTGATATCATACCGGTAGGGAGACTGAATCATATCTCGTCACCGCTGAAAGGGGACTCACATGTCTATTCTGACCTTTGCCGGTATTCCGGCCGAGACGTTCCGCATCGAAGCAGGAAACGACGCGTGCGAACAGACCGCCGCGAGGGAACTTGCCTCCTATATCGAGATGATCACCGGTAAGGCGCCCGGCGGAGAGAACCTGGTCACGCTCGGTATCGACGCTTCGCTGCCGCGCGAGGGATACCGGATCGACTGCAGACCCGGAATACTGTCCGTAACGGGCGGGACCGGCCGCGGCCTGCTGTACGGCGTATACAGCATGCTCGAGTCAGTCGGCGTTCGTTTCTTCACGCCGAAGATCGAATCGCTCGGACACGGCGGCGACGTGCCGGAAGGCGCGACCGAATGGTCGCCCATCTTTGAATTCCGCATGTCCGACTGGCCGTGCGGGAACGACCCGGCCTGGGCCGTGAAGAACAAGATCAACAGTCAGGTGATCCCGGACGAACTCGGCGGATATGTGAAATGGGACGGCTACGTCCATACCCTCCCGAAGATCATCGGGCACTCCGGCAGCGGACAGCCCTGCTTCTCCGATCCGGAGATCCTGAAAAAGGCGATCCAGTACGTCCGCGGCGTTCTGGAAGCCGATCCGACCGTCAAGGTCATCGTCGTCGACCAGAACGACAACGGAAACTACTGCACATGCCCGGTCTGCGCCGCCATCGACGCGGAGGAGGAATCCCACATGGGTTCCCTGATCCGCTTTATCAACGCCATCGCGGACGATATCAAGGACGACTATCCGGATACCGCCATTGAGACACTGGCCTACATCCACACGAGAAAACCGCCGAAACTCACGAAACCGCGTCCGAACGTCATCATCCGACTCTGTCCCATCGAATGCGATTTCGGGCGTTCCCTCTACGAGACCGGCGTGGAATACAATGACGACTTCCGCGAAGATCTGGTCGGATGGGGCAAGATCTGCGACCGCCTCTATATCTGGGACTACGTCGTCAACTACAAGTTCTACGTTCCGTTCTTCCCGAACCTGAACGTGCTGCGACCCAACATGCGCTACTACTCCGAGCACCATGCCCGGGGCATGTATCCGCTCGGTGCCTACAACTCCGATACCACCGAGTTCCCGGAGATGCGGTGCTACCTACTCGCCAAACTGATGGCGGATCCGAAGATGAGCGACTACGACTACTACCAGCACATGGACGAGTTCCTCGAAGGCTATTACGGCGCCGGATGGGTCTACATCCGGGCGTTCCTCGACCTGATGATGGGGCAGTCCCACGGCGAATTCGTCACCATCTGGCATGACCCGACCGCCCACTACAAGCTGAAGAAGCTGGAACCGCTCTGCGATACGATCGAGGACTGGTGGGATCGGGCGGAAGCGATGGCCAGGGACGGAGACGAACTGGCGCGCATCCGTAAATCCAGGCTCTCCTGGACCTTCATCCTGCTCATGGTCCGTCCGGATCCCGTCAAGGGAAAGGCGTTCCGCGAGGAAGTGGACTCGTTCGGCGTACGCTGGAGCGAATACCGCGTCCTGTTCAAGCATCTCGACTACGGCACGCCGCCCTCTTCCTGGATCAAACTGAGGTCGACACAGGCCGACGACTGACAGAACCAGAAATCCCCCGGCAGCTCGTCAATAACGAGCCGCCGGGGGACTTTTTCAATCCTTGAATTCGAAATCGGAGGAAAGAAGCCGCACCGAATCCTTCGAAACGATGAGCATCCCGCCCCGACAGAAGGCATGGCGGACCGTCTTTCCGTCCTCCCCCGCGTAGATCCGGCACTCGCCTTCGGCCAGCGCCGTCACAAAGGGGATATGACCGGCCAGAACGGCCAGCTCGCCGCCGATCCCGCGAACAGACAGCTGCACGGCGTCGCCGTCGTAACGCATCCCGTCGGGAGAGGCGATATACAGTCTGAACGTCTTCATCCTGCCGCTCCTCTGTCAGTCCTGCCCGTTGGCTGCTTTCGCCTTCTCGTAGGCCTCGTCGATCCTGCCGATATACAGGAAGGCGCTTTCAGGGATCTGATCACAGGACCCGTCGATGATCTCGCGGAAGCCGCGGATCGTTTCCTTGAGCGGCACATACTGTCCGGCCAAACCGTTGAAATCTTCCGCAACGTGGAGCGCCTGCGACATGTACCGCTGGACTTTCCTCGCCCGGGAAACGGTGAGTTTATCCTCTTCGGACAACTCGTCCAGTCCCATGATGGCGATGATGTCCTGCAGTTCCTTGTACCGCTGCAGGATCCGCTGCACGTCGCGCGCGACCCGGTAGTGCTCCTCGCCGACCACTTCGGGCGTGAGGATGCGGGAGGTCGACTCCAGCGGATCCACCGCCGGATAGATGCCGAGGGACGCGATGGAACGGCTCAGGGCCGTCGTCGCGTCCAGATGGGCGAACGTCGTCGCCGGCGCGGGATCCGTATAGTCGTCGGCCGGCACGTAGACCGCCTGGATGGACGTGATGGATCCCTTCTTCGTGGAGGTGATCCGCTCCTGAAGGGCACCCATCTCCGTCGCAAGCGTCGGCTGATAGCCTACGGCGGAGGGCATCCGTCCGAGCAGGGCGGATACCTCGGAACCCGCCTGTGTAAAGCGGAAGATATTGTCGATGAAGAGCAGGACGTCCCGCCCCTCCTTGTCGCGGAAATACTCGGCCATGGTCAGACCGGCGAGCCCGACTCTCATTCTGGCTCCCGGCGGTTCGTTCATCTGGCCGTAGACCAGCGCCGTTTTCGGCAGAACGCCGGACTGCTTCATCTCGTTATAGAGGTCGTTCCCCTCGCGGCTCCGCTCGCCCACGCCCGTAAACACGGAATAGCCGCCGTGCTCCGTCGCGATGTTGTGGATCAGTTCCTGGATGATGACCGTCTTGCCAACCCCGGCGCCGCCGAACAGGCCGATCTTGCCGCCTTTGGTATAGGGGCAGATCAGGTCGATCACCTTGATGCCGGTCTCGAAGATCTCCGTCTCTACGGACTGCTCCTCGTAGGTCGGCGCCGGACGGTGGATCTCCCACGTCTCTTCCGTTTCCGGAGGAGGCATCTCGTCCACCGGTTCGCCCAGCACGTTGAAGATACGTCCGAGCGTCTTGGAACCGACCGGCACGCGGATGCCGGAACCCGTGTCCACCGCCTCCGTTCCGCGGACGAGACCGTCCGTGGAACTCATGGCGATACAGCGGGCCACGTTGTCGCCCACGTGCGCGGAGACCTCTACGACCAAACGACGTCCGCCGTAATGAATCTCGACGGCGTTCAGGAGTTCCGGAAGTTCCCCGTCCTCGAATCGGACATCCACCACCGGACCGATGACCTGCATCACGTGACCGATATGCTTTTCGTTTGCCATTGTACCCTCACAAATGTATGATTCGCCGGCCGGCGTCACGCGTTGGCGCCGGCGACGATCTCGGTGATCTCCTGCGTGATCGCGCTCTGTCTTGCCTGGTTGTAGGTCAGTTGCAGCGTGTCGAGCATCTCGTCCGCGTTCCTTGTAGCCGTATCCATGGCGGCACGTCGCGCGGCCAGTTCCGAGGCCTGCGCTTCGCATACCGACGTATACAGGACGCCGGCAAGGAATTCCGGAATCAGCGCGTCCAGCACTTCCTCGGCGGACGGCTCGTATTCGGTGACGGCGGACGGATGAGGGGCTTTCTCCGCCCAGTCTCCGGCCTGCTCCGCCTCTTCTCCCATATGGATGGAGGTGAGCGGCAGGAGTCCCGTCGTCCTCGGCGACTGCGAAAGCATCGTGTTGAACTTTGTTCCGACGAGAATCACCGATCCGACGTTCCCGCCGTCGTACAGTTCCTTGATCCGGTAGGCCGCGTCCGAGGCGTCGGATGACGAGAAGCCCTCTGTCGACTGGAATCGGTCGGTGATCGTCTTTCCATGTCCACGGAAGTAGTCCACCGCCCTCTTTCCGATGGGCAGGATCAGGTCTCCATCTTTCATCAGGGAGAGGGTCAGCCGGAAGATGTTGTTGTTGTACCCACCCGCCAGTCCGCGGTCCCCCGCGATGACGACGTACAGAGTCGGCATCGATTCGTCACGCGGGACGGAATAGGCGCTCTTTTCGGCGGACAGACCCGCGAAGGCGTCCAGCATCACCTGACGGAAGAAACGGGATTTCTCCATCCGCTCGCTGGCACGCCGGACTTTCGACGCGGCCACCAGTTCCATCGCCTTGGTGATATGCCGGGTGGAATCCACGCTCCGGATTCTCGCCCGGATCGCTTTGATGTTGGCTCCCATTCAGCTTACCCGTAGATCTCGTGGCAGAAACGCTCGGTAAACCGGGCAATCGCCGCCTTCAGTTCCGCCGCATCCTCGTCCGGGAGCTGCCCCGTCTCGCGGATCCGGTTCATCAATTCGTCGTCACCCGCCTTGAGTGACGCGAACAGTTCCGTTTCGTACTGATGCACGTCTTCCGTTTTCACGCCGTTCAGGTATCCGTTCACGGCAGCGTAGATGATCGCCACCTGATATTCCACCGGCACCGGCTCGTTCTTGCCCTGTTTCAGGATCGCCACGATCCGCTCACCCAGAGCGAGGCGGGTCTTGGTGTCCGCGTCCAGATCGGAGCCGAACTGGGCAAAAGCCGCGAGCTCCCGGTATTGCGAATAGAGCAGCTTCAGAGAGGCCGCCACCTTCTTCATGGCCTTGATCTGCGCGGCACCCCCGACGCGGGAGACCGAGATACCCGGGTTAACGGCCGGAATGACGCCCGCATGGAACAGTTCCGTCTCGAGAAAGATCTGTCCGTCCGTGATGGAGATGACGTTCGTCGGGATATAGGCGGACACGTCGCCCGCCTGGGTCTCGATGATCGGCATGGCGGTGATGGAGCCGCCGCCGAATTCCGGGGCCAGGCGCGCAGCCCGCTCCAGCAGTCTGGAGTGCAGGTAGAACACGTCGCCCGGATAGGCTTCCCGTCCCGGCGGACGGCGGATCAGCAGAGAGAGCGCGCGGTATGCCACCGCATGCTTCGAAAGATCGTCGTATACGATCAGGACGTCCTTTCCCTGATCCATGAAGTACTCCGCGATCGCGCAGCCAGAATAGGGTGCCAGGTACTGCAGCGGCGCCGCCTCGGAAGCGGAGGCCGTCACGATCACCGTGTACGTGTCCGCGCCGTTTCTTCGGATGGTCTCCGCGACGGAAGCCACGGTGGCGTTCTTCTGGCCGATCGCCACGTAGATGCAGATCACGTCCTGACCTTTCTGGTTCAGGATGGTGTCCAGCGCCAGCGTGGTCTTGCCGGTCTGACGATCGCCTACGATCAGTTCCCGCTGTCCACGGCCGATCGGGATCATGGAGTCGATCGCTTTGATGCCCGTCTGCAGCGGTACGGAAACGCTTTTCCTCTTGATGATTCCGGGTGCGATCTTCTCGACCGGATAATAGATCTCGCAGCCGGTCGGACCGCGCCCGTCGATGGGTTTTCCAAGCGCGTTGACGACCCGCCCGATCATCCCGTCGCCCACCGGCACGGAGACGACCCGTCCGGTCCGCTTGACCCGGGAACCCTCCCGGATATCGGAAGCGTCGTCCAGCATGACGATGGAAACGGTCTGTTCCTCAAGGTTCATGGCCATGCCGTTCTCGCCGCCCTCGAAGGTGACGAGTTCGTTGGCCATCACGTTCTCGAGACCGAAGGCGCGGACGATCCCGTCGCCCACGGAGATGACGGTGCCCGTCTCCGCCTCGTTGTTCCGGTTCTCGTAGTTCTTTATCTGACTTTTGATGATATTGCTGATCTCGTCAGGGCGAATATCAGTTCTCAGTCCCATGCTTCTGTTTTCTCCTCCAGTGGATTCTCACAGCGTCGTTTCGCCGAGCCGTTCGGCGATCGTATCGAGACGGCTTCTCACGCTGTCGTCGATCAGCCGGTTCCCGATCGTCAGTTTCATGCCGCCGATCAGGTTCCGGTCTACCCGGTACGTGACCGAGACCCTCTTACCGGTACTGGCCGTCAGGCGCGCCTCCAGTTTCTCCTTCTGCTCCTCCGTCAGGGGCACGGCGCTCTCCGCCGTCACGTGGACGATACCGAACGCCTCGAGACAGAGCCGCTCGTACTCGTCGAAACAGGCGGGAATCTCCGTTGCCAGTCCCCGCTCCGTCATCAGTTTGACGAAGGAGACGAGGTACGGGTGTACCCGATCGCCGAGCGCATCCCCGACCATGTTGATCCGGTCCTCCTTCGGGTAGTTCGGATCGATCAGGAGACGGGTATAGTCCCGGGTGAGGAGCGGACGGAGCGCGCGGATCTCGTCGAGAAACCGCTCCTCCAGCTTTTCCTCCCCAGCCAGTTCGAACAGGCCGCCGCCGTATTCCCGAATCAGTTCGTTCATGACGTCACCTCACCCTCAGAGCTTGTCGATGAAGGAATCGATCAGTTCTTTGTGGTCTTCGGCGTTGATCTCCCGGTCCACGACGTTCTCGGCGATGGTCAGCGAGATCTCGGAGATCTCGTTCTTCAGTTCGTTCATCGCCTTCTTCTTCTCCTGCGCCAGTTCGGCTTCCGCCCGTTTCATGGTGTCTTCGGCCTTCCGGTTCGCCTCGGCAAGGATCGCTTCGCTCTGGCGGTCGGCGCGTGCCGACGCCGCCTTCACGATGGACTCCGCCTCCGCCCGGGCGCCGGCCAGTTTCTCACCGTACAGCGCCTGCTGGGCTTTGGCATCCGCCGCCGCCTCGTCCGCGACCCGGTAAATATCATCCACCTGCTGCTGACGTTCCGCGAGGACCTTCTTGACGCGATTCCAGAGCAGTTTCTTGAAGATAAGGGTCAGGATCAGGAGATTGGCGATGGACGCCACCACGTGCCAGGGGTTGATCGATATCAGTTCAAGAAATTCTCCCATGCATGTGTCTCCGTTTGACGATTTTGATCCGCCGGTTTACAGTCTCCCGATGAAAAGGCTCGGTGCGAGAAGCATCAGCAGAAGACCGGTCACGAAGCCGTAGATACCGGTGGTCTCCGCGATGGCGCAGCCCATGATCATGGTGGAGGTCACGGATCCCTTGCACTCCGGCTGACGGCCGATCGCCTCGCAGGCCTTGCCTACCGCGTAGCCTTCGCCGATTCCGGGGCCGATGCCCGCGATCAGGGCGAGGCCCGCCCCGATGGCGCAGCCGGACATAATCGTTGCCTTGGCGTTGATCATTGCGATTTCATGTTCCATGGTATGAGTCTCCTCTGAATTGATTTTTGGTTGTTTATACGGGATCAGGCGGCGGTATCGTCGCCGGCCGCGCCCGCGATGTACAGCATGGTCAGCATGGCGAAGATGAACGCCTGCATCGCGCTGCTGAACAGGTCAAAATAGATGGAAAGCACCGCCGGGATACCGATCTGCAGGAACGGGATCCTTCCGAGGATCCCGGGCAGCCAGCTGAACAGGGCCGTCGAAAGCGCCGCCAGCGCCGCGTAGACCAGCGTGGAGATGACCACGCCCGACACGATGTTGCCGAAATGACGGAACGCCATGGAAACGGGCGTCCCGAGTTCGCTCAGGACATTGAAGGGCGTGAAGAGGGCGAACGGTTTCGTGAAACCCTTGAGATAGCCTCCAACCCCGCCGGATCTAATTTTGTAGAAGGTAATCATGGCGAACACGAGGATCGCCCATCCGGCCACTGTGTTCAGATCCGCCGTCGGCGGATACATGCCGAGCAGAGCCGAGAGAGAGGAGAAGGCGGACAGCCCGAGGATCGCCGCCACGAAGGGAGCGAATCCCCTGAACCGCACGCCCATGTTGTCATGGACGAGCTTGTCCACCTTTTCGACGATCCATTCGGCGATCACCTGCCTCTTCGACGTGGGCTTGACCTTCAGATTGTGGGTCAGCACCAGGCAGAGCGCCGTCAGGAAGACGATCACGATCAGCGAGTTGATCTGCGTCTCCGTGACGGGGATGCCCCCGAAGATCGGGATCTCGAACAGGATCCTCGCACCTGTGATTGAGATAGAATCCATCGAGAAAACCGTCCTTACATACGATCAGTCTTTTTCTTGTCCGTCGTCCCGGTCCTCCGGGACTTCTTCTTTTCTTTTTCTGCTTTTTCTGTCTTTGTCGTCCCGGCCGGGAACGGGGCCGCGGTGGAAGGCGCCGACGAATTTCTCGAACCCGTCCTCCTTCTCCTCCCCGTCGTCCTCCGGCAGCGCCTCATATTCGGGTTCTTCGTACTTTTCGGGATGAAGCCGGCGGTCGCGGCGCATCCGCCACGTGCTGATCAGCCCGTCCACGAAGATCACGATCCGGGGATAGAACGCGGCCAGGACCACCGGCACCGCGTGGATCCTGTCCGAGAGGATCGCCAGGACCATCAGACCGAGCATCACCACGGTCCGCAGGATGTAGGAGATCCGCATCTGCCGCTTGGCAGTCCTCTCCTCGCCGGTCTCGAGCGCACGGGAAACGCCTGCCGCCATCACGGTGAAGTTCCCCACGGCGATGGCGTAACCCAGAAGACAGCCGAAAAGAGACGGCCAGAAAGGCTGCCGGGCGATCATCAGTCCCGCGAACGTCAGCGCGGTGCAGACGAGCGATCCGACGGCGATCTTCCGGATGTTCCGCCACACTTCCGGTTCCAGTTTCATATACGCCCCCATATTAATCAGACTACCAATGATTATATCACGTTCTCCTCTGATTTTCAAGGTTCACGACGAATTATTATCCGCCCCGGGCGCGAAAAAGGAGAGCCGGTCGTCCGCCTGCTCTCCCCTTGTCATCCGTCTGTCGCCGCTCAGTTCGCCAGTTCGTTGAACATGGCGTAAGTGTCGGCGAATCCTTTCTTCTTCTCCTCGATGAACCGCTCCATCTCGGCGATCTCCTCCTTCGAGTAGCGGTCCGTCATGCCCGGCTTCAGGGTCCCCTTGTACATCCGGTCGAGGACCTGGGACCAGCCGATATCCACGGTGGTGATCTCGCCCCGGCGCTCCACCACGATCTCGTTGGAGTGGCCGGCCAGGATCTCCTCCACGGCACGCACGCCCATCTTCGTGGCGATGAGACGGTCCGTCAAAGTCGGCGTTCCGCCCCGGACGACATGAGCGAGACGGCAGAAGCGGGCTTCTACGACCAGACGGTCGTTGCCTTCCTTTTCCGCCAGTTCCTTCGTCATAGCCTCCACCTTCTTGGCGAACGGATCGCCGAATTCCGGGAACGCCTCGGAAACGATCACGAGAAAACTCCGCTTCCCGGCCCGGCGGAGACGGATCACCTTTTCGATGGCCGCTTCCTCGTCGAAGGGGCACTCGGGGATCAGGCAGGCGACCGCGCCGGACGCGATGGCGGTGTTGAGAGCGATATCGCCCGCACCGCGGCCCATGACCTCCACCACGCTCATTCTGGCGTGGGATTCGCAGGTGTCGCGGAGACGGTCCACGTTCTCGATGACGGTGGACATGGCGGTATCGAACCCGATCGTATAGTCGGACGCCGTGATATCGTTGTCGATGGAACCGGGCACGCCGATCGTCGGAACGCCGCGTTCCGCCAGATCCGTAGCGCCGCGGAAAGTCCCGTCGCCGCCGATGGTGATCACGCCGTCGATCTCATGTTTCCTCAGAACGGCGATGGCCTTCTGCATCCCCGCCTCCTCCTTGAACTCCAGACAGCGGTCGGAGTAGAGGATCGTACCGGAGAGCTGGATCTTGTTGGAGACTTCCCGGTCGGTCAGCTCGATCATCTCGTCGTGGATCATGCCGCGGTAGCCGCCGTAGATCCCCATGACCCGCACGCCGCGCGCGTTGGCCGCCCTCGTGATGGCGCGGATCGCCGCGTTCATGCCGGGCGCGTCGCCGCCGGACGTGATAACGCCGATTTTTCTGAATTTCTGTGCCATGATGAACCTCTGCAAATCATAAATTTAACGGTTATTATTGTAACGCATCACCGGGTAAAAATCAAGCGTTTTTCGGACGTTTTCCCGAATTTGTCAAAAAAGCGGCGTCTGCTTGACAAACCGTTCGCCGATGGGATACAATACGGGCAGAATGACAACCACGGAGGGCTTCGTCATGCGAATCGTCGTCAAAGTGGGCACGTCCACCCTGGCTCATCCCACCGGTCTTTTGAACATCCATCACATGGAGAAACTCTGCAAGGTCCTCTCCGACATCAAGAACGCCGGCCACGAGGTCATCCTCGTCACATCCGGCGCCATCGGCATGGGCATGGGAAAACTGCATCTGAAGCAGCGGCCGGAGGAACTGACGGAAAAACAGGCGGCCGCGGCGGTCGGACAGTGCGAGCTGATGTACACCTACGACAAGCTCTTCTCCGAATACAACCACATCATCGCCCAGATTCTCCTGACTGGAACCGACGTGCAGGACGAGGAGAGACGCCAGAACTTTACGAACACCGCGGCACGGCTTCTGGAATACGGCGCCCTGCCGATCATCAACGAGAATGACACCGTGGCGACCGAGGAACTCGGCATCGGAGACAACGACCGGCTCTCGGCCATCGTGGCGATCGTTCTGTCGGCGGATCTGCTGATCCTGCTCTCCGACATCGACGGTCTCTATACCGCCAATCCCCGTACCGATCCCGAAGCAAAGCTCATCCCGGTAGTGAACGACCTCACGCCGGAGATCATCTCCTCCGCGGGAGGCAGCGGTTCCTCCATCGGGACCGGCGGGATGCAGACGAAACTGATTGCCGCCCGCATGGTCATGGAAGCGGGACGGGACATGGTGATCGCGAACGGCTCGGATCCGTCCGTCCTCTATGACATCCTCGACGAGAGACCTGCCGGCACCCGGTTCGTCGGGCACCACGGGTGAGCGGCCATCCTTGACGGAGCCGCCCCTGTGTGATACAATGGAACCTGAAACCAAATTCACTTTAATACAAGGAGATTCCCTATGAAAAAATGGAGATGTACCGTCTGCGGTGAGATCGTGGAAAGCGATATCCGTCCGGAACAGTGTCCCCTCTGCCGCGCCCCCGGCGAAAAGTTCGAGGAAGTCGTGGAAGAGAATCTGACCTGGGCGACCGAACATGAGGTCGGCATCATCGACGGCGTTCCCGCCGAGATCGTGGAGGGCCTTCGCTCCAACTTCAACGGCGAATGCAGCGAAGTCGGCATGTATCTCGCCATGTCCCGCGTGGCCTTCCGGGAAGGATATCCCGAGATCGGCCTCTACTGGGAAAAAGCCGCTTTCGAGGAAGCGGAACACGCGGCCAAGTTCGCCGAGATCCTCGGCGAGGTCGTGACCCCCTCCACCAAGACCAACCTCGAGATGCGGGTCGCCGCCGAGAACGGCGCCACCGCCGGCAAGTTTGAGCTTGCCAAGAAGGCGAAGGCGCTGAATCTGGACGCCATCCACGATACCGTTCATGAGATGGCGAAGGACGAAGCCCGTCACGGCCGCGCCTTCGAAGGCCTCCTGAAGCGGTATTTCGGCTGATCCCTACCAACAGAAAACGCTCCCGTCATCGGGAGCGTTTTTTTATGCTTCAGGATCTTATTTTCTGCCGAAAAGGCCGCCGAAGAGATTGCTGAAGAAACCGCCGGAGGACTCTTCCTTTTCTTCCTGCTGAGCGGGGGCGCTGTCCGCCGTGCTGCCGCCGCCGAGCAGACCGCCGAGGAGGGAGCCCAGATCCACGCTGCCGAGGAGAGAGCCCATCAAACCGCCGATGCCCGACGCGTTGTTGCTTTCGGAAGAGGAAGCGGTCTGCTGACCGAGGAGGCTCATCAGAAGCGGGGCGGCCGCAGAAAGGATGTTGCCCGACTTTTTCGTGGAAACGCCCGCGCTGGACGCCGCCTTCTTCGTGGTCTCCGCCTTGCTGTCACCGAGGAGATGGCCGACGATCTTGCCGCCGTCCGTCAGGTCGATTCCGTTGAAGAAGGAAGAGATGTCGTTGGTGTCGACTTTGGCATGATCCGCCAATGCACCGACGAATCCTTCCGCGGTATCCTGGTTGGTCGCCTGCGACTGCGCGCCGTTCAGGAGACTGGGTAGCGCGGAAGTCAGCACGTTCTTGACTTCCTTCTCGCTGGCGCCGGTAACGGATTCGATATTCTTGAGGCTGTCCTTGCTGAGCAGTGTCTGCATCAATGACGTGATATCCATAAGAAACTCCTTTGATCCATCAGATTGCGGGTCAAGCCCGTTCAGTTTGATTATATTCTATTTTTCGCAGATTGTCAAATGGCAGCCTGCCCGTCACTCGGGATCGCGGCAGTCCTTCAGTTCCAGGCGCATCAGCACCAGTTCCTGCCAGCCGGTCAGACGCGACCTGAACCCCTTCGGATTCCGGCCGTATTCTGTGAATCCCTCGCTCCGGTAGAGTCGGATCGCCCGCTCGTTCTCCGCGACAACGTCCAGTTCCAGTTGAACGTATCCTGCCATGTGCGCACATTCGACGCACGCTTGGACCAGCGCCCGGCCTATACCGAGGCCCCAGTACGCCCTGTCGACGCTGACGCCGAACTCCGCCCGGTGTCTCACCTTTTCCTTCGTGCCGACGCGGCCGAAGCCGGCCAGCCCGACGATCTTTTCACCGACCTCGGCAACGAGTTCGATCTCGTCGGGGCTGTCGGTCTTGTCCCGGAGGAATCCCGCTTCCTCTTCCGCCGTCATCTGATCCTCGTCCGGATAAGTAAACAGAAAGTCCGTCTGCTCGTGCGTCCGGATGAAGAGGTCGAGCACCGCCCGGCCGTCCCGCTCCGTTCCGTTCCGGAGGATGCAGGGTTTCCCGTTTTTCAGAATGACCGTCTTCCCGTATACCATGTCGCCCTCCCCGCCTCAGAAGATTTGTCCGGGCAGCTTCAGTTTCTCCTTCGGCGGGAACGTCGAGTCAAACGCCTCGACGTCCGCGTCGTCCACGTAATAGCCGTCAGGAGTCTGATAGATGCCGGTGACCCCGTCGAGATAGCCGGGGATCAGTTCCCGGCACAGGAAAAAGGACGCGTCCGCTCCCTCCGGCAGATCGTGGTACCGGATCCCGAACCGGGCGGCGTAGTCAAAGCCGCTCTTGCCGTAAAAGGCGATGTTCCCCTCGAAAAGGACCGCCCCGTATCCGAGCCCGGACGCCGCTGCGAGAGAATGGTCGAGGAGGATCTTGCCGTATCCCTGCCGCTTGAGATCCTGAGCGATGCAGATCGGTCCCATCGTCAGAACGGGGACCGTTCCGCCGCCGTCCGCCTCGATGACCGTTTTCATGAACATGTTCTGTCCGATCAGCCGGCCGTTCTTTTCCATAACGAGGTCCAGCTCCGGAATGAAAGCCGGGTCGTCCCTGAGCACGTGGATCACATAGTGTTCGCTGCAGCCGGGCCGGTATACGTTCCAGAACGAGTCCCGGATCAATTCCTCGACATCTCTTGTCTCTTCCGCCTTTTCGTTTCTTATCACGATGTCCTTCATCAAAATGTCCTCCCTGATCCGTCCTGTCGCCCGCCGGCGGACAGGATCCAGTCGTCCAGAAACCGGATCTGCTCCTCCGTGTGGAACCAGTGTTCCCCCTTCTCCATCACGGTGAGTCCCGCGCCGTGTTTTTCGGCAAAGGCCCGCATCGTGCCGGAAGAGGTCAGAATGTCGTATTCGCCGTACAGGATCTCCGTCGGCACCTTCCACTCGATCGGGTGGCGCCGCACGTAGCAGAGGTAGTCCCAGGAGAGGTCGTCCCCGTAGCCGGTCGGGACGCGTCCCCGCTCCCTCAGCTCGTCCTCGCCGATCCCGCTCTCCGCCATCCTATCGAGGATCAGCCGTTCCATGTCGACGATCGGCGAGATGAACCAGGCTTTCCTGACCATCGGTCCGATCCCCGCGTTCATCGAGTAGTACGCGCCGATGCTGTTCGCGATGAGGAGAAGCGGTCCGTGTTTCGCCGACAGTTCGCCGAAACGTTTCCGAAACTCGGCTGCGGTCTCCCAGGGCGTGTCGCTCCGGTAGTCGAGGCCGTAGACCGCGCAGTCCGGGAAGAGCGGCCTGAAATGCCCGCTCTCCGCCGCGTCGCCGCCTTTTCCGTGTACATACAGGACCGCGTCCATCTTCGTCACCCCGCTGTCTTCCAGTCCTTTTCTCCATTATACAGGGATTTCGAGACACCGTCAAGAACGGCGATTTTTCTTCCGGGACGCTTTACAAACCGGACGGGACATGGTATACTGGAGACGGATCAAAATACGGCGGCCGCGAGGCCGTACATCAGGAAGGAGAACCCCCATGCTTCTGAAAATCATCATCGGCGTCCTCATCGGCGCGCTCATCGGCTGGATCGCGAGCAAGATCATGAAATCGAAGAGTTCCTTCTTGTGGAACATCCTGATCGGTATCCTCGGCAGCGCCCTCGGCAGCTGGCTCGGCAGCCTGATCGGCGTCGGCGGCGGCTGGGTCTTCAGTATGATCTTCGCCGTTCTCGGCTCCTGCCTCCTCATCTGGATCATCAGCCTCTTCACGAAGAAGAAATAACGGCTTTTTTCGGCGGGCACGGCCGGCTTTATGCCGGTCCGGGCCCGTTTTTGCCGGTTTTTTGCAATTTCGGTTGATTTTCATTTTTTCATATGATATAATGGAATCACATTCAGGAAAGGGGAAATGACCATGGGAAAATTTGTTGTTAACGAAGTTAAGACCGGATTCAAATTCAATCTCAAGGCGGGCAACGGCGAGGTCATCGCCACCAGCGAAGTGTACGGCAGCGAGAGCGCCTGCATGAGCGGCATCGAGTCCGTCCGCAAGAACGCCGTCGCAGCGAAGATCGAAGATCAGACCGTCGAAGGATTCGAGAAGGCCACGAACCCGAAATTCGAAGTCTACAAGGACAAAGCCGGCGAATTCCGTTTCCGTCTGAAAGCCCGCAACGGCGAGATCATCGCGGTCGGCGAAGGCTACAAGGCGAAGGCTTCCTGCCTGAACGGCATCGAGTCCATCCGCAAGAACGCACCGGACTCTCCCGTCGTCAAGGCTGAAGCGTAAGCTCAGGAATCACACAAACAGCGATCATGAAGGCGGCGTCTCCCCGGACGGGAAGACGCCGCCTTCCGTTCTGCCGGCGTCCCGCTTGACAAAAAGAGCCGGTTCTGCTATACTGTGACCGGCGGACCGGCCGCCGCGCCTGAGGAAACGCGCGGACGGAATGCCGTGAAAGCCGTTAAGGTTAGCGCCGGGACCAAATTCCTTTCTGGTTGACGAGGTGGGGGTTTATCGAAAGATTCGGCGGATGCCCTCCGTTTACGACACGCGTGAAGGATATGTCAAAAACCCGCAGAGATGCGGAAACAAAGCGTATCCTGTCGTGGGTGTTTTTTTTGCGCCCATTTTCAAAACAGAAAGGACTGAACGCCATGTGCGGTATCGTTGGATACGTCGGCAAGGCGAACGCCACCGACATTTTACTGGAAGGACTTGAAAAACTGGAATACCGGGGCTACGACTCCGGCGGGATCGCCGTTTCCGGACGGGACGGCGTCGTTGTGGAAAAGGCCAAGGGGCGTCTGACGGCGCTCCGGGAGAAACTGGACCGGGACGGCAGACCGGACGGGACGGTGGGGATCGGCCACACCAGATGGGCCACTCACGGGGAACCCTCCGACGCCAACGCGCACCCTCACCGGAGCGGTCGCGTCACCGTGGTCCACAACGGGATCATCGAGAACTATCTCAAACTGAAGAACGCGTTGGAGGCACGGGGCGCTGTCTTTACGTCCGAGACGGACACCGAGGTGGTCGCCCACCTCCTGGAGCAGGCCTACCGGGGCGATCCGGTCGACGCCATCGTCAAAACGGCCGCGAAACTGGAAGGTTCCTACGCCCTCGGCATCCTCTTCGACGACCGGCCAGAGGAAGTCTACGCCATCCGGCAGGACAGCCCCCTGATCGTGGGCGTCGGACAGGAGGAATACTTCATCGCCTCGGATATCCCGGCAATCCTCTCTCACACGCGCCAGTACTACCTTCTGGACCCGCGCGAGATCTGCGTGCTCAGACGGGACGGCGTGGACATCCTCGACTTCGACGGAGAGAGCATCCTCTCCGGCAAGGAACTGATGACGGCGGACTGGGACGTGGAAGCCGCGGAAAAAGGCGGCTATCCCCACTTCATGCTGAAGGAGATCCACGAGCAGCCCTCCACCCTGACCCGGGCAATCATGCCCCGGCTCGTGAACGGTCTCCACGGGATCCTTCAGGAAGAGATCCCGTCCACCGAGGGAATCCGGCGGCTCGTGATCGTAGCCTGCGGCTCCGCCATGAATGCGGGTCTGCTCGGCAAATCCGTGATCGAAAAACTGGCCAGAGTCCCGGTCGACGTGACCATAGCGTCCGAATTCCGCTATTGCAATCCGATCCTGACGCCGGGCGACGCGGTCGTCGTCATTTCCCAGTCCGGCGAAACGGCGGACTCTCTGGCCGCGCTGCGGCTGGCAAAGGAGCGCGGGGTGCCCGTCTGGGCCATCGTCAACGTCGTCGGTTCCTCTATCGCGCGGGAGGCAGATCACACGATCTATCTCTGGTCCGGACCCGAGATCGCCGTCGCCACCACCAAGGCCTACACGGCGCAGGTGGCGATCCTGTACCTGCTCGCGCTTCGACTGGCCGTGGACCGCGGAACGGTCCCCGACGAAGAGGCCGCGCGGCTTGTCGAGGGACTGAAAGCGCTTCCGGAAGCGGCCGCGGAGCTCCTGACGGACGAGCGCGTGAAGCAGTACCAGTACCTCGCTTCCCTGAACCGGAGCAAGCACGACTACTTCATCATCGGCCGGGGCCGCGACTACGCCCTCGGTTGCGAAGGCAACATGAAGATCAAGGAAGTCTCGTATCTGCACGCCGAGACCTACGCGGCCGGAGAACTGAAGCACGGGACCATCTCCCTGATCACGGACGGGATCCCGGTCATGGCGCTCGCTACGGATTCCGCCCTCTTCGAGAAACTGGCCGGGAACATCAAGGAAGTGAAGGCCAGAGGCGGAGACATCCTTCTGATCGCCAAGCGGGGACTGGCCGACGGCCGGGACTTCTACGATCATCTGATCGAGCTGCCGGAAGCGGAAGAGATCCTGCTCCCCATCATCGCGGCCATCCCGATCCAGACGTACGCGTATTACACCGCCGTCTACCGGGGCTGCGACGTGGACAAGCCGAGAAATCTGGCCAAAAGCGTTACCGTGGAATAAAAACAGAACGGATGGGCATTGATGCTCATCCGTTCTTTCGTTCATGACTGCGTTTCGTCGTAAATCCGGATCTCCGCGCCGGAGAAGGCGTTCTCCGGCAGTATCTCCACGGTGTTCTCTCCCTCCAGAAGAAAAGGCGTGACGTCGATCTCGAAGGGACGGAGCAGGAACCGGCCGGCTTTCTGCCCATTGACGGTCACATCCGCCGGCCCCGACAGCGTTCTCAGACGCAGACGTGCGGACCGGGACGGACCCGACCGGAAGGAAAAAGTCATGCGCGGTGGCGATAGCGCTGCAATCTCCGCGATCACCGGTTCCGTCGATTCACCGAGCAGAGGAAGCGCGTCCGGATCCAACCCGATCACGACCGTTTCGCCCGGACGGACTGTCAGATCGCAGGCAAATCCCTCTTCCGCCATCCGGCAGCGCACCGGTTCGATCGAACCGGTCACGGGATCGAACCGGAAGGCCGCGCCGGAGTCGCCGAACAGAAGCGAACCGTGCCGGTCCTCCTCCCCCTCGTTGATCAGGAGGAAGAACGGACAGCCCGCCTTCGTATGACGGCTCACCCGCACATCGCCCTCCCCGTCCTCGAAGCGGACGGACGGGCGCACACCGGTCAGGTGGCCGATGAAATCCGAGCCGCGGTAGACCCGCCCGCCGCCGGAACGGAAGGCCTCGAGGATCTCTTCCAGTTCCTTCGAGAGCCGGAACGTCCCGTCGATCAGCAGACGGTCGTAGCGGTACCGGTCGAGACAGATCGTGCCGTCGAGAATCCTCGCTCTCGCGAACAGATCCGCTGGCGTCACATAATTGTACGGGAGGCCGGCGGTGTCCAGCGCCGCGACGGATGGGATCGCGGGATGACCCGGTTCCCAGAGCACGGCCGCCACCGGATGGTTCGAGCCGACGCCGTTCAGCCAGCTCATCCGTTTGAGGTATCCAGTCAGCGGCGCGAAGGACGGCGCGTCCTTCTCTTTTTTTCCGTAGGAGACGGTGCCGGGGATCACCAGCCCGGCTCCGCCGGCAAACAGTTTCTCCAGACCGCGCATCGTTTCGTCGAGCGTCGTTTCTTTACCGGAAAGGATCACGCCGCCTCTCGGCAGCCCGCGGTGACGGGCCGTGTCGGCCGCCAGTTTCACTGCCGCCGCGTCCTCCGCCGTTCCGGCGCCGCATCGTCTTACCGGTACGTCCAGAAGGTCCTGCGCCGCATCCGATATCCCGTAAAGGGCAAATCCGTTTCCCGCGCACCACTTTCCGAGCGGCTCATAGAAGGCCCGTCTGAGGCGGGATGCGGCCGCCTGCCTCAAATAATGGAGACCGTCCCGCCTTCTTTTCTTTTCCTTCGGTTCGAAAAAGAGCGCCGCCAGGTCATCGAAATCGCCCCCGGCTTCGAAGAATTCCTCAATCAGGTCGCCCGTCCAGGGAATCCCTTCCCCCTGATCGGGGGTGAAGGACAGTTCCCCGGATCCGTCGATGAAGAAACCGGCGACCGCCGTTCCGCCGGCCTCGGCGAACCGGACACCGGCCGGGCTCAGAAATCCCCGGATCAGCCGGTCACCGCAGTCCTGATCCATCCGGTCCGAGCAGCCGCTCCCGTCGGGACCTGCCGTCAGCAGAACGCACTCGTACCCTTCCTTTTCTTCCAGCGCAACGCCTGCGAGAAGGCCTTTTTCCCGTTTCACCCAGATACGGTAGAGCGGCGTCTCGTCCCCCGGCATCTCTCCGTCCGCAAAGCGGGCGTGCATCCGGCAGGCCGGTTTCTCCGGGTCCCGGACGGCTCCGTCCGGAACGGAAAAAACGAGCATCATCCGCCTTTTTGCCGCCGCCTCCGCCGCGGCCTCCCCGGCCGCAAGGAACGCTTCTTCGCTCAGACCTTCCTCCCGGATCAGGAGCGTCCCGACCCCGTGCCGGTGAAGAAAATCCATCTGACGGATCATCTCCTCCTTCTCCGGTTCGGCATCCCACAGCCAGACCGGCATGCAGGACCAGGCCGAACCCGGATCTTTCCAGATCTCCCTGACGATATCGAACATGAGGACCTCCCCGCTTCCGTCGTTTTTCGTGTCCTATTTTACATCAAACCGGTCCGGAGCGCAAGGCGACCTCTTGCATTTTCCGTCCGGAAGTGGTATAATGAATCGTTGATTTCGATGCTGACTGAAAGAAGGTCGGATATGAAGAAGATTCTCTGTTTGCTGCTGGCCGTGCTGCTGCTTCTGCCTGCGCTCGCGTTTACGTCCTGCGACAAGGAAAAGAACGACGACCCGCTCACCTACCGGTACGATTATGATCTCAGCGAGTATCTCACCCTGGGACAGTACAAGGGACTTCCCGCTCAGGGTTATTCCTTCTCCGTCTCCGACGAGCAGCTGGAGAGGCAGATTCTGGCCACACGCGCCTATTACTCCCGTTCCATCGTCATCCAGGGCCGCGGCGCCGAGAACCTGGACATCGTGTACATCAACTACGAAGCGACCGTGGACGGAGAGGCGATCGAAGGCGGCTCCGGCCAGAACTACGAACTGACGATCGGCACCGGCGTCTTTCCGGATGACGTGGAAAACGCCCTGATCGGGACGCAGGCGGGGGATCATCTCTCCCTGGATCTCGTCGCGCCCACTCCGTATCCGTCCTATCCGGAGCTGGCCGGCAGATCCATCCATTACGAGATCGACGTGCTGGAGGTCCGGGAACAGGAACTGCCCGAGTACAGTGAAAACTTCGTTCGCTCCTATCTCGGATACGATTCCATCGAGGACTTCGAGACCACGCTCCGTCAGAAACTGGAAGACCACTATAAGGAAATCTATTACCAGAGCGTCGTCTCCCAGACCTGGAAGCAGGTCGTGGAGAACACCGTGATCAAGAAGTATCCTCCTGAAGTGAAGGAAATGTACGACGAGCTGGTCTCGTCCAATCAGGCCATCGCCACGGCGCAGGGCGTCGATTTCGCCACCTACCTCATGAACCGGTATGAAATGACCGAGGAGGAGTTCTATCAGACGGCCCAGCAGACCGCCGAGAGCCGTATCGGAGACGAGATGATCTGCTATGCGATCGCCCGGGCGGAGAACCTGACCATCACGGACGAGGAATACCCTGCGCTTGCCACCGACTATGCGGTCAACTACTACAGTCTCTCCTCCCTTGAGGAACTGGAGTCGATTTATGACAAGCCGACCATCCGGCAGGTTCTCCTGTTCGAGAAAGTCAAGAAGTATGTAGCGGATCAGGCGGCCATCACCTACCTGGATCCGATCGTTACCGAAGAGCCCGAGATCGGTATCAAGGGCTGAACTGAATCCAATGAAAAAACCGTTTTCATTATTTTGAAAACGGTTTTTTGTCTTTGCTCTCCGGATCAGCTGAAAAGCCTAGAATAGATGTCCGACATCTCGCCGCGCGAGATCACGTAGGGAGAATTGCCAAAATTGGCGGCTCCCTGAACCAGGTCGATCATCCTTTCTCTTTCCGGACGCGGGATCTTCATGGATACGCCGCTCATCTGTGGGATTCGTCGAATCATCTCGTCGGGTGCGGCACCGATCGCGGCCGCCAGGGATTCGACCCGCTTCTGTCCTGCCAGCGGGATCATGTTGTAGGAGAGGAACGCCCCGTCGAAGATCGCGCATGCCTTGCCGTGCGGGATCCCCTTGAGCAGCGTCAAACTGTATCCGAGCGGGTGTGGGAAGCCGGTACCGGTCGCGTCGATGGCGACGCCTGCCGCCGTGGCGGCATAGGCCAGCCGTTCACGCTGAACCGTCGTCCATGGGCCCTTCCCGTCCGTTTCCCGGAACAGCACGTCCCAGATCTCCCGAGCGGCGAAGAGCGCCGCCTCTTCGGATGTAGCCGTCGATTTCGGGGAAAGATACGATTCGATCCCGTGGGCAAGCGCGTCGAGTGCCGTGGAAACGGTCGTCTCATCCCCGGCCGTGGACGAATAACGCGGATCCACGAAAGAGAAGGTCGGATAGGACGAGGCGCATTTGAACGTCTTCTTTTTTACGCCGTCCGCGATGGTCAGAACGGAATAGCGGCAGGCCTCGCTCCCCGTGCCGGCCGTCGTGGGAACGGCGACGATCGGGAGACAGCCGTTGGCCCGTTTCTCATCATCGAACAGATCCATCACGTCGCATTCGGGGTTCGTTGCGTAACCGGCGATCGCCTTGCCCGCATCCATCGCGGAACCGCCACCGATGGCTACGATGAACTGGCAGTCCGCTTCGCGGGCCGTCGCGCCGCCTTCGCGGCAGAGCGGAGCCGGAGGATTCTCCGGGATCGGCTCGAAGCGCAGATAACTGCATCCGGCCTTTTCAAGAGCCGCCGTCACATCTCTGTAGGCACCGCTCCTGTCGGCGCCGCTCCGGCCGGTCACGATCAGTGCCTTCTTCCCGAGCGACTGGAAAAGCGCGGCATATCGGTCGACACATCCTTCCCCAGTCAGGATCCGGACGGGTTTGTGTTGAGTAAAATCCATTCTGTTCATGTCTCCTTGGTCAATGGTCAGCAATCCATATTGTAGCACAGACCGGCCCGGCCCTGCAATGGTACAATTGTAGATTTTTTCGGCGTCCGCCCTGAAACGAATTGGAAGACCTGCCGAAAAACCGTTTCTGCGCAGCCGTTTTTTCCCGCGAGGGATTGAACGGTATCCGGTTTTATGATAAAATAGGGCGATTTCATTTCAGAGGAGGGGAGTTCCGTATGCCGAAGCTCGCGGTCATCGCAGATGTCCACGCCAACTACGCGGCGCTCGAGGCCGTTCTTGCGTCCATCCGGACTCTCTCCGTCGACGGCGTGATCTTCCTGGGCGACTATCTGACCGACTGCCCCTATCCCGAGCGCACCCTCCGCCTGATTCGCGGCGTCATGACCGAATACCCGGTCTGGCTCGTCCGGGGCAACCGGGAGGACTACCTGATCGCCCACCGGAAATACGGCCGGCCGGATGACTGGCGCAAGGGAGGCGGAAGCGGTTCCCTTCTCTATACTTACGAGTCTCTGACAGAAGAGGATCTCGATTTTCTCGAGAAACTTCCCGCCACCACCGAAGTCCGGCTGCCGGACGCGCCGCCTATCTTCTGCTGTCACGCATCCCCCTCCGCCACCAAGGAATGGCTGGCAGACAAGCCGGAGAAGATGCGCGCTGCGCTGGAATCGATCCCCGGGAACCTGATCCTGTGCGGTCACACCCACCGGCCTGCATCCTACAGTTTTCCGGAGGGACGTGTCCTGATCTGCCCGAGCTGCGGCCTGCCCCAGGGACCGGGCGGCAACTTCATGGTGCTGACGCTGAAACACGGAAGATGGGTGGAACGGATCCTTCAGGCCGACTATGACCTGGAGGCGTTCATCCGGGACTACGAGGCTTCTCCGATGCCGGAATACGCGCCGATCTGGTCGCTGTCCGTCATCCGGATGCTCCGGGAACGGTCGTCCTGGACAGCGCAGTGCGTCAGCCTCACCTACCGCCTCGCGAAACGGGACCGGTACGCAAGGCCCATCGAGACATACTGGGAGGAAGCCGCGAAAAAGCTGAAACTCGTCCCATGAGAGCCTGAAAAACCAATATATCAAAGAAAAGGCCGGCCCGGGGATCACCCCGGGCCGGCCGTTCGTCTGTTCAGTTCAGTTTCGTCGATCAGCTTTTGACGGTCCAGGCCGTATATGCCTCATACGTATCCTTGTCCGTCTTAATCTGGATCAGGTAGATCACTTCGCCGCCGTACAGGTTTCTGACGATTTCGGGATCGAGGGGCGTGAAGGAGATGGAGAAGCTCCTGCCTTCCGTCACGCTCGTTTCGAGCCCGGCCCATTCGAAGCTGCCCTGCTGGAGGATCATCAGACGGGCTTTGCCGGTCTTGGAAGCGGTGGCCGTGAAGACGACCTTGCCGTTCGACGGCGCTGCGGAGGCCCCGCTGAAGCCGTAGCCGGTGAGCGTATGACCGTCGTTGTATCCGGCGGTGTTATAGATACCCTTGTTCCTGAAATCGTAGACCACGTAGCTGTAGGACTTGTCAGCATTGTCCGTCAGGCAGATGACCGCGTAGGCGTTGTCATTGGATTTGATGGTGATCTCTTCCTCTGCCTTCACGACCTTGGACTCCTTGGACGACGCGTCGTCGTACGCCTTCGCGAAGGTCGTGGTGGGCAGACCGCTCTGCGTGTTGGTCAGGTAGTAGCGGATCGTGCCGTCGCAGACCGCCGAAACGTACACCGTGTTCTCGCCCGCTCTCAGATTCAGACCGGGACCCGTGACGCCGCTCTCCGTGATCTTCAGGATCTTCACGCTCGTGAAGGTATCCCACTTCATATCGTCATAGTTGTCTTCGCTGATATAGGCCGTGACGAGGTAGATCCGGTTCGCTTCCTGCGCGATGGTGCTGACGGTGAAACTGGTGTTCTTGTTGCCAACTGCAGCTACCTTGTCCTTGTACGTGCCGTCCACTTCGTCCCAGCGGGCCTTGAAGTTTTCAGCCGTGACGCCGTCGGCGGAAGCCGTGTAGAAGTAGTATACGTAGCCGTTGTTCTCCGTCTTCAGATAGACCTTGTCGCCGGCCACGTAGGGAGGCGTCTGATAAACGGTTTCCACGGTGCCGCCGAGGGAGATGATGACGGGAGAATAGGCCTTGCCGGCGTTGTCCACCAGCATCAGGACGAGATAGTGGTAGCTCTTCGCGGCCGTCTCGTTCAGGTCGAAGGAACCGGCGGCCACGTTGCCGGAAGTCTCGATCTCATCCTTGTAGGCAGCAGTACGGTATGCGTTGTTGAATCCGGCCGCGGTGGGCGCCTTGTCGCTGTTGGTGTAGTAGTATCTCACCTTGCCGATGACCGGCGTGGAGAACTTGATGTGGCCGTACGCGTCCAGGGTGGGAACGCGGTCGAAGCCGATATCATACTCGAGGGTGACGAGAACAGGTTGTTTCCAGTTTCCGTCGATATCCTTCACGGCAAGGATGATGTACGGGTAATCGTCGATCCGCTTTTCATCGAATTCGAAGCTTGCAGCCTCGTTCATGCGGAGCGTCTTTCTGCCGTAGTACTCCGCGGCGTCATACTTCGCGAGGAAGCCTTCGGCCGACGGAAGCGTGGCCTTCGCGGCGTAGTAGTAGTACAGCGTACCGTCTACGATCGGAGTGTAGGAGATGACGCCCGTATCGGAGATGTACGGAACGACCGAGAAGCCGTTCTGTCCGGTAGCCAGGATCACGGGCTGATGGAAGAGCTCGTCGCTGTCCTTCAGCATGAAGGCAAGGAACGGATGGTTCTTCGCATACTTGGACTCGATGGTGAAGGAGTAGGTCTGACCCTTGTCGACCGTCTTCTTCGTCTTCATGGCGCTTTCCGTTTCGCCGTAAAGCGTCTGGAACTCGGCGATGCTCAGCGGGGTGTCATCGTCCGCATAGAAGATATACACCGTGCCGCTCAGTGAGGTCTTGAACTTGACCGTCTCGGCGTCGTAGAGATAAGGCTCCGTCGTGAAGCCGGTGCCCTCCGCGATATTGGCCGGGATCGCGATCGGCTGGTAGGCCACGTCGTCGTTGCGGATCTGGATGATCACGTAGGTGTAGCCCTTCAGTCCGGCAATCTCGCACATCTCGATGGAGACCGGTTTGCCGGCCGTAACGTTTCTCTTCCCGAAGCGATCCGCCTCTGCATAGACGTCCTTGAATCCGGCCGCGCTGGGCAGGGAATCGCTCTTCGCGCAGTAGTAATACAGCGTACCGTCGACATCCGGCGTGGCGTTCAGCGTCACGATGAAGCCGTCGGAAGTCAGATAAGGCGTAGCGGTAAAGCTGGACTTGGTATCGCTGTTGCCGGAGTAGTCGCTGCCGTTGAACTTCGCAGTGTAGCCGGCGGCGATGTCATACTTGTCCGGAACGATGGTCGAGACAAGGCCGGAGGCGTAGATCTGGGCGTTCTTGATCTTGCCTTCGCCGCTGATCGTCAGGTTGCCGCAGTTCGGGCCGACGTACAACTTGTCGACTGTGGAGTCGCCGCTCATCGTCAGGCCGCCGGACTTGTACAGGGAGAGCGTCGAGATGGTGGTGCCTCCGGTGAGGGAGACGTGGGATCCGTTGATCACGGACAGCTCGTCAACGCGGCAGTTGTCCAGGATCAGATCGGCGGAACCGCGCACGGTCAGCGTACCGACGATCCTGGCGTTGCGGAGAACGACGGTCCCTTCATCGGCGCCCTCGGTGATAAGGTTGCGCCCGGTCAGGGTGACGTTGCTGACGGTGATGCCGCCTCTTGTGATGACGTTGTTCTTATCGGGCGCCTTGGCGTCGCGGTCGTCCGTGCTCTTGTTGAAGATGCATCCGGCGGCCCGGTACAGAATCGTCAGGGCTTCGGCACGGGTCAGGGTCTTCAGGGGTTTGAACTGATAGGTGCCGTCCGGCTGCTTGTAGCCGTTGATGATGTCGGCATAGACAGCGGAGAGGATATAGCCCTGGAAGTTGGTGGAGATGGAATCGAAGTCGGTAAAGGCCGACTTGTCCGCTCTTTCACTGGCGGGAAGGCCGAGATACCGGACGAGGAGCGCAGTGGCTTCCTGACGGGTGATCTTGTCGTTCGGAGCGGCGTTCGTGCCGTAGTTGAGGATGTACCCCTGTGCGGCGGCTTTCTCGAAATAGACGCGGAACCAGTCGTTCGCTCCGATATCGGAGAAATTGACCGCCTTGGTGGCCGTCAGACCGAAGGACTCGTCGAGCATCTTGATGAACTCAGCGCGGGTCACTTCGCCGTCCGGTTTGAACATATACGTGCCGTCCATCTGCTTGTAGCCGTTCAGGACGTCCTTTTCGACCAGATAGGGGATCTGGCCGCCGGTCCATGCCCAGTGACCGTCCGTATCAGTGAACTCGATATCCGCCGCGGATACGGCGGAGGCAAGCCCGATGACTACGGCAAGCGTCAGAAGGAATGACAGAATGCGCGTAAACTGCTTCATGATAACCTCCGTTTGCATAGCATTTTTGTGCGTGGACATAAACGTACAGTTTCATTATATCACATCGGCCGGATTTATCAAGGGGTTTCCCGTTTTTTCTTCACGGATCGCCATTTTCCCGCCGCCGCCCCTTGGACGTCCCTACAGGCGCAAAAGTTCCAGTGTTTTCAGTTTTTTTACGAAATGTTTTGGAACGGGGGCTGTCTTTCGGCCGAAAAATCCTTGACAAAGGCCAGTCCGGATGCTAAACTGTCTTTACCGCCAGAAAGAACGCCATTTGCAGGAAAGAGACCGTCATGATCGTCGTCAATTACGCCGGACATAGCGGGTTCACCGTCGAATCGGAGACCCACATGTTCATATTCGACTACTCCGAGGGCCGCCTGCCCCGGCTGCCGATGAAGAAGAAACTGTACGTTTTCATCAGCCACGGGCACTGCGACCACTTCAATCCGGAGATCTTCCGCATCTGCCGGGAGCATCCGAACGTCCGGTACGTGATCTCAAGCGACATTTCCCCGAGAGAAGTCCACCGGTACGGCGTCCCGGAATACATTATGGCGGAACCCGGGGCGGACATGAAACTGGAAAGCCGTTTCCGGCTGAAGGTCCTTCCTTCGACGGACATCGGCGTGGCGTTCCTGGCATGCTGTTCCGGGCGGAACATCTTTCACGCGGGAGACCTGAACCTCTGGCTGTGGCCGCGGATGGCGGAGCGGGAGATCTACGACATGACGATGGATTTCCGCGATTTCACCCAGGGCCTCCGGAATTTCGTCATCGACACCGCGTTCCTGCCGCTGGATTCCAGACAGGGGATCTACTCCTATCTCGGTTTCGACTACTATATGAAGCATTTCCGGATCCGCCGGGCAATCCCCATGCATTTCTCCGGCCCGGCGAAAGTCGCCGAGGAGCTGCTTCTCGACCCCATCTCCCGAGACTACCGGAACCGCGTTCTCCGGATGGATCCCGGCGGACGGCTCAATCTCGACTGACTGCCGTCCGGACACCCCCCTGCCTGCCTTTGGCGGGCTTTTTGCCGTTTTCAACATCCTCACCGATCGGAGGCCGCCATGCCCGATATCATGGAACTCTTCAAAAGGATCGCCGCGAAGAAGCGCGACGACGCCGGACCGCCGACCCACATCCTCTGCGGGCTCGGAAACCCGGGGGAGAAATATGTGTTCACCCGGCACAACGCGGGTTTTCTCGCCATGGACTATCTGTCGGAGAAACTCGGCGTCTCCCTTAAGACGCTTAAGTTCCGTGCTCTGACCGGGATCGCGACGATCGGCGGACACCGGGTCCTTCTGATGAAGCCCCAGACCTACATGAACCTGTCCGGGGAGGCCGTCGGCGCGGCCGCCTCGTACTATAAGATACCGCCGGAGAACGTGATCGTGATCTCAGACGACGTACACCAGGAACCGGGCCGGCTCCGGATCCGCCGCGGCGGGTCCGACGGCGGACAGAAAGGGCTCCGGAGCATCATCGCAGCGCTGGGCACCGATCAGTTCCCGCGGATCCGGATCGGCGTGGGAGAAAAGACCGATCCGGAATACGATATGGCTGACTGGGTCCTCAGCAAGATCCCGAAGGCGGACCAGGACCGGTTCTTCTCCGTCCTCGGTTGCGTGTATGACGCCGTGCCCCTTCTGCTCGACGGCGAGATCGACCTGGCCATGAGCCGTTTCAACGGAGTGCAGTTTTGAACTATTCCTTTCTGACATCCATCTTCCGGCGGAACAGGGAGTATGCCGACCTGATCCGAGCCGTCTCGGCCCCGGTCTGGGGAAAGCGGAAACCGTTCTTCCTTTCCGGTCTCTCGGAAGGAGCCGCCGACGTCTTCCTCTCCGCGTTGGCCGAAGATCTGTCCACCCCGGACGGACCGCCGGTGTTCCTCTTCCCCGATGACAGGAGCGCCGTCGCCTTCCGGGATTTTCTGCTGTCCGTGGGGATCCCGGCTGCCCATTATCCTCTCCGTGAATACTGCTTTTCCAACGTGGCCGCTTCTCACGACGCGGAAGGCGCACGCCTCTCCGTGCTCTCCGCCCTGCGCGGGCTGACGAGAGCGGAGAACCGCCCTGCCGTCATCACGTCCACCGCGGAAGCTGTCCTGCAGATCACCGTCGCTCCTCCGCATCTTGAATCGCTCTGTCTGCGTGTCGATCCGAACGAACCGCTGGACACGGAATCGCTGGCTGCCGCACTGAGCGCGGCCGGCTACGTCCGGGTGGACCTCGTCGAATTTCCTGGACAGTTCGCCCTGAGAGGCGGGATCGCCGACATTTATCCGCCCGCCGGAAACCCGATCCGGATCGAGCTGTTCGGAAACGAAGTGGACCGGATGGGCTCCTTTTCTCCTGAAACGCAGCGCTTCACCGAAGACCTTCGGGGCGAAGTCTTCTTTCCGCCGGTCCGGGAACTGATCCTTCCGCCGGAAAAACGCGAGGAGATCGCCGGACTGATCCGGCGTCACCTCCGCCGGCTGCCCCGACTGACGGACGACCCGGTCGTCCTGGAAAGGGCGGAAGAAACGCTCCGGGGCGAACTGGATTCGCTCGAACATCTCTCCGACGTGAACTTCGCCGACAAATACCCCTCCGTCGTCTGTCCGGAAGGTGCGTGTCTTCTCGACTATCTCACCGGTCCGGTGATCCTCACGGACGCGTCCTCCTCCGAGGAACGTGCCGGCGCGGCCGCCGCTCTGCTCGAACAGAGTCTCGGCGCCATGACGGAATCGCTGGAACTCCCGCCGCAGCGGGATTACACGCCGGTCCGCGACTTTTCCGAGTTCTTCAGCCGGCAGGAAGGTCCCGTTCTCCTCGTCGACACGGTCGCCCGTTCGCGCGCCGGAATCGAGCCGGCCGGCGTCTATCTGTTCAACACCCGCCATGTCAGCGCCTACGCCGGGAACACGGCGCTCTTTCTCGACGATCTTGCCCGGTTCACGAAGGAAGGATTCCTGTGTGCCGTCCTCACGTCCGGCGAATCGGAAAAGAACGCGCTTGCCTCTTCCCTCGTCGAAGACGGCTACACCGTCTTCTCGGCGGACGGGGACCTTCCCGTGCCGCTCGATGAACTGCTGAACACAAAAGCGAAACCTCTCTGTCTGATGAGCGGGGAGTTCCCCGGCGGATTTGCCCTCGCCTCGCCGAGATTCTGTCTGATGGATTTCGCTCGGGCCGCATCCCGTCCGTCCCGGGGGCGGGTGCTCAGAACCAGAAAAAGAAAACAGACCGCCGGAGAAGCGATCCTTTCCTACGCCGATCTGTCGGCCGGGGATATCGTCGTGCACGACGCCTACGGCATCGGCCAGTATCTCGGCATGGAGAGTCTGACCATCGACGGCAGTACGAGGGACTACGTCTCCATCCAGTATGCCGGGGAGGACAAACTGTTCCTGCCGGCGGATCAGCTGGATCATGTTTCGAAATACATCGGCGCCGGCGCAGACACCGGCACGGTCCGCCTTTCCAAGATGGGCGGCGCGGACTGGAGCCGGGCCAAATCCCGCGCCAAGGCGTCGACCAGGGAGATGGCGAAGGAACTGATCGAACTCTACGCCAGACGCCGCCGCACCAAGGGGATCTCCTTTGACACGGACGACGAGATGAGCAGAGAATTCGCGGATTCCTTCGAGTATGAGGAGACCGACGCCCAGCTCTCCGCCATCGAGGATGTGCGCCGGGACATGGAAGCGCCCTATCCCATGGACCGTCTGCTCTGCGGAGACGTCGGATACGGTAAGACGGAGGTGGCGCTCCGCGCCGCTTTCAAGGCGGTGATGAGCGGCCGTCAGGTCGCTGTCCTCGTCCCGACCACCATCCTGGCCTACCAGCATTTTCAGACCTTTCTCAGCCGGCTTCGCTCCTTCCCCGTGCGGGTCGACATGGTCTCGCGCTTCCGGAGCGGGAGCGAACTGGCCGCCACCATCCGGGCAGTCGGGCGCGGCGATGTGGATATCCTGATCGGCACCCACCGCATGATCTCGAAGGACGTCCGGTTCCGGGATCTCGGCCTCATCATCATCGACGAGGAGCAGCGGTTCGGCGTAGCCCAGAAGGAAAAACTGAAACAGATCGCCGTGAACGCCGACATCCTGACGCTCACCGCCACGCCGATCCCGCGAACGCTGAACATGGCCATGGGCGGAATCGTCGACATGAGCGTTCTCGACGAGGCGCCGGGTCTCCGGTCGCCCGTTCAGACCTATGTCATGGAATATGACGAGGCGATCGTCACGGAAGCCATACGGCGGGAGCTCCGCCGGGGCGGTCAGATCTTCTACTTGTACAACCGCATCGAAGGCATCTACGGCGTAGCCGACCGGCTCGCCGGTGCTTTGCCGGACGCCCGAATCGCCGTGGCCCACGGCAGAATGGACCGCGACGAGATCGAGGAGATCTGGGACGCCATGATCCGCGGCGAGGTCGACGTGCTCGTCTGCACCACCATCATCGAGACCGGCGTGGACATACCGAACGCCAACACGCTCATTATCGAGGGAGCGGACCGCTACGGTCTCGCCCAGCTCCACCAGCTGCGCGGCCGCGTCGGCCGTTCCAGCACCCGCGCCTTCGCCTATTTCACCTACCGCCGCGGAAAGGAACTGACCGAGCTGGCTTCGAAGCGGCTGGCCGCCATCCGCGAGTACGCGGAGTTCGGCGCCGGTTTCAGGATCGCGCTTCGCGACCTCGAAATCCGGGGCGCCGGGAATCTGCTCGGTGCGGAGCAGCACGGCCACCTGGACGCCGTCGGCTACGACCTCTACATCAAACTGCTGGAGGAGGCCGTCCTCGAGGAAAAAGGGGAGGAGTTGCCGAAGCCGCTCCCCGAATGCGCCGTGGACGTACGGTGCGACGCCTATCTGTCGAAATCCTATATCCCCTCCGCCCCCCAGCGTATGGATATGTACAAGCGGATCGCCCGGGTGGAGACGGAAGCGGACTACGACGACATCCTCGACGAACTGTGCGACCGCTACGGCGAGCCGGACAGTGCCGCGGTCAACCTCTGCCGCATCGCCAGGATCCGGGCAATAGGACGCCGGTGCGGATTCACGAAGATTGAGGAGAAGGACGGCGTGGTCCGGCTGTATACCGCGGCGCCGAACCCTGTCGCCGCGCAGGCGCTCGGTTCACGCTATCCGGCGCTCGGCGTGCGCGTGATGCTGGGCCAACTTTCCCATCTGCGCATGAAGACCGCGCAAAACGAGCGGAACACGGAATTCCTGCTTGAGATTCTCGGACTGTATTCCACTTTTTGCGCGGAATGATACAGATTGTTCAAAAATATGGTGTATAATCTCGGAGAACGAACCGTTCCGACAGGAGTCAAATCATGAAAAAAACAATCCGCGCCGCCGCACTGCTGACCGCCGCACTGCTGCTACTATCCACCCTGCTGGCCTGCACCACCTCCCCGGCGGTCCTGACCTACGGAAAATCCGTCATCACCGAACGGGAGTACCGGTATTACCTTGCCACCTACAAGGCGAAGTTCATGCGGACCTACAGCAATTTCGAGGACGACGAATCCTTCTATTCCACGATCACCGGCGGCATGACTGTCGGCGACTATTTCAACCGGAGCGTCCGGCAGAACGTTTCGATGACTCTGGTCTGCGACGGGCTGTTCAACGAACTGGGTCTGAAACTCGACAAGTCTGCGATCTCGGAAGTGGACGACCGGATGAACGAACTGACAAAAGGGTACGCCAATACGTCGATCGGGTCTCTGAACAAGGCGCTCGAGGAATACGGGATCAACCGCTCCGAACTCCGCACGATCCTGCTCCGCGACAAGCGGATGCTGGCGGTCTATGACTACTATTACGGAGAAGAAGGTGTCACGCCGGTCACGGAAGATCAGATGACCGACTATCTGGAACGCAACTACGTCCGCATCGCTCATATCTACGTGAACGACCAGTATGTATACGAACTGGACGCGAACGGCGAGGTGGCCTACAACCTGAGCGGCTATCCGAAGACCATCGCCCTGACGGAGGAAGAAAAGGCGGCCAAGCGGGCCGTGGCGGACGAGATCGAGACCCGGCTCGAAGCCGGAGAGGAATTCGACACGGTCTACGAGGATCTGAGCGAGGAAAAGCTCTACAAGAACGGCTATTATATCAGCGAAAAGACCTTCGATTCCGAGATCGTCCAGGCGTCCCGCGAAGTCGGAATGGGCGAATGGATCCGCTACGAGAACGATACCGGCATCCACTTCATCAAGCGTCTCCCCATGAGTGAGAAACCGTGGGAGGAGGCTGAAAACGCCGACTTCTTCCGGAACTACGCCACGCTCGTCGGCGAAGAACTGTTCAAGATGATGCTCAACGAGGAAGTGAAGAAGGTCGTCGCCGACGAGGAACTTCTGGCCGCACACCGGATCGAGGATTCCCCCGTCAACTACCAGATCAGCTGATCCGTATTGAATCAAAAAAGCCGGAGCATCTCATTCATGATGAGCTGCCCCGGCTTCTTGCTGCTGGTTGATCAGATCCGTCTGTCGAACGGGCTTTCCATGCCAGTCTGGTCTCAGCGGAAACGCTTCTTGATTTCCTCCACGTCGTCCAGCGTCTTCCTGCAGGCTTCCGCAACATACGCGGCGCAGAAGCAGGCAATGCCCGAGAAGAGCGGGATCACGTCCACCGTATGCTGGCTGCTGAAGAGTTCCACAAAGAACCAGATGACGAACAGGATACCGGTCGCGACGAGCGCGAGCACCGCGGAGGGGAGAAATTTGCCGAACGGTTTGCGACGTACTCTCAGCGGCTCGTCCGCCGGGAGTTCCACCTCGGAATAGGCGCGCTCCTGTGGCTGGCGGACCGCCGGCCGGACGTTCTGGGGCACTTCCTCCTCTTCCGTCTGTTCCGCCGCGCGGTGACGGTCCTGCAGTTCGCAGATCTTCAGAAGATATTCCATGCCGGAATCCGTCACGCCTCTGCTGCGGAGATTTGCTTCGTTGGAAACGAGCCGCCGCACGGAAGAAGACGTGGAGGCGCCGACGAATTTCAAAAACGGAAGCATGATATGCTTGCAGGAATCGCAAAGCCTCGTGCTGTCGTCGTCAGGGATCTCGACCCCGCAGTTGTAGCATTGTGCCATGTAGCCACCTCATTTCTCGTATCGTTCCCGTCTGTCTGGTTTATTATACCATATTCCGCCCTACGGCGCAAGAGAGACGGACGGACTTTTTGGCCCCGGAACGGGAAAATTAATTTTTTGCAAATTCTTCGCCACCCGATGGATTTTTCCACCTCCGTATGGTATAATGGAAACAACCGAGGCAAAATACTATCCACAACGTAAGGAGAAATACTATGGGACTTCTGAAAGCAGGCATCGGCGCCGTGACCGGCGTCCTCGCAGATCAGTGGAAAGAGTACTTCTACTGTGAGGCGATCGACAACGACATCCTGGTCGTCAAGGGACAGAAACGCACCAGCGGCCGCTCCTCCAACACCAAGGGCGAGGACAACATCATCTCGAACGGCTCCGGTATCGCGGTTGCCGACGGACAGTGCATGATCATCGTGGAGCAGGGCAAGATCGTGGAAGTCTGCGCCGAACCCGGTCTCTTCACCTACAACAACTCTACCGAGCCTTCCATCTTCTCGGGCAACCTCGGCGAGAGCATCCTCGAGACCTTCAAGAAGATCGGCAAGCGTTTCACCTACGGCGGTGACACCGGCAACGACCAGCGGGTCTACTACTTCAACACGAAGGAGATCCTCGACAACAAGTTCGGCACGCCGAACCCGATCATGTTCCGTGTGGTGGACGCCCGCATCAACCTCGACATCGACGTCTCCCTCCGCTGCAACGGTGTGTACAGCTACCGGATCGCGAATCCGCTGCTCTTCTACACCAACGTCTGCGGCAACGTCTCCGCGGCCTACTCCCGTTCCGAGATCGACAACACGCTGAAGACCGAGTTCATCAGCCACCTGCAGCCGGCTCTGGCCCGTCTGTCCGACCTCGGGCTCCGTCCGAACCAGATCATCTCCCACAACAAAGAGATCGAGTCGGCGATGAACGACGAGCTCTCCGATGAGTGGGGCAACCTCCGCGGCATCGACATCGTGTCCGTCGCTTTCGGTTCCGTCACCCTTCCGGAAGAGGATCAGGAACTCATCAAGAACGCGCAGAGAGCCGCGATGTACCGGGATCCCGGTATGGCTGCCGCTTCCCGCATCGACGCGGAGAACGAAGCCATGAAGAACGCCGCTTCCAATGCGGGCGGTGCGGCGATCGGCTTCATGGGCATGAGCATGGCCCAGAACGCCGGCGGCGGTGTCTCCTCCATCCAGATGGCGCAGCAGATCGCGGATCAGCAGCGCGCGCAGCAGCCGGACAACAGCTGGACCTGCCCGAAGTGCGGCAAGACCGCCACTGGCAACTTCTGTCCCGAGTGCGGCGAAAAGAAGCCGGCGCCCGCGGGCGAATGGGTCTGCCCGAAGTGCGGCAAGAGCAACAGCGGCAAGTTCTGCTCCGAGTGCGGTGAGAAGAAACCGGCGCCCGAGGGCGAATGGACCTGCCCGAAGTGCGGCAACGTGAACACCGGCAAGTTCTGCGCCGAATGCGGCGAAAGAAAGCCCGAGTGATCCGGCAGATCGACTGAACGAATTCGAGGGCCTGCGGTCATTTTAGACCGCAGGCCCTCTTTTTGTCATGCTTTTTTCAGTTTCAGTTCCGGCTCCGCGCCTTCCGTGACGCAGGCCTCCGTGACGTTCACGCCCGCCACGTCGTCCCGGGAAGGCAGACGGAACATGAGATCCGTCATGATCTCCTCCAGAATGGACCGCAGGCCCCGGGCTCCGGTGTTCCGTTGAATGGCGCGGGCGGCGATCGCCTTGAGCGCCCCGTCCGTGAACGAGAGTTCCACGCCGTCCATACCGAGGAGAGCCGCGTACTGCTTCACCAGTGCGTTCTTCGGTTCCCTGAGGATCCGTACCAGCGCGTCCTCGTCCAGATCCTCCAGTCCCACGATCACGGGAAGACGACCGACCAGTTCCGGAATCAGGCCGAACTTGACGATATCGTGCGCCGTCACGTCCTTGAAGATCCCTTCCTTCCGTTTCTCCGCCTTCTTCTTGATGTCGCTGCGGAATCCGATGGAAGACTGGCCCTTTCTCGCCTCGATGATCTGGTCGAGCGTGTCGAATGCGCCGCCGCAGATAAAGAGGATGTTCTCCGTGTTGATCTGGATGAATTCCTGGTTCGGATGCTTCCGTCCGCCTTGCGGCGGCACGTTGGAGACCGTACCTTCCAGGATCTTCAGCAGCGCCTGCTGCACGCCCTCGCCCGACACGTCTCTCGTGATGGAGCGGTTCTCGCTCCGGCGGGAGATCTTGTCGATCTCGTCGATGTAGATGATGCCGCGTTCCGCGCGCTCGATGTCGTAATCTGCCGCCTGGATCAGACGGAGCAGAATGTTCTCCACATCCTCCCCGACGTATCCGGCTTCTGTGAGTGTGGTGGCATCTGCGATGGCGAACGGTACGTTCAGCGTCTTGGCCAGCGTCTGGGCAAGGAACGTCTTCCCGACACCGGTAGGTCCGATCAGAAGCACGTTGCTCTTCTGGATCTCCACCGGCTCTTCGGTCTTCTCTGTTTTCTTCTTTGGGAATTTCTTGGCTTTCTCGGCTTTGTCCAGATGGATCAGCCGCTTATAGTGGTTGTACACCGCCACGGACAGGACGATCTTCGCGTTCTCCTGGCCGATGATGTATTCGTCCAGGGTCGCCTTGATCTCCGCCGGCTTCGGTACGCCCTGTCCCGCATCCTCCGGCTCTTCCGCGATGTGATCGGCGATGATCTCGTTACAGACGCCGATACACCGGTCGCAGATGTAGAGTCCCGTGGGAGACGGGATCAGGAACGCCACCTGGCTTTCGTTCCGGCCGCAGAAGGAGCAGCCGTGCTCCGCCCGGCGGCCATCGTTTCTCTGATTCGGCATAGGTTCCCTTTCCTCAATCCGGTTACGGCCTGTGGGCGAGGACCTTGTCGATCAGCCCGTAGGCACAGGCCTCTTCCGCCGTCATGAAATTGTCCCGTTCCGTATCTGCCGTGATCGTTTCGAGCGGCTTGCCCGTGTTGGCCGCGAGGATCCGGTTGAGACGCTCCTTCGTCTTGAGAATATGATCCGCCTGGATCTTGATATCTGTCGCCTGGCCCTGGGCACCGCCCAGCGGCTGGTGGATCATGATCTCGCTGTTGGGCAGCGCGAGACGCTTGCCCATCGCACCGGAGGAGAGCAGGAAGGCGCCCATGGACGCCGCCATGCCGACGCAGATGGTGGACACGTCGCATTTCACGAAATTCATGGTATCATAGATGGCGAGACCCGCCGAAACGGATCCGCCCGGGCTGTTGATGTACAGGGAGATGTCCGCGTCCGGGTCCTCGGACTCCAGATACAGGAGCTGCGCGACGACGAGAGACGCCGTCACGTCGTTGACCTCGTCCGCGAGAAAGATGATCCGCTCGTTGAGCAGGCGGGAGTAGATATCGTAGGATCTCTCGCCGCGGTTCGTCTGCTGGACGACCATTGGGACCAGTGCCATATTCGATTCCTCCGTTCAATTGATCGTATCTCTTGTGTGAAAACCGCCGCCCGTGTTCCTCGGGCAGCGGTCCTTTCTCTTATTCGCCGTCGTGATGATGGTGTTCCGCTTCCTCGACCTCAGTGACGACGGCCTTTTCGCGGACCATCTCGATCGCCTTTTTGACCTTCAGGTCTTCGTTGATGGCGTCGGCGTCCACCGTCTTCTTCACGTTGTCGACCTCCATCCCGTACTGTTCTGCGAGACGCTTGTATTCCTCTTCGGTCTCCTCTTCGGGCACGGTGATGTTCTCGAGAGCGGCAATCTTCTCCAGTGCCAGGCGGACCTTCACCTGCTTCTCGGCGTCCGGTCTCATCTGCTTGCGGAGCGTATCCAGATCCATGCCGGTATACTTGAAGTACGTGGCAAGATCCAGGCCGCTCATGCGGAGACGGTTGTCATAATCGCGGACCATGTTCTCCGCCTCGTTGTCGAACATGCATTCCGGAATATCGCCGGAAAGGCGCTCGATCAGCGCGTTCATCAGAGCCTCGTCCACGTGGCCGTCCGAGTGCTTCTTGTTCTCTTCTTCCTTGTGCTTCCGGATGTCCGCCTTGTACTCGTCCAACGTATCGAACTCGGACACGTCTTTCGCGAACTCATCGTCGAGTTCGGGCAGCTCGTTGTAGCGGATCTCGTGGAGCTTCACCTTGAAGACGGCCGGTTTCCCTTTCAGCTCCTCCGCGTGATAGTCCTCCGGGAACGTAACGTTTACGTCGAACTCGTCGCCCGCGCTGTGGCCGACGACCTGATCCTCGAACCCGGGAATGAACTGACCGGAACCGAGTTTCAACTGATGTCCTTCCGCATGGCCTCCGTCGAACGGCACGCCGTCCACGGAACCGTCGAAGTCGATGGTCACGAGGTCGTCGTTCTGAGCGGGACGGTCCGTCACCTCGATCATGCGGGCGTTGCGGAGCTGGACCCGCTTCAGTTCGCCTTCGACGTCCTCGTCGGTGACGGGGAACACGGGCCGCTCCACGGGGATCCCCAGATAATCCTTCACTTCCACTTCGGGCTTCGTGTAGAACGTGGCGGAGAGGACGACGCCTGTCTCGTCGATCGAGACCACATCGAACTCGGGCCGGCTCACGATCACTTCCTCGACTTCCTTGATCACTTCCGGATAGGCATCCGGAATGATCTCGTTCACGGCGTCCTCATAGAAGACTTCCTTACCGTACATCTTTTCCACCAGCGCGCGGGGAGCATGTCCCTTGCGGAAGCCGGGAATCGAGATATTCTTCGACTGTTTCTTGTACACCTTGTTGATGGCGGCGTCAAAAGTGGCGCGGTCCACGTCGAACGTGATCTTCTTCTGGTTGACGCCGATCGTTTCCTGAGATTTGAGGCTCATGATGACTGACACTCCTTGGTTTATCGTAAATGTGATAGTTCTGGCCGAAAAAACACCATGGTATTTTATCATATCCCGCCTGAAAAGTCAAGGGGAAACACGGGATTTGTTGGCCGGCAGACCGATCCGGAACGGGTAGAAATCAAGCGCGTCCGCCGAGATCATGGTGAACCGGATCCCGTCCCGCTCCTCCGTCAGGGGCAGGTCGTACCGTCCGTGGATATGACCGTAGAAAACGTCCCGCACGCCCGACGACGACAGAAGGTCGAGAAACGGCCGGCATTCGAACGTTCCGAAGACAGGCGGAAAATGGAGGAAGACCAGGACCGGCAGGTCCCGTCCGGCCCTCAGTTCTTCGGCGGCAACGAGCGTCTGCCGCAGCCGGATCGTCTCGCGGTTCATCAGCTTTTCGAAATCGGCTTCCGGCGCCGTCTGCTGCTTTTCCTCGAGGAACCATCCGCGGGTACCGCACAGGACGGCTCCTTCCGCCTCGAACGCGTTGTTGAACAGGAACTCCACGTTCCCGATGCCCCAGTCCGTCAGCGACCGGCGCATCTTCTTTACGGAAGTCCACCAGTAGTCGTGATTGCCTTTGCCGATGATCTTCCTTCCGGGGAGCGTGTCGAGGAACAGGAAATCCGCTTTCGTCTCCTCGAGGTCGATCCCCCAGGAAAAGTCGCCCGGGATCACGACCGTATCGTCCGGTCCCACCAGGGCGCTCCAGCGCCGGCGCAGTTTTTCGGCATGGCCCTCCCAGCGGGCGCCGAAACGGCCCATTGGTTTTTCTGCAGTCCCCGAAAGGTGCAGATCCGCAATCGCGTACAGAGCCATCTCAGCCGCCGAACGGGATCTTCGGCATATCGCAGGCGTCGATCACCCGGGAGAAGCGGACCGGCAGGGACTCCACCTCCGCGAGCGGAGCGGGCACCGGGGAACCGGTGGCTTCGGAAAGCCGGCCGAGCAGCGAGAAGATGTCGCCGTCTCCTTCGACGCCGATCGCCTCCGCCACGGCGGGCGCGAACTTAAAGGGACTGGCGGTGGACGCTACGACGACGGGCGTCCCGTCGCCGGTCTCCGCCCGGTACCGCCGGACGCACCCGAGGCCCACGGCGGTATGGGGATCGATCAGGTATCTCTCGTTCCGCCAGGCGTCGCCGATCGTCCGCATCGTCTGTTCCTCGTCGAGGTAGTAGGCGGCAAAGGAGCCGCGGAGCTTTTCCATCAGTTCCGCCGGCGCCTCGTAGACACCCTTTTCCCGGAGCGCTTCCATCAGGGAGGCGCAGAGTTCCGGACCGCCGGTCACGGACAGGAGGCGCTCCAGATTCGAGGAGATCAGGATATCCATCGAGGGGCTGATCGTTTTATAGAACGGTCTCGTCCGGTCGTAGACGCCGGTCCGGAAGAAATCGGTCAGCACGTTGTTGCTGTTGGAGGCACAGATCAGTCTGCCGACGGGCAGTCCCATCCCGCCGGCCAGCGCGGCCGCGAAGATGTTGCCGAAGTTCCCCGTCGGAACACAGATGTTGATCCTGTCGCCGAAGGCGATCTTCCCTTCGTTCAGAAGATCGCAGTAGGAAGACACATAGTAGACGATCTGCGGCACGAGCCGTCCCCAGTTGATCGAATTGGCGCTCCCGAAGAAGAATCCGGCCGAATCGGCCTCCTGCGCGAGAGCGCGGTCGTTGAAGATGGCCTTCACTCCGTTCTGGGTGTCGTCGAAATTCCCGCGCACCGCCACCACGTCCACGTTGCCGCCCCGGGTCGTCTGCATCTGGAGCTGCTGCATCCGGCTGACGCCTTCCGCGGGATAGAAGACGGTGATCTTCACGCCGGGAACGTCCCGATAGCCTTCCAGCGCCGCCTTGCCCGTATCGCCGCTCGTGGCCACGAGGATGTGCGCGGTCCGGCTCTCCCCGGTCATGTTCAGCGCACGGGAGAGCAGGCGGGGCATCAGCTGCAGCGCCATGTCCTTGAAGGCGGCCGTAGGACCGTGCCACAGCTCGAGCGCGAAAACACCGTCCTTCAGTTCACGGAGCGGCGCCGCGCCGCCCGGAAACCGTTCTTCGGAATAGGCCTCGCGGCAGTCGGCCGAGAGCGCTTCCGGGTCGTAGTCGGTCAGAAAGCGGCCGAGAATCAGGGCGGCCCGCCCGGCGTAGGGCATGCTGCGCAGCGCCCGGAAATCCTCCTCCGTCAGGGCCGGGACGGATTCCGGGATATAGAGACCGCCGTCCGGCGCAAGTCCTTCCTTGATCGCCTCGGCGGAAGGAACGTAGTCGGGGAACGGCTTCCAGTCCCGCGTGCTTCTGTATCGAATCATCAGATCCTACTCCTGTTCTTCTTTCTGTGCTTTTCTGAGGCGCGCGGCCTCCAGTTTCTCCCGGTCCCGTTCGAGAAAGGAGAGAAAACTCTTCCGGTAGATCTCCGGCGCGCCGAGTTCGTATACCGCCAGCATATGTTCCGCTGTCGGATATCCTTTATGTTTCGCCAGGCCGTAGCCCGGATACTGCCGGTCCAGGTCCTCCATGATCCGGTCCCGGGTCACCTTGGCCAGTACGGACGCCGCCGCGATGGAGGGGGACAGCGCGTCTCCGTGCACCACCGTCACGGACGGAACGCCGAAGTCGGTCTGCCGGTTTCCGTCGATGAGGACCACGCCTGGCGTGACCGTCTTCCTGACCGTCTCCACCGCCCGCCGCATGGCCAGCAGGGAGGCGCCGAGGATGTTCAGTTCGTCGATCTCACGGGGAGAGGCAAGCGCAACGCCCCAGGCGACCGCCTTTTCCAGGATGACGCCGTAAAGCGCCTCCCGTTTCTTTTCCGTCAGTTTTTTGGAATCGTCGAGGCCAGGGATCGCGAGCCCCCGGGGCAGTACGACCGCCGCGGCGGCGACCGGTCCGCAGAGCGGTCCCCGTCCGGCCTCGTCCGTGCCGCACACGATGCCGTAGGTTTCGGCATACCGTTCGTCGAATGCGGGTTCCGTCATGCTTCTTTCTCTTCTTCTCTGCCCGGTCTCTCGAGCGAGATGCGGCCGATCCGGGCGGCCCGGAATTCGTCGAGCAGCATCACGGCGGCCCGTTCCATGTCAAGTTCCCCGCCGGACAGAAGGAACCCGCGTTTCTTCGCTACCGCCGAAAGCAGTTCCCAGGGTGTTGCTCCGGCAAGCGCCTCCCGGTCCAGTTTGTACCGGGCAAAGAAGAGGTCGGGCGCCACGTCCGCCAGCCTTCCGGCCAGCGCGGCCGCGATCTCCTCTCCGTCGAGGACGGCGTCCCGGATCGCGCCGGTAAAGGCGAGATTCTCGCCCGTGATCCGGTCGTCAAACTTCGGCCAGAGCACGCCGGGCGTATCCAGAAGGAGGAGCCCCACGTCGGTCGTGACCCATTGTTTCGATCTGGTCACACCGGGACGGTCCTCCACTTTCGCTTTCTTTCCGCCGCCCAGCCGGTTCACGAGAGACGACTTCCCGACGTTCGGGATGCCCACGATCATGGCGCGGAGCGGACGTCCGCCCATGCCCCGCTCTTCATACCGTCTGATCTTCTCCGAGAGGATCGATCTCGCCGCCGGAAGGATCCCCCGGATCCCTTCTCCGGTGACGGTATCCACCGCCAGCGCGGCCCGCCCGTTCTTCTTCGAGAGCGCGGCGACCCAGGCCGCCGTGACGGCCGGATCCGCGAGAGCGGCTTTCGTAAGCAGCGTCAGCCTCGGTTTCTGATTGGTGATCCGGTCGATCTCCGGATTCTGGGAGCTGGACGGGATCCTGGCGTCGAGCAGCTCGATCACGAGGTCGACGCCGGACAGGTTCTCCGCGATAAGGCGACGGGTCTTCGCCATGTGGCCGGGAAACCAGTTGATCTCTGTTTTTTTGAAACCGTCCGCTGACTGTTCCTTCACGGGGACCCTCCTTCCCGCCCGATCGGCTGATGGATGACAGACTGTCCGTTTATTCTGCGTAGGGGTTGCTGAAGATCTTGAACTCGCCCGGCGGCAGGAGGCGGCAGACCGCACGGCCTACCACGCAGCGCACGTCCACGGTCCCGATCTCGACCTGCCGACTGTCGGCACTGTTGTTCCGGTTGTCTCCGAGGACGAAGATCTCCCCTTCCGGGACCGTGATCGGAAAACTGTACTCCGATCTGAGCAGTCTCCCGTTCAGATAGCGGTAGGCGCTCTCGTCGACGACTTCCCCGTCCACGGTGAGCGTCCAGGTATCGAAATCGATGTCGACCGTCTGGCCGGCGGTCGCGATCACCCGCTTGACGATGGGATTGTCGTACGGCTTCGCCGTGACGTCATGGATCACCACGATATCGCCCCTCGCGGGCGTATAGCACAGCTCTGCCACCACGAGATACTCCCCGTCGTGCAACGTCTGCTTCATGGAGTCGCCGTCCACGACGTTGAGGCGGATGACGAACGCGAAGATCAGCATCAGGGCCACGGAAACGAGCCCGAGCATCTCCACCATATCGTAGAGGAATCCGACGGCGCCCGGTTTCTTTTCTTCTTCCCCTCCGGGCGTCTCTTCCTTTTCCGGTTTTTCCTCCGCCGTGATCTCCTCCACGGCCGGAGCAGTCTCTTCTGGGATCATCGATTCGTTTTCGTTCGATTCGTTCATGTGGACCTCCGTTCAGTTCATGGAGTCAGCGGACGATCAGCTCGCCGAGAAGGCGGCAGCCCTCCGGCAGGTAGTCGTTCCGGGCGGCGCAGGAGGCTTCGGTAAAGCAGTCCACGCCGTCTTCCTCTTTCTCGGAATCGTATAGGATGAACGGGACCGGCTCGATAGAGTGGGTCCGGATCTCGATCGGCGTCGGATGGTCCGGCAGGACCAGAACGCGGAAGGGAGAGCCGGTGGCCCGGAGCGCTTCGAGAACCGGCCCGAGGATCAGCTCGTCGATCTTCTCGATGGAGGCGGTCTTCAGTTCGGGATTGGCCTGATGGCCGCATTCGTCCGGCGCCTCCACGTGGATGTATACAAGATCATGGTCGCGGAGCGCCTCGACGGCGGCTCTCGCCTTGGCGGACCAGTCGGTGGAGAAGTTGCCGGTTGCGCCGGGCACGAAGGGCACGTCGCAGCCCGCGCAGATCCCGATCCCCTTGATGAGATCCACGGCGCAGACCACCGCAGCCGACACGCCCCATTTCTCCCGGAAGGACGGAAGAGCGGGCTTGCGGCCCGGGCTCCAGAGCCAGGGGGAGTTGGCGGGCCGGAGCCCTCTCGCGCGGCGTGCCTCGTTCACCGGATGATGATCCAGGACCCGCGCGCCTTCCTTCATAAAGCGGAGGAAGTCCCCCCCGCCGTTCTCTTCCTTCGGCAGATGCGGGCCGATGACCTGTCCGATGATGTCGTGGGGCCGGTCGAAGGCGTAGTGATCGTCCGCGCCGCGCCAGATGAGACAGTGCCGGTAACTGATCCCGGTATGCAGGACCCGTCCGGGCATCGGGAGCGCGTCGTTCAGCGCCTTTACCAGTTCGTCCGCTTCCTCCGTCGAGATCTCGTCCGCGCTGTGATCCACCATGGTGCGTTCCTCGTACGGCTCGTCCGCGTTCCCGGACAGCGTCACCACGTTGCAGCGGATGGCGGTGTCCTCCGGCCCCATGTCGAGCCCGAGGCTCATGGCTTCGAGCGGGGAGCGGCCCTTCGAGTATATCTTCGGGTCGTAGGAGAGGATGGACAGATTGGCGGTGTCGCTCTCCGGCACCATGCCGGCCGGGACGTTCGAGACCGTTCCGCAGCGGCTTTTTTTCGCCAGACCGTCCATCACAGGTTTGCGTGCGGCCTCCATGGGCGTTTTCCCGCCCAAGGCGGGAACGGGACGGTCGGCCATGCCGTCCGGTACGAGCACGAGATATTTCATCGGTCGTCAGGGATCCTTTCGTCGCTGGCCCGGCCCCGGAAAAGGGGCGGACTGTACTTCTCTTTCAGTTTAACATTATACCACAGATCGCGCGTCAGTACAATGGAGAACGGAAAACTCTCCGAAAAAACTCCACACATTTCCCCGGCCCGGCACCCGTTTTTTTCGTCGAATTTTTCATGTCTTTTTTTGAAAAATGTGCATTTGTCAATGATGTGAGACCAAGAGAAGAAAAG
>JAEEGL013137747.1_pt1 | contig 60932 bp, 54 predicted proteins | sample 9134231 | NCBI WGS metagenome assembly JAEEGL01 (sample SAMN16246548, study PRJNA631951) | gut metagenome | biome: gut microbiome; feature: rumen; material: fiber-attached | host: Bos | place: Iran: Karaj | collected 2018-10
ATTTGCGCGGGGAGCGACTCATAGCCGAGAGAAGAACCGCTGTCATAGATGGGGGCCATTCCCAACCATTCCAGGGTTTCCGCATTTCGGAGCGCACCGAAGTTGTTCAGGTGACGATCCTCGTTTGCAATCAGATAGTCAAGCACGATCATCCGATCAAGGAATGATGCAACATCCGGAATGCCAAGTGCTTCAGCACAACGAAGGAAGTGCTCATAGACAGAAACGTCGTTTGGCTTTTTCTGTGCTTGATAAATACGCCAGGCAGGAATCAGCTCCGTGTCCCTTGTTATGAAGTCTTCGCACACGGAATAGGGAAACCCGTCATTCCAAATGACAGCGTATGGCACATGGGGGATATCCAGCCGACGCATGATCTCGGAGGCAATCGCTTCGTTGAAGGGCTGCTGGCGGAATGGGCCAGAGCCGCCCTTCACCAGGCATCGCTGCCCGGCCATGATCTTCCAGCGTTTTTTCAAATTGCCGTCCGAGGTATTATCCGGCGAGCTGAGGTCCAACGCGTTGCCTTTCTTGTTTGCGCCGAAGAGAACGTCACCGACATCGTCAGAAAAGGCATTGTCGAAGAAGTTGATTTGTTCCCAGGTGAGACCGGAATTCTCCGGACAAATCCAGTACTGATCCGACAGGCTCAATCCATAGCAGCGAACCAGCAGCATTTTCGTACTGCTGATATCCAGTGCCTCCAATGCCTCCCGAATTCCGGAACGGCTGGCCGGGATCGCACGCTCCGTCCACCATTCGTTCAGAGCAGCGCGATCCGGTACGCCCTTCCGTATCGGAACGCCGACCGGAAGATGTTCCGGAGTGTAGACTTCGCCGATTCGCTGAATGAAACCGGTGGCGTCATCCAGTTCCAATTCCGAGACCGCAACCCTGCGGTGCATGAATGTACATCTCAACGAAATCACCTCCTGCATCCTGTGTGACGGACTTTCCGCAGTCCCTATTATACCCATAACGTCCAGCCTTTGTCAAGGAATACGTCGTGAACAATTCTCTTTCACACCGAAACAGCGTGTCGAATATAATCTGGAGCCTGCTCAAGGATTCGTTGCCTCCGTTGCGGCAGGCGCAGGCTTCCCGCGCCGGGGCTTCGGGATTACCGGCTCCGGGCTATCGTCACAGCGCATGGCAACGAAGCTGCGCACAGGGGCAGGGACGTGACGCTGGTACAGACTTTCGAGAGCTACCTGCAACTCGCCCTCAACGGTCATGGACTTCTGACCGAGATACAGGTTCAGCGCGGCCAGCTTCTCCTCGCTGAAGCTCACGTGGATCGTTGCTGTTTTCATACAAGCTCCTCCGTAGATAAAGATTGTTCCGGGCTACCGTTCCATGCTGCTTCGTCATTGGTCGTTCCAATCAAATTCAGTGTGGGCGAGGCAGCGTCCCGCAGGATCATTCCGCAGATGAGACTGTTCTGAATGCTGGCGTGCTCCATTTCGCAGTCCTGGAATGCGGAACCGGAAAGATCGCTGTGGGCCATGATCGCACCGGACAGATCACAGTGATCGAAGACCGCGCCTCGGAAATCTGCTTCTTCCGCAGTCCAGTTCCGGCAGTTGCAGCCGGAGAAGGGACAGTTTTTGAACTCCGCAAAGCAGAGAGAGGCATCGTGGAGCGTGCAGTACCGGAAGGAAGAGCCGTTGAAAACTGCGCTGTTGAGATCCAGACCGGAGAAGTCCATGCCGAAAAAATCGCAGTTGCTGAAATCCGCCTGTTCGCCGCCTGCTCCGTAAGTCCAGAGCAGATGCTTGGCGCAGGCAATTTTGAATTCCTCCTCCGTGAGCGTTCGCAGGTTCCGGTCGCGCTTGGGCAGGCATTCCGGGTCGAGGGTCAGCAGGATCTCGTCGCCGTCCACGTCCACGTTCTCCACCTCGGTCCGGTCGTTCAGCATATCCAGAAACAGCTCCGTGTGAAACGCGCCGTGCGGCAACTGGCTCCGCAGACTGTCCAGAGAGATCTTGTATTCCTCCGCTAGTCCAAGGGTCAGAGCCTTTTCCATACAGCGGTCAGCCAGGTGCTTCATTTCGCTGCCGAAGTCTCCCAGGGAGGGATAGGCCTTGAGCGTCATAATCTGCCGGGCGTTAGAGACGTAGGTGCTGTACCTGGCATAGTCGTAGCCCTCGGTGCAGACGAAAATGCCATCGTCCGAGCCAGCGCTCAACACGAGAACGCCGTTGCGGACGCCCTCGGAGGGCGGGGTCGCGTGGTGCTGGTTATAGTCCCGAAGGAAGTCGAACTCCTCCAGGAGATTGTGTTGGAAAAACCGGAACTCGCTCTCTTGCAGTTCGACCACCTGCTCCACCTGACAGGCTTCAAAGGGCAGCTCCGGCACTTTCCGCTGCAGGGTAGCTTTCAAAAGAAAGGCTTGCATTTTATGGTACCTCCGTTTCTATCTGTGGTTCTGTTGTTTCTGTCGTATCTGTGGGAGCCAGTTCCTCCGGCTCCTCGGCGTAAGTGATGTATGGGATTTTCAGCCAGTCCGTCCAGCTTCCGTCCGAGAGCTGCCTGCGGACGACACCGTAGCGGGTTCCCATGGCCTCAATAGTTTCGCCGTTTCCGATGTAGATGCCTATGTGCCCCTCCTTCCAGACGGCCAGGCCGGGGATCTCCGGGATGGTGTCGATAGAGCCCTTTTCCTCGGCGGCATAATACATGCTGTCCGCACCCACGTCCGGCATATCGTTCGTCCCGTACTCGATCTCGTGGGTCTCGGGATTCAGCCAACCATAGGCCTTGATAAAGCCAACGCAGTCCGCCGTCCGTCTGCCGATCCAATTTGCTCGGATAAACTCCTCGTGCTCTCCAATGTCATCCGGGTATTGCTCCAGCTTGGCATCGAAAAGCTCTTTGGTCAGAATGCGACCATAGGTTCCCCATACGTAGCCCCAGCCCGCCCGTTCCGCGTCCTTGGCAAACTGAACCAGATCCAGATTGTTTTTGGTTGCGGGATCGACGTAGCGGGAGGTGTCGATGTAGACTGCCCGAATGCCGTCCATGACATGGGTGAAGTCTTCGACCTTGATGGCCTTGCCGAACTCGGCGTTGACGGCGGCGATGAGCTGGGCGTCCGTCTGATCTGCGGCAAAGCAGCCCACCAGCCGGGAAACAAATCCCTCCTCGCCTGCATGGTCGGACAAGGCCAGCAGAAACAGTACCTCGGCCTCTGTGGATCGGGCGGCAAAGCCTGCCTCCTGCATGGCGTTCTCAATGGCGATCCCCTCCGCATTGAGGGCTTCCAGCTTCGCCCGCTGCTCTGCGGACATCTGCTCGTTGACCAGATTCACAAGCTGGCTGTTGTCGAATTTCAGATCATCTCCGAACAGCGCAGCGACCGCAAGGATAGGGATCATGAGAATGAACAGCACCACCAGCAGGATGGTTCCGGCAGTCTTTCGTCCCTTTTCATCCGGAAGCAGGGCTGCCGCCGCTTTCGCAAGGATTGCAGCTGTACTCATCACTTTCCTCCCGCCGTGCCGAATGCGGCCATCTTGTAATCCGGGGCCAGCACCTGGAGCAGATACCGCTCGTTGCCGCAGCGATACAAGCAGGAGCCGCGCTCGGGGTACTTGATCAGCTCATATTCGCTGGGCTCCACCTGCAAGGCATCCATGTATTCCTTGGGGTTGATCTGCCCGGGGTTGAACAGGAAGTGATGGGTAGGGATGGAGAACAGGGGCTTGGTGAACTCCCGGATGGAGGGGATCAGAAAATCCTCAATGTTCTGGGAGGCCATGATGATGGCGGAATCCTTTTTTCTCACGCGCTTGCAGGCGTTTCGGATGTATTCGATTGCCGTCAGATTGGTGAGAAACAGATACAGCTCGTCGATGGAGGCGGCGGTGCCGCCCTTGCCCAGCAGCTCGTTGCTCATGTAGGAGAGAATGTTGAACAGCATGGCGTCCTTGAGCCGCTTGTTGGTATCCATGAGGCCCTTGACGCCAAAGCAGAGGAAGGCGTCGTCCGTAATGTTCGTATGCCCGTTGAAGTATTTGCTCTCGGAGCCGACGCACATGGAGTGGATGCCCAGGCAGACCTCCCGAAGGAGCTTTTCCGTGTAGAGGTACTTCCGCTGTCGGTCAAAGGTGTTGTACTCCTCCTCGCAGAGCTTGTAGAGATCCTCCATGATAGGGAAGGCCTCGGGCCGCTTCTCGCTGTAGTCCGTGCTGTCGGTGATCCCGAAGCGGGCGTACAGCTTCATGAGCAGGATCTCAATGGTGTCCAGCTGGGGATCGTTGAAATCCTTGTAGACCCGGAAAAAGTCCTTGAGGAAGGCAATGTGCTGGCTCAGCCGGGTCACTCTGCGGAAGGGCTCCGGCGTGGTGACGTCCACGTCCCCCGTGCCGTCCGTCCAGGCCTTGGGCTCCAGCGGGTTGATGATATATCTCCCGGACATGAAGTCGATGTAGCAGCCGCCCAGCGCGGTGGTCAGATCCTCGTATTCCGCTTCCGCGTCCAGCGTAATGATCCGCTTGCCGGACTCCCGCAGGTTGGCAAGGATCAGCTTCATGAGGAAGGATTTGCCCTGGCCGGAGTTGCCGAGGATGAGGATGTTGCCGTTTGTCTTGTCCTCGCTGCGCCGGTCAAAGTCAGCCAGGATGTTGGTGCCGAATTTGTCCCTGCCGATGTAGATCCCGTGGGGGTCCGTCTTGCCGGAGAAGTTGAAGGGATAGAGGTTTGCCACAGAGGATGCAGGCAGGACGCGCTCGAACTGAGGGCCGAACTGATTGGAGCCGGTGGGCAGGACGGAGAGAAATCCCTCCTTCTGCCGGAGCGTCAGACGATCCACCGTAATCTTGGATCGGGTCAGCTCCATGGCAATATCTTGCTGGAGCTCCTTGAGCTGATCCATGCTTCTGGCCTTCAGCTCCAGAAAGACGGCACAGTGCAGCAGCGGCTCTCGGTTCTTCCGCAGCTCCGCCAGAAGCTGCACCACGTCCTCCAGGTTGCCTTCCGCCTGGACGGTTTCCGTCACGTCGTTTCCGGTGGACATGAGCTTGTTGCGGCGGGTGGCGTTCTGCACGATCTTCCGCTGTTCGCCTGCGTCCACCAGCCGGTGGTACATCCGCAGGGTCACGCCGCTTCGGTCTGCAAGCTGGGCCAGGATTGCCTGGGTCTCGGTGGTGGGCGGGTATTCCCGGATTACCCAGACGCAGCGGTAGCTGTCGCCCAGGATATAGTGATCCGCAAGGAATTTCACGATGCCGGGGGAAATCAAGTCCAGAAATTCCTTGGTGTGGAAGGCCTCGGCCTGCTCCGGCGTCATGACTTTTCGTTTGTGCTTCATGCCTGCACCTCCTCGAAATACTGTGCGCCGTCCATGTCTGGCAGGTTTTCGCCGTTCATGCTGGCCTCGAAGTAGATGGCCAGGAAGCGCTTGACCTCCGCTTTCTTCATGCGGTGTACCTCGAAGCCCTGCTCCGAGATGGTTTTCTCCACACGGTTGGAGGCCTCGAAGACCTGCTCCGGCTTGAGATTCTTACAGCGCAGGAGGAAGAGAAACTGCCGCGCTGTGGACATTTCCGCCTGGGCGTGATCCAGGAAGTCCACGTCCTTTCGCAGCAGCTCCCGCACCTGGGGGTTCTGTTCCGCTTCCAGCCTACCCGTCAGAAAGGCCTTGTTGTCGTCAAAGCATTCCTGCGAGTCCGTGCAGACGATCTCAATATCCGGGTGCGTGGAAAGTACCATCATGAGATGGCGGACCTTGATCTCAATGCTGGTTTGTGACAGAACCGAGATGTTTGTGGGAGAGACCAGGAAAAACAAAAGCTCGCCATCCCTGGTGGCGAGTCCGTAACGGGTAAAGGTTTTGATGCCCAGCAGCTCCTGGACGGAGCTGCCTTTTCTTTGCTTGTCCTTCAATATGCTTCACCTCCAGAAGAACTGCTGTTGTGTGGTCAGGAAATAGCGTACTGCCCAGCGGATGTAGTCCAGGAACGTGGAATCGTCGTGGCGGATGGTCAGAAACCCGAAGCACATCGTCAGCGCCGCAGGCAGCATCCATTGAAACTGAACCAGACAGACCACGGAGAGCAGGGCTGCCACGCAGAGGATTACGAAGTCCCGCATTCCCCAAAGCCAGAGACTTGCTCCGGCCTTTAGGTTTTGGGGATAGATGTACTGTGTCATACCGTATCGCCTCCTATCTCGCCATGGCCCTGCCCACATGGATAGCTGTGGACGTGGTGTGTACGACGGATGAGAAGCTGGCATGGGCGCTGGTATCCAGACCGAACTGCTGCGCGATTTTGGGGACGTCCTTGGCTGCCAGCATAATGCCAAGGCCCAGCAGCATATTCCGGGTAAAGGTCAGCAGGCCTAGGAACAGCAGCGTGGTTTGCAGAAAGGCCGTCATACAGAGGGCAATTACCTGCTTGCACCATTGATTGAAGCCATCCGTGTAACCCCTGGGAACGGAGAACATATACAGACTGCCCACGGCGATCTGGGTTAACATAATGCCGCCTCTCTTGATGTTTGCAAAGAAGATCTTGATCACGCAGTAGGCAAATGCGACCATGGCGCAGAGGAACAGCAGGCCGGGGATGACGTCGGCCATTGGCATGAAGTTCGCAACCAGCACCTGACCGCTGAGCACCGACAGGTCCCCTGTGGTCGCGCCAAGCATGGACGCTGTGAGGTCACCGGAAAAGGTGTTTTGCAGTGTGATGGCGAAGCGGTATAGCTGGATCGGCACAACGGAAAACAGAGAAGCGGCGAAGAAGCCCTTGAGGACGTTGAGCGCGCAGCTTTTGATATTCGCCTTGCCGCTTTGGTACTCAATGGCAACGTCAAATACTGCTACCACGGTTCCCGCCGCGAACAGCGCCCAAGCAAACAGAGAGAACAGGCGGATACAGGCCTGCACCCAGGGCAGGTCAAAGATCTGGGCGCCAAGCTGGCCCATCATGGAAAAGAAGTCCGCAATCGCGTTATAAATGATCCCGTAGATCCATTGCAGGAAGACGTCGAAGATCTCCGATACAATGGCGTCGCCGATGCCGCCGAAGATGCTGCCAATGGCGTCGCCGATGCCTTCCACGAGATCTACCAACCAGTCAAAAATGGGGCTCACCTCCTTGATATGGGGGCCGCCGCGGAAGCGCCCGCGGCGGCCTTTGGATTAGAAGATCGACCAGATGTAGAGGGGGGCGGTCAGGGTAAACAGCAGGCAGGCGAAGAGAATCGCCGGGGCGGTGAAATCAAAGCGGCCCTGCTTGCGGTACTCGAAGTAACAGGTGCCGACCTTGACGAAGAACAGAATTGCCAGAACCATGTCGATCACCGGGAAGACCACTTTGTTCACAATGTTTTTGATCTGAGACTGGGCGGCGTTCCAGGTGTTTTCCACCGCACCGGACACGTCGCCGGAGGCAAATGCGGTCAAAGAAAGCGCACCAAGCAAAATGACCGCAAGGAGTGTGGCGGTAAGGATACGAACGTACTTGTGTTTCATGAAACAAATCTCCTTTCAAAATCCGTAAAACATAAAGCCAGTATCTGCTTCTACTTCTTCCGGGGAGATGTCCTCCGGCTGCTCGAACAACTTCCCGTATTTCTGAATCTGAGCATCAGTCAGATCGGCGAAGGCTCCTTCCTCGCCATTGCCCATGATCAGCAGGTTTCCGCAGTAGACGGAACCGTAAACGCGGCGGTTGGGTGGCAGACCCTCCAGCTTGGCTTCCTCGTTTCCAACCACGACCGCATCGTCGTCGTCAAAGGGATACGTGGCCTCAATGAACCCGCCCACCGCTTTCTGGAGCGCGTCAAGCTGGTCGACGACCTCCGACTCGTAGGGTCGCTTCCCGGGCTCAATGAACAGGACGCGGAGCAGGTTTTCGGGGGCCTGGGTCCGGCTGGGATCAAAGTCCATCTTCTGAAAGCCGAAGCTGTCGCAGAAGTAGAAGCCCGCCTCGGTGTCGCCGACGGGCTCCCGCAGCTCCACAACGTCCGAAACGGAGAGGGAGTGTCCCCGGTGCAGGGGATGGCTCGTGGTGTTGAAGACCTGGAACACGTCCTCCAGACTGTGACCCTCGATCTCTCCGGTAAAGACCCGGTCATAGATTGCGGGATTCACGGGCTTTCCCTGAAGAGAATCGAGACGCATGTATTTGAGATGCTCCGCGTCACGGTCATGGTTGATCTGATAGATTCGGAGCTTCATGGTCTCCGGCGTCTGAATGGCCTCCTGCTGGAGCTTCCGAAAATCGTCGATCAGATCATTGACCAGCACGGGGGGAGAATTGCAGCTGTACTCATAGGCACGAACATCGTTGGAGATCCGCTGGGCTTCGCCCCAGGCCTTGTTGGAGGCAGAGTACCGCCCGTCATAACGATGCTCGTGGAGGGTCGTTGCCAGCACCCACGCCGTTCGATCCAAGCCGTAGGCGTCCACGATCTCCTGCGCGATCCCGTGCCGGAGATGCATCCCATCGAATCCGTCCCGAAGGGCGGCGTCAATGCTTCTGGCGCAGGCAATGTTTTCGTTCCGGCTGGCCCGCCACTGATCCAGGTCTCCCATCATGCGGGCAGCGTCCAGCGTTTTGCGGTACAGGGGCTTAATGTCTGCCATGGGAAACGCCTCCTTTCCGGCGCATGATCTTTCCGGCCAGATAGCTGACCAGCTTCTGCTGCTGTTCCAGGTTCAGCGCGTCGAAGAAGTCCTCCAGATCTTCCACGTTGTCCTGGATGCACTTGTCGCAGACCTTCTCCCGGCGAATGACGACAGCATCATCCTCCAACGTGAAAGACAGCAGATCGCCGGGTTCGAGTTCCAGATGATCCCGGATGGGAAGCGGGATTGTAGTGCGGCCCTTCCTGCCGAGAAAACGGTGCAGCCTCATCCGTCACACCTCCCTCCGCACTTGGGTGCGCCGTTGGTATGCACGGCAGCGCTGACGGCGGCCCGCAGGGGGCAGGTCTCACAGTTGTCGGTACAGACGGCATCCGTCACCGGGCAGAAGCTGTCCAGCTCGTCCGCCTCCTCCTCGGTCAAAAGGCGGATATACAGCTTGCCGTCTTCATAGTAGGTGTCGAAACGGCTCTCCTCGCTGATTCCGAGGGCATCTGCCTGCTCGTCGGGCAGATCGTGGGTCAGGGTAATATGAAGATCAAACATTTTCTTCCTCCTATCAGTAGTCGCAGATGTAATCGAACAAAGACAGCTGGCTGTTTTCGTTGGCCAGCTGATGATGGTTGTCTACGGCCTGCTTCATGAGGTCGTAGTTGGCGATGAGCAGCTCCTCGAACATCGCGCCGGGATTGGAGCTTTGGGCCATGTTGTGGAGTCGGCTCTGAACGTAGGTGTCGAAGCCGTACTTTTCTGCAAGGGAGCGGATGTACGCATCGTTGTTGTAAGTAATGAGAAACTTGCAGGCTCCCTGAAACTTGACGTGGATCTCGTTCATGAATGCGAAAAGCTTTGCATGCTCGTCTTCGTCAAAGCTGGACTTCTGATACATCTTCTCCGTTCCCTTGTAGGGCGGGTCCAGCAGAATGAAGGCACCTGGGCAGGCGGCGTAGGTTATCACGTCTTTATAGTCCCGGTGCAAGATAATGGCGTCCCGCAGGCGGCTGCAGGCCGCGATCAGCCGGGGGAAGCGCTTGGTCATGTCCTTTTTGGCGATGGCGAAGGATTTTCCGGTGGAAGAGAAGCTGAATACCTGGTTTGAAAAGAACGCGGCGGCCTGCTCGATTTCCTCCGGTGTGAACGTCCGAATCATCTCAGCGGTTTCATACACATCATCCAGAATGTTCGGAACGCTTGCCAACAGCGCCCTGCGCTGTTGAAACATTTCTTCCGAATTGAAGGACAGGCACAGCTTTCCCAACAGATACACAAGGTTTTCGTTGCTTTGGAGCACCCGGAAAAAGTTGACCAGGTCGCCATTGAAGTCATTGATGATTTCCTTTTCCGCAGGGCGCTTTCGCAGAAACACCTCTGCACTTCCCATGCAGGGCTCCACGTAGACCCTGTGCGGGGGCATAAAGGCGGAAATGGTTTCGTAGATACAGCCCTTGTTTCCGGTCCAGTTGATGGGGCTGACAGAAGGCGGCAAAGAGAAGAACCTCCTTTCGGGGAGGCCGTCTTGTGTGCGGGCAGAGAAACGGGGCCGTTTCGTGTTTTGCACACAAAACGGCCCCAAATGATTATCTTATGATTTTAATTGTGGATTTGCTGACAGTGGGCGAACGGCAGCGGCACGGGATCATTCCTGCATCACCAGCCCTTCCTCCTCGTCCTCGTAGATGGTGGCGTTGTCCATGGCGTCCTCTCCCAGGGACATGACCATGGCGTTGTAGTCCTCCACGTCCCAGCAGTCCCGGATGCCCCAATCGGCGCAGCCCTGCTCGTAGGAGGTCAGATCCTCGCCCTCCTCGGCCATGGTATCTTTGAGCTCCAGCCAAGCCTTGTTTTCCGCCCAGTTGACAACCAGAGAGACGGGATAGCCTCCGGTCTGGTCGCACTGGAAATACGGGGATGTGTAGAGACTCTCCGCGTCGCTGACCTTGGACAGCCGGGCGGTTTCTGCCCGGAAATCCGCAAGCCGCCTGGGGGCCTCCTCCTGCTCGATTTCTAACGCGGTCAGCTTGCGGAAGGAATCCTCGCCGGGAACTATTCCAAGGCTGCGGCCATTGTCAAAGCTGCAATGTACGGTGCCGATATCGTCCACAGCTTGTACCGTGCCTCTCGTCCCGTCTGCTACGGGGTGGGGATCGTTCCCCATGTGCAGGAGCACAATGCGGGTTCCGGCGGGATATTCCTGTTTCATGCGTTCAGCCTGTCTGTGCAGGCGATCCCATTCGTTCACGATTGTTTCCTCCTTCTTTGTCAATCTTCCAGCACAGGGCCTTCGTCAAGGTCCTCTGCTGGGCCCGTGATGTTGACGTACTCTCCGATGATTCCCAGCGCCTGGTCGTAGCTTTCCGCGCCGTGGGTGATTCGTTCCGTCATTTCGGAGGCTTCTGCTGCCATATCGTTTTCCCGGAGGGTACGGGCCGCGATCCCCACGAGGTTGAAGATGTTCCCGTCCTGGCCGATCAGCGCACAGTCCGGCTTTTCTTTCTGCACGGCCTGCCCCAGATTGTTGTCAATGAAGTCCGAAAGCCAGGTCCCGCCAAAGTTGCCATGGGTCGCAATTCGCCACATGGCCAGCTTTCCCATATTCAGATGGACGTCCTCGGCAAAGGGAAATACCAGGCAGGTCAGGTTGTCGTACCGGAAGCTCACACAGTCAGAGAAGCGCGTGCCGTCCAGCAGAATCCCGTCCTGGGTCAGAACGTCGTTGATTCCGTCCACCCATTCCTGTAGGTCGCCGCCGCAGCCCTGGAGGATTAGGCCATCCCGATCCCCCAGCCCGCGGAGCTCGTTCAATTTGATTTCCTTGATGCTCACAGCTGCATTCCTCCCATTCCTTCTTCTTCCAGGGGCTCGCCCTGAATTGACTCCATGTCGGAGAACGATTCGCTGCCTGCCCAGATATAATTCGTCTGATCCGCATTGAGGACCAGACCATAATCGGCCAGATCTTCATCTCGGACACCCGCAGAAAACTCATAGGCGTCCCTGCCGTCTGCGGGGATGTATTCCTCCGTAATTTCTCCGGCAAGGTATTCCCGGCGGCCACAGTTGTGACCAATGTCCTCGTCCGCCCAGGAGTGGGTAATGGTGATCTCCGGATACCGCTCAGAGAGCATTTGAATGACGGGGTGCGGCGCAGCCCAGGCGGTGTTGAAGCCCAGCACATCCGGACTTTTCATAAAATCGTAGGCGTTCCACTTGGTATCCCAATGGCGATTGCACCACTCATACCAAGTGGGACAGCCAAACTGCTGAATGTTCCGGCAGGCGGCCCGGCCCAGCGTCCAGGTCGCCTCGGGGATATCCTTCCGCTGCCTGAGGAAGGCTTTCTCGCTTTCCTCGGGGATGGTGAGCAAGTCAACTTCCTCACCTTTGCCCAGCCTGTAGATCTCCAGAAAATCGTTGTACAGCTTGATACCGTCATGGGTGCGGCTCCCGGATTCAATGGCCAGCTCCGGGGGCATGGGGATGAGCTTGTTGAAGTCGATGGAGCCGGGTCCATTCTCCTCGTTTTGAATTTCTTGCTTCATTCTCTCAATCGCTTCCGGGTCGCCCTGGAAGCTGAGAAGGTTCAGTACGTGATTGGGCATGATTCTTCCTTTCCGACGCTGTTCGCGTCCATTCCTTTCTGTCCTACTGTAGCTCCATGTCCTCGCAGTCCCGGAGGACGTCCTCGAGCCGCACCATCTCCTCCATGAAGACGTAGCCTCCGTCAACGAACTCGCCCTGGTGCTCGTCCTGGAGATCGTCGCCGTAGCTGGTATAATCGAAGTATTCTTCCAGCTCTGAGCTGAGTTGCAGGTATTGGCTCTGGAAAATATACTCTCTGCCGACGTCTTCCGTATCCATACAGCCGGGGTAGAAGTTGAAATCATCCAGATGATCTGCCAGAGCGATAATCGTCTTGCTGTCGTCTACATTCATCCCCGCATGGGCCTCAACGTACTCCACCACGGCTTCCAGCTTATTGACCTCCTCCATAGCGGGGAAGGACGCCGTGAGAAGATTGAGCGCGAAAAGACCCTCGTCCTGGAGCACCTTGGCAAAGCGGCCCGGCCACGACCCGCGGTAGCGGATTGCTTCGATTCCGAAGCTATAGGCATTCTCGCCGTAGTTGTCGAGCTTAGTGAATACTGCCGAGAGCTGAGGATCATTGAGAGGCAGAGGGATCATTTCCTTCTTTCCGTCATGGGTGCAGCGAACTACCAGCCGGATATTGGGATTGTGCTCGTATTCCTCCAGAACGGAATCGTTTTTCGTCTCATCCTCGGGCTGGCTCTCGGGCAGTATGGCTTGTTCGGTCCGCTCTCCTGTAAATTCCTCCTTGGCAGTATCGATGAATCGATCCAGGGTCTCGTAGGAATCCGAGAGAAGCCCACACTTGAGACGCGGGAGAAAATTTGCCTCGGCTTCGTGAAGCAGGATCGCAGACAGATTTGCGTCGGAGAGCGTCCGCTCCGGCGTCAGCAGAGAAAGCAGGTGCGCTTCCTCCGGGGTGCTGGCAAAGAGCTTCACGCGAATCATAGCGCCGTCCTCGTCAGCCAGCGGAAGGCGGTCAGCAGTCAGGCTGATGCCGATGGAGTTGAGCTTGTTCTGCAATTCCAACGGATCATGTGGGAGATCGCAGACCAAGGTATGATCGCCATTCAGAATGATGGCTTCCAACATTTTGAGTACCTCCTGTGTTGTTTGATAAAGAACTTGAAGAAATAGAAAAAGCCCCGGTCGTTTTGTCATTCATCCAAAACGACCGGGGCGAATATGAAAAAGCGGGGGAGTCCGAGAATTTACTTCCCATCATCCACCCGCTGTTTTCCAATGATATTTGGGCGTGGTTCATGCAGACTTGTGGTTCTGCGACACTATTCGCTTTCTCTCAAGATCGATAACACGACCCCCGGGAGAGAATCCCGGAGGCCGTGGCTTACATATTTTGATGAAACGCGAGGTTCTTTCAGGCTCAATTCGTCCCGCTCAGCGCGACGCCGTTTACGTAGAGCGTGTAGCCGTTTGCGACGACATTGGCGGCGCTGCCGTTGAACGCGGTGATATAGCTGTCGCCGGTGAGAGTCCAGGTGGAGCTGCTGTCCAGCGTAACGGACACGGTGCCGACCTCGGTGGAGACGGTCTCGCCCTTGGCGTTGGTGATGCTGCCGTCCACGGAGCCGGTTAAGGCGGAGCGCTCGGTCAGCTCCAGGGTCAGGGTGGAATTGTCGCCCACCTTGATTGCGCCGCTCAGCGTCTGGGCGATGGCCTTGAGGGTCGCCACGTTGCCCGCGCCGCTCCAGCCGTCGTCACAGACCGAGAGCAGGATGCCGTCTGCGTCCTCGTTGGTGATGGTGACGCCCTGCAGGGTGATGACCGCGTTGGTGTTGGTCACGTGGAAGACGTGGCCGCTCTTGCTGGTCAGGCTGCCGCCGGTCATGGTGAAGCCGGACGTGCCGCTGTCAGCGTCGCCGGACATGGACTGGTAGATCATAATGCTGTCCAGGAAGCTGGCGTTGCTGTTGCGCTTGGTGTTGTCGGCGGTCAGATCGCAGTTCGTCAGCTCGATGGAGTTCTTTCCCTCGATGCAGACGCCCTCGGAGAGATTGGAGATCAGCGTCGCGTTCTCTACGTGGATCTCCGCGGTGGAGTAGATCGCGGGGGAGCCCAGGCCATTGGAGACGTAGCTGCCGCCGCTGACGTAGACCGTGCCGCCGCCCCGGTCGGTTCGGATGGGGGCAGAGGACTGGCCGGAGGTCTCCACGTCCAGATCGTAGGCGTAGGTGATGCCGCCGCCGGTGGTCATAATGCCGCCGGAGCCGCTGCCGGTGGTGCGGATCTTGGTGTTTTTGATGATAAGCGTGGTGCCGTCGCCGGAGGCCCCGTTCTGGCCGCCGTTGCCGCCGTAGCAGAACACGCCGTTGGCCCCGCTGGCGTCGGAGGTGATGGTGCCGCCGGTGATGGTGGTGGTCGTGCCGTCCTTGACCAGGACTGCGGCGTTCAACCCGTAGAAGTTGCAGCTGTCGCCGCCGTCGGAGTCGCCGGACTTGGTGACGGTGGGGTTCGTGATCGTGACCGCGTCCGAGGTGGTGATCAGCAGGGCGCTTTCGTCGGCGGTGGTGCTGGCATAGCTCTGGCCCTCCTGGGTATCTCCGGCGCTGATCTCCACCGCGCCGCTGTAGTCAATGTCCGCGCTGCTTCCGCCGGGTCCGCCGCCACCGGGAGGCGTACCGCCGGGTCCGCCGTTTCCGCCAGGGGGATCCCCGGGAGGCGTACCGCCGGGGCCGCCGTTTCCGTCAGGAGGATCGCCGGGAGGCGTACCGCCGGGGCCACCGTTTCCATCAGGGGGATCGCCGGGAGGATCGCCGCTCGGCGCGGAACCGTCCGGAGCTTCGCCCGGCGCTGCGTCGGCGGGCGCCTCGGCTGCCGTGTCGGCGGAAGCCTTGGCTGTCGTGTCCTGGGTGTCGTTGTTCTCGTTCTTTTGCGTTTCGTTGTTCTGCGCGGCGGCTTCCGTGCCGCTCGTCTTCGTTGCACAGCCTGCCAACAGAGAGAAAATCATCGCCGCTGCCAGCAGGACACAAAGCAGTTTCTTCTGTTTCATCATAATTCCCTCCGTTCAAGTGGTTTTGGGTTCTTGCTTGCTCATAGCTTAAGCGATGAACCTTAACGAAACTTTAACGGAGGGAAAATTATAACTTTATGAAATTAGATCAAGATCCCGTTGCAGTGGTCGATCTCGTGCTGGATGATCTGCGCCGTCCAGTCGGTGAAGGTTTTCAGCCGGGTTTGCAGGGCCTCGGTCTGGTAGCGCACCTTGATGGAGCGGAAGCGCTTCGTCCTGCGGACGCCCTCCAGGGAGAGGCAGCCCTCCTCGGTCTCGTACTGCCCGGCGCACTTGACGATCTCCGGGTTCAGCATCACCAGATAGCTGCCCTCGTTGTCGAAGGCGACGATCCGCACTGCCTCGCCGATCATGTTGGCCGCCATGCCCACGCAGCTGTCCTTGTGGGCCTCCAGCGTGTCCAGCAGGTCCTTGGCAATCGGAAGATCCTCTGCCGTCGCCTCCCGGGATTTCCGCCCGAGAAAGATCGGGTCCTTGATAATAGGTCGTACCATGTGTTTTTCTCCTTGGCGCGGCAACGATTTCCTTGCGGATTTGCCGCAGCCCGTCCCGTACATCATACACGTTTTTCCGCAAAACGGCAAGAGGCTTAAAGAAAGAAAACAGAGATTTCTGCTTTCGGACGGGGTCAGTCCCACTTCCTGCGCCAACAGGCTTCCTTTCGCTCGTTCTCCAGAGTCATATCGTGATGTACCTGCACCACATGGATCTGGGGGCGGGGCTTTGGCGGGGCTGGGCAGCGGGGCAGCCCCAGCAGGCGGAGCAGGGCCGTCCAGCTGGGGACACCGTTGTAGCCCATGACCGTCCGGGCGCACACGGCCTCCGCCGGACGCCGCCGGTCGTAGTCCGCCCGGCTCCGGGGCCGAAGCTGCCGGTATGTCTGGACGAAGAGCGCCGTCTGCCGATCCCGCTTTCGGGCGGCTCCGTCGGATGTAGTCTTACCTGGTTTACGTAATATCTGGTTTTCTGCCATTGTGGAAGCTCCTTTCGTCGTTTCCACTTTCCTACGTCATCGGAACGCCGTAGGTGGAAAATTTGACGTCCAGATCCGGGTCAAAGTTGTTGATGGCCTTCAGCAGGCCCACGCAGCCCACCTGGAACAGATCGTCCGGGTTCTCGCCCCGCCCCGAAAAACGCTGGATTACAGAGAGCACCAGCCTTAGGTTGCCCTCGATCAGCTTTTGCCGGGCGGCTCGGTCTCCGGCCTTGCTCCGGCGCAGCAGCGCCTCTGTCTCTCCGGGCTTCAAGGTTCCCAGCTTCGCGGTATTTACCCCGCAGATCTCAACCTTTCCCTGCATATCCGTCCTCCGAGTGATTCGATTTCACCCGGTAGTATGTCCCGGCTTTGGGAAATTCATGCAAAACCGGAATCCGGGATTGCAGAATCCGGAACTGTGTTGTATAATAGCACGAAGCGACTGATTTCGACCGTAGGAGGTTATGCCCATGCAGCGAACCGGATTGATCATGATGGTGATCGCTTTTCTCATTCTTTTGGGGTGCGCGGTGTCCGGATCCGACAGCACGGAAAGAATGCCTTCCGAAAGGGAGGAGGCCGAACCGGCGGATATGCCCAAGTTTTCCGAGATCGTCTATACCCGCCCCGATATGGACGCCATCACAGAGGCCTATGAGGCGCTGATAAAGGATCTGAGCGAAAACAAGCTGAGCCTGAAGCAGGCGATCTCCCGTGTAGACGACTGCTACAACCTCTATGACGAGTTCTATACCATGCGTACGGTGGCCGAGCTCCGCTATTATCACGACATTACCGACACGTATTACGCGGATGAGAGCGATTGGTTTTTGAATCAGGAGCCGGAGATGGATCGCCTGTTCAACGAGCTGTGCTCCGCGTCCGCCAACAGTGAGTTGGGTGAGCAGCTGGACGAGGAATTCTGGGGCGGCTGGACTGTGGACAGCTATCGGGGCCAGGAGACGGCGCAGCTGGATCCTGCTTTTCGGGAGCTGCTGCAGCAGGAGAACGAGATCCTGGCGGAATATCGCCGCGTCTCCGCCTATCCCACCGTCAGCTGGCGGGGGAAGGAGTGCTCCTACATGGATCTGCAGGAGGACGACAGCATCAGCGCGGAGGAATGGAACGAGATCCAGAATCTGTACTATGACAAGTATTCTCCCATCTTTGGGGAGATCTATCTGCGGCTGGTGGACGTCCGGCAGAAGCAGGCGGAATACCTGGGCCTGGACAGCTATGAGGATTACGCCTACGCCTATGAGCTGAACCGGGAATACAGCCCGGAGCAGGCGGAGACCATGCTCTCCCATATCCGCACGGATCTGGCGCCCCTCTACCGGGAGCTTTCGCTGAACAGCCGCTGGGCGGAGCTGTACTACACCGAGCTCAACGAGGCGGAAAATCTGGAGGCCATCACCGCGGCTGCCAAGGCCATGGGCGGGACGATCCGGAACGCCAGCAAGGACATGGAGCGCTACGAGCTCTATGACATCGACGTCTCTGACAAGAAGGGCGCGATCTCCTATCAGTGCTACCTCTACAGCTACGAAAACCCCTTTGTCTTCGTGAAGACCTACGGCTACAGCGACGATATCCTGTCCTTCGGCCATGAGTTCGGCCACTTTGTGGACGCCTGGTACAACTATGACGCCACGAACAACAACGACCTGGCGGAGGTCTTCTCCCAGGGCATGGAATACCTGCTGCTGTTCTACATCCCGGAGGACTACCGGGAGGAACTGACCGCCTACAAGCTTCTGGACACTGTGGATACCTTCACCCAGCAGGGCAGCTTTGCCGAATTTGAGCACGAGGTCTTTTCCAAGCCGGCGGAGGCGTGGACGACGGAGGCGCTGGAGGCCCTTTCCCTGCAGCTGTCCAAGGACTACGGCTACTTTGAGGAGGGCATGGAGAACTACTACGCCAAGAGCTGGTTCGACGTGACCCACTTCTTCGAACGCCCCTTCTACGTGGTGAGCTACTGCGTCTCCAACGACGCGGCCTTCCAGATCTACGCCCTGGAGAGCGAGAAGCGCGGCGCAGGCCTGGACTGTTGGAACAAGATGCTGCCCCGGGAAAGCGACAGCTTCCTGGAGACGGTCATGGAGCAGGGCGGCCTGGAGGATCCCTTTGCCGAGGATCGGATGCGGCAGATCGCCGATCTGATCCGGGAAAAACTGCATTGATACGAAGCGGGCCGGCTGTGGATCGATCCACAGCCGGCCCGCCGTGCTGCTACGGTCACAGCGGCTCGTCGCTGAGACTCTCAAATTCGGCGGCGACCTTTTCAAAGGTCTCCTCGTCGATGTCCTCCAGCTCGAAGTCGTCCTCGGTGGGCTTGTAGCCATAGAGGTACACGTCCTCGGAGCCGTCCAGGGCTTCCAGGGCGATGTAGTCCTTGCCCTCCACGTCGAAGATGCCCATGATGCCGCAGTCAAACTCCGTGCCGTCGTCAAACTCCAGATGGATGATCTGATCCTCGCTGTACTTTCCTGTCATTTGTGATTCCTCCTTTGGTGTGTAGGGACGGCTCTCAGCCGTCCGATTTTCGTCCTTTGGTGTGTAGGGACGGCTCTCAGCCGTCCGTTTTTTCGTCGGGTGCGGACGGCAGGGTGCCGTCCCTACGGATTTCGAAACATCCGGAAGGCTGTTGGCAGGGCGTAACGCCCGTCCAGGGCGGCTTCATCCGCCCAGGTGAAGCCCTCGGCCTGTGCCGAACAGTTTACATAATAACAACGCATCTCCCATTGAACGTGGGTGAAAATGTGGGTGCGCTCCAGCTGCTTTTCCAGCCCTCTGGGCCGCAGACCCCAGGCTGCCGCCTGATCCAGCGCCTCCTGGGGCTCCAGGCAGCCGGGCAGGTTGGGGAACTCCCAGAGCCCTGCCAGCAGGCCGTTGTTTTTGCGCTTTCGCAGGGCCAGCGCCCCGTCGCAGGAGAAGACGAAAACCGTGAGCCGCTCCACCCGCCGGGCTTTTTTCGACCCCCGGACGGGGTAATTCTGCCAGGCTCCTGCGGCGCGGGCCGCGCAGAAGCCGGCGGCGGGGCAGAGCTCGCAGCGGGGCTCCCCGTTGGGCAGGCAGACCGTGGCTCCCAGCTCCATCAGGGCCTGGGTCAAGGTCCCGGCCCCAGCCTCGGGGTAGCGGGCAGCCAGCTGCGCCCCCAGATCCCGCTTCACGGCGGGCTCGTCCACACAGCGGCTGTCGGCGGTAAGTCGGGTCAGCACCCGCAGCACGTTGCCGTCCACGGCGGGGGTGGGCTGATCGAAGCAGATGGAGCAGATGGCCCCGGCGGTGTAGTCGCCGATGCCGGGCAGGGCCCGGACGGACGCGTAGTCCCGGGGGAAGACGCCCCCGTGGGCTGTCATCACCAGCTGAGCGGCCTTTTGCAGATTCCGCACCCGGGAATAGTAGCCCAGGCCCTCCCAGAGCTTGTGCAGCAGCTCCGGGTCAGCCCCCGCCAGAGCGGGGATATCCGGCACGGCCACCAGGAAGCGGGCGTAGTAGCCCTTCACAGCCTCCACCCGGGTCTGCTGGAGCATGATCTCCGAGAGCCAGACGTGGTAGGGCTCCCGATCCTGCCGCCAGGGCAGCTCCCGCCGGTGGGCGGCAAACCAATCGGGCAGTATTTGAATCAATCGCTCCAAAGCGTCCATGTTTGCCCCTCTGCGCGGACGGCAGAGTGCCGTCCCTACGCGTCCCCGTCTCCTATTGCCTATTGCCTATTGCCTGATCCCTATTGCCTAATATTGTAATACACAAAAAGAAATCTGTCAATTTCTAAAAATAAATGATGAAATTTCCAGGATCATGTGCTATGATAAGATAGAGAAATCCGGGAAGGGGAGATCTACTTGAAGCTAAACAACAAGCGCACGATCTTCGTCGGCTTTGCCTTTTTCCTGATTTGCGCGTTCTGGCAGGCCTATGACAACACCATTCCGCTGATCCTGACCAACAAGTTCGGCCTGTCCCAGACGGCCTCCGGCGTGGTTATGGCCCTGGATAACATCCTGGCCCTGTTTATGCTGCCCCTGTTCGGCGCGCTTTCCGATAAGTGCCGCCATCGGCTGGGCCGCCGCACGCCCTTTATCCTGGTGGGCACCATCGTGGCTGCCGTGGCCTTCGTGGGTCTGACCTTTGCCGACAATATGCAGCTCAAGCAGATCGACAGGGTTTCAAAAATCAACGATCCTGCGGGAATGGTTGAGATTTATCAGAACGAAAAGAACGCACAGCTTCAGACCCCGGATGGAAGAAAGTTTGTACTCACCGAGTTGTTCACGGAAGAAGAGTTTTCCACGATTCCTGCACAGCTCGTGGTCTCCAACGGAAAGGTGCTGCGCTTTGATTTCCGCGAGGTTTACGGTGAACAGGGCGGATTTGTCAACGGTGTTCCCTACGGGGAGGAGTACGACTTAAAATCTCTGGTGGAAAAAGGCGCTCTAAGCCAGGAGGAAGCGGATTCCGCCCTGTCGCGGAAGGCAGACAAGGAGTTTACGAATCCCGTCTATACGAACTACGTCGTCCCGGCCCGGCAGGCCTACGCCTGGAGCGTGACCAAGGACGGCACTGCGCCGCTGATCTTCTTCATGCTCCTGCTGCTGATCGTGCTGGTGTCCATGGCCACCTTCCGCAGCCCCGCTGTGGCCCTGATGCCCGACGTGACCATCAAGCCCCTGCGCTCCAAGGCCAACGCCGTCATCAACCTCATGGGCAGCGCCGGCGGTATCCTGGTGCTGGGCCTGGGCATGGTCTTCGCCACCAGCGCCGTGAAAAACGCCCTTATGAGCTACACCCTCTACTTCTCCGTGATCGCGGGCATTATGCTGCTGGCCCTGCTGATCTTCATGCTGAAGGTCAAGGAGCCCAAGCTGGTGGAAAAAATGCGGCAGGAGAGCAAGACCTACGGCATCGACGAGGACGACGGCGACGGAAGCGGATCCCGGAAGCTCAGCCGGGAGGAGCGCAAGTCCCTGGCCTTCCTGCTGGCCTCCATCGTCCTGTGGTTCATGGGCTACAACGCCGTGACCTCCAAATATTCCGTCTACGCCAGCAATATTCTGCACAAGGACTACAACCTGACCCTGATCATCGCCCAAGCGGCGGCCATCCTCTCCTACCTGCCGGTGGGCATGGTGGCCTCCAGGGTGGGCCGGAAAAAGACCATCCTGGCGGGCGTGGTGATGCTGACGGCGGCCTTCGGCGTGGCCTGTTTCCTCCGGGAGGACAGCCCCACCATGCTGATGAACGCTATGTTTGCCCTGGCCGGCATCGGCTGGGCCACCATCAACGTGAACTCCTTCCCCATGGTGGTGGAGCTCTGCCGGGGCGGCAACGTGGGCAAGTACACCGGCTTCTACTACACCGCCTCCATGGCGGCCCAGACCGTGACGCCCATGATCTCCGGCTTCTTTATGGATCAGTTCGGCATGACCATGCTCTTCCCCTACGCCGCCGTGTTTGCGGCGATGGCCTTCGGCACCATGCTCTTCGTTATGCACGGCGATAACAAGCCGCTCGCGAAAAAGGGCCTTGAGGCCCTGGATGTGGAGGATTAAACGATGAAGCTTCTCCTGATTTTGGATCTGATCGCCATCCTGTTTGCGTGCCTTTATGCCCTCAGCATGAAGGCCAGACGCCGCCCCAAGGGCGGGTTCTACGGGAAATATGCCGGCTATCATTACGCGCACCGGGGCCTGCACGCCATCCGCGCGGAGATCCCCGAGAACTCCACCCGGGCCTTCCGCCTGGCGGCCAACAACGGCTACGGCGCGGAGCTGGACGTGCGCCTGAGCCGGGACGGAAGCCTGGTGGTGATGCACGATGAGAGCCTCAAGCGCACCACAGGCGCCAACGCCAACGTCAGCGCGGTGACCACCCAGGTGCTGAGCCAGCTGACCCTGGAGGGGACCCGGGAGAAGGTGCCCTTCCTGGAGGAGGTCCTGCCTCTGTTTTCCGGCAAGACCCCGCTGCTGATCGAGCTGAAGCCGGAAAACGGCAATCATGTGGAGCTGACCCGGAAGGTCACCATGCTGCTCAACCAGTATCCCGAGCTGAACTTCATGATCGAGTCCTTCGATCCCAGAGTGCTGCTCTGGCTCAAGAAGCACCGCCCCGAGATCGTCCGGGGCCAGCTGTCCGAGAACTTCTTCCGGGACAAGAGCTGCTCCCTCAACTGGGTCATGCGCTTCCTGCTGACCAATCTGATGGGCAACTTCCTCACCAAGCCCGACTTTGTGGCCTACAAATTTGAAGATCGCGACTGCCTTGCCCCCGGCCTGTGCCGGAAGCTCTGGGGGCCGCAGTTCTTCTGGTGGGTCGTGAGATCCCAGGAGGACGTCCGGCCTCTGGTTCAGCAGAAGGATCTGATCATCTTTGAGGGATTTGCGGCCAAATAACAGAATAATACTTGATTTTTTGGAAATACCCATTATAATGATAGGCAAATAAACACCAAAGGAGAAAAATACAATGGCAAAGATCGAAAAAGACACTATCATCGGCGACGTGCTCGACATCGCGCCGGAGACCGCTCCGCTGTTCATGGCGATCGGTATGCACTGCCTCGGCTGCCCCGCTTCCCGGGGTGAGACCGTGGAGGAGGCCTGCATGGTCCACGGCGTGGACGTGGACGAGTTCCTCAAGCACCTGAACGCCTTTGACGAGGGCAAGGCCGAGTAAGAAAACAAGAGAAGACAGGGGCGCAGTTCGCGTCCCTGTTTTTGTGAAGTGAGAATACCATGGATCAGAATAAACCGGATCTTCGACAGCAAAAATTCATCCGCATGACCACGGCTCCGGTGCAGGGGCTGGTGCTTCGGCTGGCCGTGCCTACCATTGCGTCCATGCTGGTGACCGCCCTGTATAACGTGGCGGACACCTACTTCGTCAGCTCCATCGGCGGCTACGCGGGCACCTGCGCCATTGCCGCAGTCTCCGTCTCCCTGTCTGTGATGGCGCTGATCCAGGCCCTGGGCTTTTTCGTGGGCCAGGGCGCTTCCAATTTCATCTCCCGGGCCCTGGGCCGGCACGACGTGGACAAGGCCGCCGAGATGGCGGCGACCGGCCTCGTCTTGGCGCTGACGCTGGGCGCGCTGGTAACGCTGCTGGGAGAGCTGTTCACCGCGCCGATCGCGCGCTTTCTGGGGGCGGACGAGGAATTCGTCAAGCCCACGGTGGACTATTTGCGCTGGATCCTTGCCGCGGCCCCGCTGATGACGGGCTCCTTCTGCCTGAACAATCAGCTCCGCTTTCAGGGCAACGCCTTCTACGCCATGATCGGCGTGGTCAGCGGCGCGGTGCTGAATGTGGGGCTGGATCCGCTGTTCATTCACACCCTGGGCATGGGGGCCCAGGGCGCTTCCCTGGCAACGGCGGTCAGCCAGAGCGTGGGCTTCTGCGTCCTGCTGGCCGGCACCTTCCGGGGGGATAACCTCCGCATTTCCTTCCGTCGCGTCCGGATCTCCCTGGAGAACCTGGGCTACATCGTCCAGGGCGGGCTGCCCTCCCTGCTGCGCCAGGGCTGCGGCGCTGTGGCCGTGATGGTGCTGAATCGCACGGCGGGTGACGTGGGCGCCATGGATCCCGAGATCGGCCGGGCGACGCTGATCGCAGCCTTCGGCCTGGTGAGCAAGACCATGATGCTGGTCAACAATGTGGTCATCGGCCTCGGCCAGGGCTACCAGCCGGTCTGCGGCTTCAACTACGGGGCGGGGCAGTACAGCCGCGTCCGGGCCGCCTTCTGGTTCCTGGTCAAGACTGTCGCCTGCTGGTGTCTGCTGGTGATCGTGCTGGGAGAGCTGCTGGCCCCCCGGGTGGTGGGGCTCTTTCCCGACGCCCAGCCCAAGGTCAAGGAGCTGGGCGCAGTGATCCTGCGCTTCCAATGCGCCACCTTTTTTGTCAACTGCTGGGTGGTGCCCTCCAATATGACCCAGCAGACCATGGGCTGGATGGTCTCGGCCTCCACCCTGGCCATGGCCCGGCAGGGGCTCTTTCTGGTGCCGCTGGTGCTGCTCCTGCCCCGGCTCTTTGGCCTGACCGGCCTGGAGCTGGCCCAGCCTGCCAGCGACGTGCTGACCCTCTGCCTCGCCATCCCCCTGCAGATCCGTGTGCTGCGCCACCTGTCCCAGGGGGATAAGCCCCTGGAATAACAGCGAAGACCCGGCAGGGGAGCGGCATCCCGGCCCCCGTGTGTGGGAGAAAGTGAGAAGCTGAGCGCCAATGAAATTACCCATCTCAAAACGCCTGCTCTGCTGCGCGGAGCTGGTGCCCCCCTGCGGCACTGTGGCGGACGTGGGCACAGACCACGGCTACCTGGGGATCTACCTGCTGCAGAACGGCCGCTGCGGCCACGTGATCGCCGCCGACCTCCGGAAAAAGCCCCTGGAATCCGCCCGGGCGAACGCCATGGCCTTTGGGATCCCGGAGGCCAAAGCCTTCCCCCTGGGGGGAAGGTGCCCCAGTGCGCACACTGGGGCGGATGAGGGGGAGCGTCCCGGCGCGTCGGAGCCCCAGACACACGGAATGACCTTCGTCCTCTCAGATGGTTTACATAATTTTGAGCCAAACTCCTTTGACGTCCTGGTTCTGGCGGGAATGGGCGGGGATCTGATCGCCCGGATCCTGGCGGAGGCCCCCTGGCTGGAGGGCGGGCCCTGTAGGCTGATCCTTCAGCCCCAGTCCGCGGCCAACGATCTGCGCCGCTGGCTGGGGGAGCGGAGCTGGGCCATCGACCGGGAGCGCCTGGTGCGGGACGGCCGCTTTCTCTATTCGGTCATGGCCGTCCGGCCGGGGCAGGGGAGTGCCCTCAGCCCCGGCGAGCAGTACGTCTCTCCGGCCCTGCGGCGGGAGGGGGACCCGCTGTATGCGGACTACCTTGCCCGCACCCGCCGCGCCCTGGAGCTGACCGTCTCCGGCATCACCCAAAGCGCCGACCCCGCCGACCTGGCCCGCGCAGCCTACTACCGGGCCGCGCTGGAGGAAGTAGCTTCGCTTGGTGCGCTATGAAGTATGCTTCGCATATGAAGTGTGCTTCGCACATGAAGACGCTTCGCTTATGAAGTATGGCTTCGCCATATTTGACACAACGGGAGAGTCTTCCCAATTAAATTTCTTTTTCATCTTTTTATTCGCAGAATATAAAGATACCGCAATATGCGTGAAGCGCATACTTCATATCTCCAACGGAGATACTTCATATGCCGCAAGGCATACTTCATGTCCGCAAATGCGGATACTTCATCCGAGAAAGGAGTACCTCATGACTGTAAAAACTGTCTTAGATTACCTCTGGACCCTTGCGCCGGAGGCGTGCAGGATGTCCTGGGACAACGTGGGCCTGCTGCTGGGACGCAAAAACGCCCCGGTTCGGGGCGTTTTGGTGGCCTTGGATGCCACGGCTGCCGTGGCAGAGGAGGCGGAGCGGCTGGACTGCCAGCTGGTGGTGACCCATCACCCGGTCATCTTCCACGGCGACAAGCACATCACCGACGCCGACCCGCTGACGGAAGTGCACCTGCGCTACCTGGAAAAGGGGATCGCGGTGATCTCCATGCATACGAATCTGGACTGCGCCCCCGGCGGCGTCAACGACCTGCTGGCGGAGCAGCTTGGTTTACATAATATTAGCGTTTTAGAGGACGGCGAGACCGCCGGACTGATCCGCATGGGGGAGCTTTCGGAGACGGAGCTCCCGGCCTTTGCCGGGTTTGTCAAGCAGCGGCTGCGCTGCCCCGGCCTGCGCTGGGTGGACGGTGGCAGACCTGTCCGCCGGGTGGCCGTGGGCGGGGGCGCCTGCGGAGAGTTCATGCCGAAGGTGCTGGCCGCCGGCTGCGACACCTTCGTCACCGCGGATATCAAATACCACGAATTCTGCGACGCGGCGACCCTGGGGCTGAACCTGATCGACGCCGGTCACTTTGAGACGGAGGATCCTGCCTGCGATATGCTGGCGGCCAAGCTGCGGGAGCGCTTCCCGGCGCTGAGGGTCTGCCGTTCCGCCCACAAGGGCTGCATCCGCTTCCTGTGAGTCAGCGCAGCACCACGCTGGTCTGCCCATCCAGGGTCAGAACAGTCCCTTCCAGGCTGGCGCTGCCCAGGCCCACGAAGCCGCTGATCACGGTGTAGTCGGCCAGGCCGCGGTTTGCCAGGTCTGTTTTGAAGGGCTCGGTGGTGGTGTTGTGGAGAACCAGGCAGCTTTTGCCGTCCAGCGTGGCCGTGAAGCCGCCCACGTTGGTGGCGTTGAAGCGCAGGGCGCTGTATTCACCCCCGGCGATCTCCGGATTGGCCTTACGCAGCAGAATGAGCTGCTTGTAGTAGCTGTACAGGCTGTCGGCCTGGAGCATCTGCTCCGCGGCGCTGCCGTCGGCCCGCAGATCCGTGGAATAGGTGGTGCCCTGGGGATCCTTGACGGTGTCGCCGTCCCCCCATACCATGGCCAGACGGCGGTTGGCGTCGGTGTTGGCTCCGGCTCGGGAGCCCCGCATGGCCAGCTCCTCCCCGTAGTAGAGGAAGGGGGAGCCGGGCCCCAGGATCAGCAGATTGGCCGCCATCTGGGCTGCGCCGGTTCGGGTGGGCAGGAAGCCCGCGGCCCGGTCGGTGTCGTGGTTGGCCAGGAAGGGCACGATAGTCGCGTCCCCGCGCAGGGCCTTCACCGTGTCCAGATAGCTCTGCACGTATTCGGTGTAGCGGTTCACGTCGCCCTTCTGGGCCGCAGCGGCGATATAGCCCTCGGCCAGACAGGTGGAGAAGTCGAAGCAGTTCATGGCAGGGTAGTAGGCAAAGGTCACGGCGTCGCCGTCCCAGACCTCGCCCACGGTGTAGATGTCTGACTTGATGGCCCGCAGCTCGCCCAGATACCAGCTCCAGAACTCCGCGCTGGCGGCGTTGTCGCCGAAATAGACGTACTTGGCCGCGTCGAAACGGAAGCCGTCCACTCCCAGCTCCAGGTAGAATTTCGCCACGTCCAGCACGGCCTGGCGCACGTCCTGGCTGTCAAAGTTCAGCTCCGGCATACCGCCGTCGAAGTTGCACTCGTAATAGTCGTCGGTGCCGGACAGGGAGTTGAATTTGCGGCCCGCGGGCGCGCTCTCCCCCTGGGTGTAGAAGGAATAGAAATTGTAGTAGGGATCGTCCACGGCGTGCTGCTGGTGGGCGGTCTGGAAGGCCGTGAACCAGGCGTTGGATTTGCCGGTGTGGTTGATGGGCAGATCCAGGATCAGCTTGACGTTCCGGCTGTGGCAGAGCTCCACCAGCTCCCGCAGATCGTCCAGGGTGCCGAAGGCCCCGTCCACGTTGTAATAGTCGTTGACGTCGTATTTGTGATAGGAGCCGGAGCGGAAGATGGGGGTCAGCCAGATGCCCTCGATGCCCAGAGATTTGCCGGAGCTGTCGTCCCCGTCGTTGAGGTAGTCCATCCGGTTGATGATGCCCCGCAGATCGCCGATCCCGTCGCCGTCAGAGTCGGAGAAGGAACCCACGAAGATCTCATAGAAGACCCGGTTGTTGTCCCGGGCGGCTGTGACGCCGGCGGGAACCGGAACAGCCAGCTCCCCGGCGGGAGCAGGGGGCTCCGTAGTCTGCACAGCCGCGCCTGTGGACTGGGCAGGTGTGTCGGAAGCGGGAGCGGGGGAAGCCTCGCACCCTGCCAGCGGGCCGAATAAAAGCAAAAGCGTGAGGAAAATGGAAACAGTCTTTTTCATTCCAGATACCTCCCATTCAGGATAGTTTCATTTTATCGAATAGAAATCCAACTGTCAAGTCAGTTTTGAATTGCAGTTTTTCAAATCGCGATTTGAAAAACACCACACCTATTCACTATTCATTATTCACTATTACTTATTATCTGGGGGTGATACCATGCCCATCGTAGAACTCTATCCGCCGGAGCGGCTGGCACGGCTGGCGCGGCGGCGCAGACTGGTCAAGGGACTGCTGTATCTGCTGGCCGCTGCGGCGCTGGCAGTCTGCGTGGTGCTGACCTGCCGGGTCAACACCCACAACATCTACGATATGCTTCTGGCCTGCATCTGCATCAGCGTGGGCGCGGCCTGGATCATTATTTACTTCGGCATCTACGTGGTGCGGGACGGGGGCCGGGAGCTGGCCCACGCCAGGCACCTGGCCGACGGCCCCCGGGAATCGCTGAGCGGGCAGGTCGCCATCCTGCCCCTGAAGGTTCGGATCCGCAACAGCGTCACCCTCCGCAAGCTCCGGGTGGAGACCGCCGAGGGGCCGGTGGAGTGCAGCGTCCATGTGGACAGGGCGGAGGAGCTTCGCAGGGCGGGCCCGCGTCTGACCCTGTATACGGTGCACGGCTACGTGGTGGCCTGGCAGCGGATGGAAGAGGAGGCGAGCCATGCGGATCCTTAAAAACATCTGGGCCCAGCTGCACCGCTTCGTCTTCTGGGCGCTGATCCTCTCCCTGCTCTGGGCCTGGATCTATACCTTTGTGGGCGATACCACCAGGGATAAAAAGCTGATCCTCTGCGTGGATGCCTATGCGCTGGAGCAGCGCCCCCTGGCCCTCCGGCTGGAGGACGAGTGCCTGCCCGCCGGGATCAAAATGATCCAGGTGCGGAGCTTCGGCTATGACTTCCTCGGCACGGAGCTGGAGGGAGATCTCTATCTGATGAAGGCTTCGATCCTGGAGGCGGCATTGACCGATACCCCGGGGAAGCTGGCCCCTCTGACCCTGCCGGAGGGAATGGCGGGCTACACCCGGGAGGGAAAGACCTGGGGGATCCTGGCCTTCGACCCTGCGACCCAGCACGGCCCCGCCATGGATTATATTCAGTACACCCCCCTGCCGGATCCGGAGCCGGAGGCCTACTACCTTTGCATCGACGCGGCCAGCCCGCACTACGGCGCGCAGGATAACGCCGCCTGGGAGTTGGCCCTGGCATTTTTGAGAATCGACTGACACCGTAGGGGGCGGCGTCCTCGACGCCCCGCGGCGCTCCTGTTTTGATACGTTTTTTGATACGTTCGGGCTGTCGAGGACGCCAGCCCCTACGCTCTGCCGATGGAAAGGAAATGAACATGAAAAAATTGCTGATTTGCCTGTTGGCAGCTGCGCTGCTGGCGGGCTGCTCGACGCCGGAACCCCCCGGCGAAAGCACTGCGCCCGTCCCGGAGACCACCGCAGCTTCCGCCATCGCACCCTCCGTGGCCCCGCTGGATACGCCTGCTGTGATCGAAAAAACCGACGTGGCCCCCAAGGGGGCGCTGCGCGGCTGCCCGCTCTACGTCAAGGCTGTAGAGGGCCTTCCCGACGACTTTATCTTCGGCATGGACGCCTCCCAGATCCCGGCGCTGGAGGCCTCCGGCGTGAAATACTATGACCGGGACGGACAGGAGCGGGACGTGTTCGAGATCCTGGCCGCCAACGGGGTCAACACCATCCGCGTCCGGGTCTGGAACGACCCCTTCGACGCCGAGGGCCGCGGCTACGGCGGCGGCAACTGCAATGTGGACACCGCCCTGGAGATCGGAAAGCGGGCCGCGAAATACGGCATGAAGCTGCTGGTGGACTTCCACTACTCCGACTTCTGGGCCGATCCGGGCAAGCAGATGGTCCCCAAGGCCTGGGCCGATTATGACCTGGACACCAAGGCCGCCGCCCTGTATGCCTACACCCACGACGTACTGATGACCCTTCGCAACGCGGGGGTGGAGGTGGGCATGGTCCAGGTGGGCAACGAGACCAACGGCGCCCTCTGCGGAGAGCGCGAATGGTCCGCCATCGTCAGCTTGATGGCCGCCGGCTCCCGGGCTGTGCGGGAGGTCTATCCCGCGGCAAAGGTGGCGGTACACTTCGCCAACCCGGAGAACGGAAACTACAACACCTACGCCACCAATCTGAAGATCTACGGGCTGGATTACGACGTCTTCGGCTCGTCCTACTACCCCTACTGGCACGGCAGCCTGGAAAATCTCACCAGGACCCTGGCCCAGGTACGCAGCAGCACCGGCAAGGACGTGATGGTGCTGGAGACCTCCTACGCCTGGACGGGGGAGGACTTTGACTTCTCCGCCAACACCATCTCCGACGAGAGCGCCGTCAACAAGCCCTATCCCTTCTCCCAGCAGGGGCAGGTGAACAGCCTCCGGGACGTGACCCAGGCCGTGCAGGACGCCGGCGGCATCGGCGTCTGCTACTGGGAGGGCACCTGGATCGGCGTGGGCGGGGCCACGAAGGAGGAGAACCAGAGGCTCTGGGAGCAGTTCGGCTCCGGCTGGGCTTCCTCCTACGCTGCGGAATACGACCCCGACGACGCGGGCAAGTGGTACGGCGGCTGCGCCGTGGACAACCAGAGCTTCTTCGACCCCCAGGGCAAGGCCCTGGACAGCCTGATGGCCTTCAATCTGATCCGCTACGGCAACAGCGAGGTGGCCCTGGAGATCCAGGCGCTGGAGGAGCTCAGCGCCCGGGTGACGGTGGGCGACGCCTTTGCCCTGCCCGGGACGGTGAACGCCATCATGACCGACAACAGCCGCCGACCGGTGGAGGTGACCTGGAACCTGACGCCGGAGACCCTGGAGGGCTGGCTGGCCGTCCCGGGCAGCCACGAGATCACCGGCACGGCGGATGGCATGGAGGCGCTGCTCCGGCTGACGGTGGAGGGCGTGAACCTGCTGAAAAATCCCTCCTTTGAGGAGGGCAGCGCTGCGCCCTGGGTGGCGGAGAACCTGGGCGGCTGCAAGGAGCTGCGGATCGAACAGAAGCCCGGCGACTCCCGCACCGGCGAATGGCACTATCACTTCTGGTCGCCGGATTCCGGCAAGGCGGAGTTTACGCTGGAGCAGACCCCGGAGGGCCTGGAGAGCGGCACCTACGATTTCCGCATCTGGATCATGGGCGGCGACTGCGGCGTGGCGGAGGTCTATGCCTATGCCAAGCTGGACGGAGAGATCGTCGCCACAGCCCCGATGGAGATCACCGTCTGGAACGAATGGCACCTGGGGGAGGTCCCGGGGATCGCGTACACCCAGGGGCAGACCCTCACGGTGGGGATCTATGTCAAGGCGCCCAACGCCGGCGCCTGGGGCAAGATCGACGACGCCTCCGTCACAAGAAGATAGAATGTTTATTCGGGATAATTCAATAAAAATCCCCTTTGATTTACAAATTATTCACAAATTTATAAAAAAATATAAAAATAACAGATAGACAACCCGAAAGAAAAGTAGTATAATAGCACCGATGGCAGGGGGGATCCCCCACATCCAAACTGCTCCGGTCCCCCGGAGCAAATCATCCATTCAAGGAGGATAAAACAATGAAACTCAAAAGAATTCTCGCACTGCTGCTCGCGGTTGTGATGGTCTTTGCGCTCGCTGCCTGCTCCAACAAGACCGACGACACGAAGGCTAACACCGAGGGCGGCAAGACCCCCGAAACCGAGGCCAACAATCCCGGCTCCGGCAATGAGCTTGCCGGCACCTATGAGATTAAGGTCTGGTGCGCGGAGAACGTCGTTGAGCTGATGAAGAAGCAGATCGACGATTTCAACGCCAAGAACACCGACGGCATCGTGATCAAGGCCACCGTCCAGAACGTGGGCGAGGGCGATGCTGCCACCCAGATGATCACCGACGTGGACGCCGGCGGCGACCTGTTCTGCTTCGCTGACGACCAGTTTGCCCGCCTTGTCCAGGCTGGCGCTCTGTCCAAGCTGGGCACCCAGGCTTCCGAGTTCGTCACCAAGAACAACGATGCCGGTTCCGTCAAGGCTGCCACCATCAACGGTGAGATCTACGCCTACCCCATGACCGCGGACAACACCTACTTCATGTACTACGACAAGACCGTCATCACCGACCCCACCAGCCTGGATAAGATCATTGCCGACTGCGAAGCCGCTGACAAGCAGCTCTGCTTCGACCTGGGCAACGGCTGGTACCTGGCTTCCTTCTTCTTCGGCGCAGGCTGCACCTCTGACTGGGCCACCGACAAGGACGGCCACTGGGTCGTCAACGACACCTTCGACAGCGCCGAAGGTCTGATCGCCATGAAGGGCATGAACAAGGTCATGTCTTCCCCCAAGTTCGACTCCAAGAGCAATGCTGCTGAGTTCGACAACGGCGCTGCCGTGGTCGTCAGCGGTACCTGGGACTCCGGCACGGCCAAGTCCATCCTGGGCGACAAGATGGGCGTTGCTGCCCTGCCCAAGTTCACGGTTGACGGCAAGGATTACGAGCTCGGCTCCTTCATGGGCTACAAGATGGTCGGCGTCAAGCCCCAGAGCGACGCTGTCAAGGCTGCTGCCCTGCACAAGCTGGCTCAGTACCTCACCGGCGCCGAGGCGCAGACCGAGCGCTTCTCCACCGTCGGCTGGGGCCCCTCCAACCTGGATGCCATGAAGTCTGACGCTGTTCAGAACGACCCCGTCCTGGCCGCTGTTGCCGAGCAGGCGAAGCGCGCTGTGGTGCAGAACGTCCCCGACGGCTGGTGGAACCTGGCTGCCGCTCTGTCCTCCGTCACCAAGGAAACCGGCGACGAGGCTGCGCTGAAGGATGCTCTGAAGACCTATCACGACGGCATTGAGCTGCTGAAGAACCTGAAGCCCGGCCTGCTCTTCGTGGGCGCTTGGAACGGCTGGAACAACGCTGCTGTGGAAGACACCTACATGCTGTCCGGCGACGGCGACGTCCTGTCTCTGACCCTCGAGGTTCCCGAGAGCGACTACATGGGCGGCCGTATCGTCAACAACGGCAAGTGGGAGTCCGATAAGGGCTACGCGCAGATCACCACCGGCAAGGAGCTGGCCAAGGATCTCGGCGCTGACAACCCTGACAACAACATCGTCTTTGTGGAGGCCGGCACCTACAAGGTCACCATCAACACCACCACCAACGAGATCACCCTCGAGAAGGTCGGCTGATCCCGCACACAAGAATCAGAAGGTTGAACTTTAACTGGAACTGATTCAATAATCGGATTTGGTTGGAGTCAAGCGTTCTTGGCTCCAACCATTTCTTTATAAGAAGGGGCTATGCCATGAAAAGATACACGGACATGGAGTATCTCCGCCTGTCAAAGGGGCGGAAGCTTCTCTATAAAATCGCTGCCTTTTTCTGTGCCATCCCTCGTGCGCTGAAAAACGGCGCGTTGGGCATCGTCCGGGCGATCGTGAACTTCTTTAAGTCCATCGGCCTGGAGTTTGCCGACATCTTCAACACCTTCGTCAACGGCGATTGGAAAACCAAGCTGTCTTATCTCTTTATGGGCTTCGGCAACATCGCCCGGGGCCAGATCCTGCGGGGCCTGCTGTTCCTGCTGTTTGAGGGCGTGTTCATCTTCTACATGATCTTCGCCGGCGCAAAATGGCTGAGTATGCTGCCGTCTCTCGGCAAGGTGGGCCCCCACGAGGTCTACAACGCGGTTCTGGATACCCATACCACGGAGTACGGCGACAACTCCTTCAAGATCCTGCTCTACGGCGTGCTGACCCTGTTCTTCATCGTGGCCTTTCTCTACACCTGGCGGGTGAACGTCAGACAGAATAAGATCGCTGAGCAGATTCTGAAATCCGGAAAGCCGCTCAAGAGCGGCAAGGACGACCTGCGCGCCCTGGTGGACGACAACTTCCACAAGACCCTCCTGGCTCTGCCGATGACGGGCATTCTGATCTTCACGGTCATGCCCATCGTCTTTATGATCCTGGTGGCCTTTACCAATTACAGCGGCTCTAACGACGGCTACTTTAACGCCCTCTTTACATGGGTGGGGCTGGAAAACTTCAACACCGTGCTTTCCTGGAACGGAAGCGGCGGCGTCTACTCCGCCACCTTCGGCGAGGTTTTGACCTGGACGCTGATCTGGGCCTTCTTCGCCACCTTCACCAACTACTTCCTGGGTATGTTTGTGGCCATGATGATCAACAAGAAGGGCATCTGCCTGAAAAAGGTCTGGAGAACCATCCTTGTTCTGACCATCGCCATCCCCCAGTTCATCTCCCTGCTGTACGTCTCCAAGATGTTTGACAAGAACGGCATCGTCAACGGTCTGCTCATGGATCTGGGTCTTATCAGCCAGAACATTGACTTCTGGGGCAGCACGGCCCACGACGCCCTCCTGCCCCGTGTCATGGTGATTATCATCAACATCTGGATCGGCATTCCCTATCTGATGCTGATCGCCACCGGCATTCTGCTGAACATTCCCGCTGACCTCTACGAATCCGCAAAGATCGACGGCGCCAGCGGCTGGAAGCAGTTTTCCAAGATCACCCTGCCCTATATGCTGTTCATCACCGGCCCGTATCTGCTCACCAGCTTTACGGGAAACATGAACAATTTCAACGTCATCTACCTGCTCACCGGCGGCAACCCCATCAACAACGCAGCATCCTCGGCCGCCGGCTCTGTGGGCTACACGGATCTGCTGATTACCTGGCTGTTCAAGATCACCACCACCACCGGCACAAAGTACTACATGGCCTCCGTCATCGGTATCCTGGTCTTTATCGTGGTGGCGATCATCTCCCTGGTGGTCTACAACGTGCTGCCCTCCATTAAGAACGAGGAGGATTTCCAGTGATGAAGAAACAAGAGATGGAAGCCCAGGCTGCCATAAAGCAGCATATGGGCCTGAAGGCCTCCGCCAGGATCAGCAACACCGTCATCTACGTGATCCTGGTGCTGATGAGCATTATCTGGCTGATCCCCTTTATCTGCATCGTTCTGCAATCCTTCCGCACCGAGTCCACCTGGTCGGTGGGCTACATCCTCCCCAAGCAGTGGGGCTTCCAAAACTATGTGGATCTGTGGAACTCCAACTTCAAGCGCTGGTATCTGAACACCTTTATCATTGCCTTGATTGTTGCCGCGATCCAGACCATCATCGTTCTGTGTATGTCCTACACCCTCTCCCGCTTCCGCTTCAAGCTCCGTAAGAGCCTGATGAAGTTTATGCTGATCCTCGGTATGTTCCCCGGAATGCTTACCATGATCATCCTCTACCGCGTGCTGAAGGATCTGGGCCTCACCGAGTCCCACGCCGTCCCCGGCCTGGTGCTTGTCTACGTGGCGTCCTCCGGTATGGGCTACTACGTCTCCAAGGGCTTCTTCGACACCATCCCCAAGTCCCTGGACGAGGCGGCCCGGGTGGACGGCGCGACCCGCGCACAGGTGCTGTACAAGATCATTCTTCCGCTGGCAAAGCCCATCGTGATCTACACGATCCTGACCGCCTTCATGGCGCCCTGGGGCGACTTCGTGTTTGCGAAGTACGTCTCCTTTGAGGATCCTGTGGGTATGAACGTGGCTGTCGGCTTGTGGAAATGGCTGACGCCGGATATGATCAACCAGCGTTACACCATGTTCTGCGCCGGCGGCGTGATCGTCGCGGTTCCCGTCGCGGTCCTGTTCATGTGCCTGCAAAAGTATTACGTCGAGGGCGTGACCGGCGGCGCCGTCAAGGGCTGATCCGGCGTTCATGCAGTGGAAAGGAGAATCATAATATGGCAAGTGTGAAACTGACGAAAGTCAAGAAGATCTATGACAACAAGGTCGTGGCAGTCCATGACTTTGACCTGGATATCAAGGATAAAGAGTTTGTGGTCTTTGTCGGCCCCTCCGGCTGCGGCAAGTCCACCACCCTGCGTATGATCGCGGGCCTGGAGGAGATCAGCGAGGGCACCGTGGAGATCGACGGCGTGGTGGTCAACGATCTGCAGCCCAAGGATCGCAACATCGCCATGGTCTTCCAGAACTACGCTCTGTACCCCCATATGACGGTGTATGACAACATCGCCTTCTCCCTCCGGCTCCAGAAAATGCCGGAGGATCTGATCTACGAGAAGGTCACCAAGGCCGCGGAGATCCTGGGCATCACCGAGTATCTGATGCGGAAGCCCCGGGCCCTGTCCGGCGGCCAGCGCCAGCGTGTGGCCATCGGCCGCGCCATGGTTCGGGAATCCAAGGTCTTTCTGATGGACGAGCCCCTGTCCAACCTGGACGCCAAGCTCCGCAACCAGATGCGCGCTGAGATCATCCTGCTCCGCCAGAAGCTGAACACCACCTTCATCTACGTCACCCACGACCAGACCGAGGCTATGACCCTGGCCGACCGGATCGTCATTATGAAGGACGGCTTCATCATGCAGGTGGGCACTCCTGCGGAGTGCTTCGATATGCCCGCCAACCTCTTTGTGGCGGAGTTCATCGGCGCGCCCAAGATGAATATCATCAAGTGCGAGCTGCTCCGGGAGGGCGACAAGTATTATGTCAACCCCTTCGGCACGAAGATCGAGGTCACCGGCGAGAAGGGCCGGGAGCTGGCCAGCCGCAACGTGCGCGCCGGCAAGATCCTGCTGGGTGTCCGGCCTGAGCATATCACGCTGACGCAGCAGGGCGGCATCCCCACCCGACTGGAGGTCAACGAAATGATGGGCTCCGAGCTCCACCTCCACGTCTACACCGAGGACGAGACCCGTCTGATCGTCCGTGTGCCCACCATCGGCCTGACCAACGAGCAACGCAAGAGCATGGTCTACGGCTCCGCACTGAATATCACCTTCGAGGGCAAGGTCATGCACTTCTTCGATCCCGAGACGGAGAAGAACCTGCTGCTGGACTGATAGCCGAACAACTGCTCCGGGGCCCCAGAACGGGGCCCCGTTTTTGAAATTCCGTAGGGGGCGGCGTCCCCGACGGCCCGCAGCTGCCCGAAACAATAAGGTTCTGGGCGTCGCGGACGCCGCCCCCTACGCAGAAATGGAGAATACAATGCACAATCAATTTATCGTCAACATCATCCACCGGCCGGAGATGGTTCCGGAATATGCCGAGAAGGTCACCGGCCAGGGCAGGGAAGAGGATCTGGGCCGGAAGGCCCTGCTCACCGAGAGCCTGGATATCTTCAAGACCCAACAGGCCCTGGCCCACAAATACGGCCTCAAAACCACCATCCAGATGACTTACGCCTCCCTGTTCAACGCCGAGGCGGTGGAGCTGGCAAAACAGCACCACGCGGAGTTCGGCGACGAGATCGGCCTGTCCCTGCTGGGCCTGCCCTGCGAGCAGTTCCGGGAGAAGTATAAGACCAAGGACTTCTGCATCTGGATGTTCTCCATGGAGGATAAGAAGTCCATCGTCCGGGACGTGTTCGGGAAGTTCCATGAGGCCTTCGGCTTCTACCCCGAATCCACCGGCTCCTACTACATGGACGCCGATCTGATTAACTTTATCAAGGCGGAGTACCCCTCCGTCAAGTGCGCCGTGGCCACCTGCTGGGAGGAGGGCCCCAAGGCCTACCACACCTGCAACAACTCCTGGTACACCTTCATGGACGGCGGCCCTTGGGCCCCCTGGATCCCCTCCAAGGCCAACACCCACGCCCCCGCCGCCAACGAAAAAGAGGACAGCGGCATCGTCGCCATCCCCCATCTGAGCCGGGATCTGCTGGCCTGCTACGACGGCAACGGCTCCAACTTCGGCACCCACCCCCAGAACGTGCTGCGGGGCATGATCTACGACACCAAGACCTGGGAGTACCCCTATCTCTACAATCTGATCGACCAATACCGCAGCCTTGCCAAATACAACGACGGCTACGCCTACAATATGATGTTCGTGGGCCCCGGCTGGATGAACAAGATGGGCCGCTGGGAGCAGCCCTACGAGCTGCTCTACAAGTCCTACGAGGACGGCTGCGCCTACTACGGCAAGCTGAAGGCCGAGGGCAAGCTGGTGGATATGACCATGTCCGAATTTGCCGACTACTACCGGCAAAAGAAGGACTACACCACCCCCGAGTGCGCCCTCTGGCGGGATATCCTCTACGGCTCCGACAAGCAGCTGTTCTGGTACTGCGACCCCTATATGCGGGCCTGCGTCAATATGGATCAGGGCGGGGCCATCGTGGATCTGCGGCCCTATGCCGCCAAGCTGGAATGGCCCGTGGGCATTGGCACCCCCCACGTCCAGGACGCCAGCTATCCCTTCTTGATCCAGGAGAAATACCGGGCGGGCTACTTCACCCACTACGCCGGGGAGGGCACCGTCCGCTCCGCCAAGCTCTGCTGGAACGGGGAAGAGGTGGACCTCTGCCTCTGCCGCACCAAGGCGAAGTTCTCCCGGGAGGGGGAGGATCGGATCCTGACCCTGGACCCGGTGGAGATCGTATTCCGTGATCTTCGCGTCCGGCTTCAAACCGTTATCACCTTCTCGGAGGGCAGCTCCTGCATCCGCTATGACAGGAAGCTCCTGTCCGTGTCCCAGCCGGACGCGGCGGTCACGATAAAGGAGTATATGACGGCCTGCTACGGTACCACGGAGTACACGGAGGATATGTCCGCGCTGACCCTGCAGATCGAGGCAGGGGAGGCGGATTCCGTGACCATCCCCTACGAATACAAGTGCCGGGAGGCCGCGGTGGCCGGGGCGGAGGCGGTGTCCTGCACCATCCCGCCCATCAAGACCCGGGTCTCCATGCTGGCCAACGGCCGGGATAAGATCGGCTTCATCCGGGAGGGCTATGCGTTCAGCCCCATGTTCACCCTCGGCTGGGAACGCAAACTCAAAGAAGGGGAGGTCTTTACCACATGGCTCAATCTGGAAAGGGCAGACTGAACTACCGCTGCCCGTCCTGCTTTATGCGGGATATCGACATGGATATGTTCTACGACCGGGAAAAGGACGAATTCTACTGCCTGCGCTGCCAATACCGGGGCAATGAGGCGGACGTCCTGGCGAAAAACGAGCTGGCCCGCTTCCGCTACGGCGCCATGTACGAGCGCTTTACCTTTGAGGAGTGAGGGATATGATCAAAGGCGATGACGCGATGATCAAAGGCGCGGACATTTCTTCATTGCTGGATGTAGAGGAAGGCAGGGGCAGGTTCTACGACGAGTCACCGGCCGCCAGTTACCAGGCACCGGGAAAAGCCTTCCCCCTGGGGGGAAGGTGCCCCAGTGCGCACACTGGGGCGGATGAGGGGGGCTCCCTGCCAGAAGACGCCCTCTTGATCCTGCAGCGCCGCGGCGTCAATCTGATCCGGCTGCGGCTCTGGAACGACCCCTATGACGCCGCGGGCAACCCCTACGGCGCGGGGACCAACGATCTGCCCCGGGTCATGGCCCTGGCCCGGCGCTGTAAGGCCCTGGGCCTGCCCTGGCTGCTGGACTTCCACTACTCCGACTTCTGGGCGGATCCCGGCAAGCAGTACCCCCCCAAGGCCTGGGCGTCCCTGGACGCCGACGGCCTGGAGCGGGCGGTCTACCACTTCACCCGCGAGACGCTGACGACCCTGGGGGAGGCGGAGCTCCTGCCCGCCATGGTCGCCCCGGGCAACGAGCTGTCCAACGGCCTGCTCTGGCCCCTGGGCAAGGTTCCAAACTGGGCCAATATCGCCCGCTTTGTGTCCGCGGGAGTCCGGGCCGTGCGGGAGGCCGCCCCGGAGGCCCGGGTGATGCTCCATCTGGACAACGGCGGCAACAACGCCCTCTACCGGAGCTGGTTCGACAGCTATCTGGCCCACGGCGGCGCGGACTTCGACTGCATCGGCCTGAGCTACTATCCCTTCTGGCACGGCTCCCTGGAGGCTTTGCGGCACAATCTGCACGACCTGGCAGAGCGTTACGGTAGACCAATGATTGTGGCGGAGACCTCCATGGCCTTCACTCTGGCGGACTGCCGGGAGCGGGAGGGCCTGGGCCCCGACCAAAAACGGGGTCTGGCGGCCAACGAAAAGACCGCCGCCTGTGTGCCCTACCCCGCCACCCCGGCGGGCCAGGCGGACTTCCTCCGGGAGCTCTGGGCGGTGATCCGCTCCGTGCCCGGCGGCCTGGGCCGGGGTCTGATCTGGTGGGAGCCCGCCTGGCTCCCCGTCCCCGGGGCGGAGTGGACCAAGCCCGCGGGCCTGGCCTATATCCACGAAAAGGGCCCCGGCGGCAACGAGTGGGCCAACCAGGGCCTGTTCGACTACGACGGCCGGGCGCTCCCGGCGCTGGAGCTGCTGGAAAGACTGTAATGCATCATGCAAAATGCATCGCATAATGCGTAAAAACCGCACCGTGCGGCGGAAAAAACCTTGCAATTCACCCCCCGATACTGTATTCTATATACAGGAAAGAAAACGGAATCATAGGAGGAGTTGAAATGAAGCTTCGCCCTGCACTGCGTTGGATCGCCCTGCTTCTGGCGGCTGCGCTGGCGCTCTCCGCCCCTGTTTTTGCCGCGCCATCTGCCCGCGCTCATTATGGGGAGATCCCTGCCGTGGAACCCTCGACGCCTGCGGAGATCGCAGGGAACGAGGAGACGGAACCCCCGGTGGAAACAGAGCCCCCGGCGGAAACGGGACCCAGCGAAGGCGGTGAGGCTCCGGAGGAGCCCACGGACCCGGATACGCCGGAGGAGCCCGACGAAAAGCCGCTGTCCGAATGGACGGACGAGGAGATCATCGAGGCCTACGGGATCGCGGACGATTGGTCCAGAAACGCGCTGGTCTTTGCCGTGCGTACCGGCCTGCTGAAAGGCCGCGGCGACGCAGGGCTGTGCCCCCAGAGTGCGCTCACCCGGGCGGAATTGGCTGCCGTCATCATGCGCTTCCTGGGCAGCGAGGCCAGAGCGGACCTCTCCGCCTACACGGATCTCGACCCCGAGGGGTGGTACTACGACTATTTCTCCCGGGCGGTAGCCCTGGGCCTGTTCAGCGGCACCTCCGATACGACGATGTCGCCCAACGCGCTGGTTACCCGGGAGCAGGCTGTGACCGTGCTGGCGCGGGTCTTCGGCATCAACGGGCGGGATCGCAAAAACATCTACCGCTTCGCCGATTGGAACGACGTCAGCGGCTGGTCGGCCAAATACTTCTCCGCGATGATCGAAGCCAGGCTGGTCTCCGGCACCAACGTGGGCCTGGAGCCCAAGGCCATGCTCACCCGGCGGGAGCTGGCGCAGATGCTCTACCGGTCGCTGGATGGCTTCGGCCAGGAGCTCCCCGCCCAGAGCGGGACGGGCTGCTACGCGCTGACAGCGGCTGCGATCCCCGCCGGCACTGTGATCAACGGAGATCTGCTGCTGAGCTGCAATGCCGAAACGCTGCGGCTGGAAAACGTGACTGTCCGGGGGCGGCTCATCCTGCACAGCACCAGAAGGATCCGCCTGGAGCTGAGCGGCTGCAGCATTGAAGATCTGGTGATCTGCGGCACCTGCAAGCTCTACGCTGACAGCGGCGTGAACACCCTCACCGTTTTGACGCGGACGGAGCTTTACGGCAGTGTCAACTGCGTGGAAAACTATTACGCCTTCACCGTTCACGCGGGCTCCCATGCGGGCGCCGTCAACGTCTACGAGGGCGGCACCGTGGCCGGCGTTGTGCTGGATGGTACGGTGGGCGTCGTGAACGTCTATGGCCGGGACTGCCTGGTCGGCGGCAAGGGCCGGGCGGAGGAGGTCAACGTCTACGGCAAGGGCCTGTATCTGTTCTGCGAGGCCGGCGTGTGCAACAGCCGCATCGTGCCCACGCTCTCGGATCTGGTGGCGACACGCTCTGACAGCGATATCCCCAAGCCGAACGCCACATGGATCAACGTGGGCCTGTATCTGACCAACCTGCCTCCCGCTCCCCGGGGCGGCACGCTGACCTGGTACATCGACGGGGTCAAGCGGGGAGAAACCACCAAGCTGCTTGAGGAAGGAATGTATACCGTTGTGGCCTCGGATTTCTCCGCAGCCCTTTCCTCCGGCCGTGGGGAGGTGCCCGTCCGCTTTGTGCTGAGCTCGGAGGATGAGACCTTCGTCTACGAGAACAAGGTGAACACTGCCGCCTGGGTCGCCGCCGAGGCCGCCACCATCCGCACGCAGTCCGTGCAGGCGTCCCTCAGATACGCCGCCACCCTCTACAGCGGCTACAACATCAGCGCCAGAACCTTCAGCGGCGCCATGCAGACCGTGCCCGCCGGGACGGTGGTGACCCTTCTCAAGACCTCCAAGTCCACCGGCGCCAGGGTGCAGCTTTCCAACGGTACCGTGGGCTGGGTGTCCTACAGCGCCCTGTCCATCTACTCCGGAAACTATTACACCACCTCGGACTACTCCCGGGAGGCAAAGGAATATTATGTTAACCATGTGAAGTACTGCTCCAGCTCCACCGGCTATTTGATCTGGGTCAGCCTCTACACGCAAAAGATCAACGTGTTCGAGGGCTATTGGGGCCACTGGAAGCTGATCCGCTGCTTCCCCTGCGCCTCCGGCCTGAACACCAGCCCCACGCCGGTGGAATCCGTTGAGATCCGGTACCGAACCGCCCGGTGGACCTACGACTATTTCTACGTCCACCACGTTTCCGTGTTCGATGAGGCCCGGGGCTTCCACTCCATCCCCATCTCCTACAACGGGAGCGTCTATGACGGAACCATCGGCCAACCCGCATCGGGCGGCTGCGTGCGGATGCTGGAAGCGGACTGCACCTGGATCTACGACAATATTCCCACCGGCACAGCGGTGGAGATCTACTGAAAAATCCATACGAAAACGGCGCGCTGCCAAAAAAACAGCGCGCCGTTTCTGTGTCATATCAGTTTTCTCCCGTTTCGGCCAGCTCCAGCCCGGGGTTCTTGCGTTTGGTAAAGTCGATGGCCCAGAAGGAGGAGAAGACCAGCAGCTTGCGGCCCCGGTAGTCCTCCAGCAGCTCCACGTCGGAGGAGAGGTTCAGATCCTTCTCCGGCACGGGGCTGGCGGTGATGAAGCGCAGCTCCTCGTAGGGCAGGCCCTCCATCCGCAGCTCCACCCCGTACTCGCTCCGCATCCGGTATTGGAACACGTCGAACTGCAGGGTGCCCACCACGCCCACGATGACCTCCTCCATGCCGGTGTCCGGCTTCTTGAAGATCTGGATGGCGCCCTCCTGGGCGATCTGCTCGGTGCCCTTGATGAACTGCTTCCGCTTCATGGTGTCCTTTGGGCTCACCCGGCAGAAGTGCTCCGGGGCGAAGGTGGGGATGCCGGCAAATTTGAACTTCTTGCCGGGGACGGTGATGGTGTCGCCGATGGCGAAGATGCCCGGGTCAAAGACGCCGATGATGTCGCCGGCATAGGCCTCCTCCACGATCTCCCGCTCCGAGGCCATAAGCTGCTGGGGCTGGGAAAGCCGCATCTTCTTGCCCGCCTGGACGTGGTAGTATTCCGCGTCCCGCTGGAATTGACCGGAGCAGATCCGCATAAAGGCCAGCCGATCCCGGTGGGCCTTGTTCATGTTGGCCTGGATCTTGAAGACGAAGGCGGAGAAATCGGGGGAGAAGGCGTCGATCACGCCGCAGTCCGCCGTCCGGGAGAGGGGCGGGGGCGTCATCCGCAGGAATTCTTCCAGGAAGGGCTCAATGCCGAAGTTGTTCAGGGCGGAGCCGAAGAACACGGGGCTCAGCTCACCGGCCCGGACCTCGTCCATGTTGAACTCCCGGCCCGCGGAGAGCAGCTCCACGTCATCGATGAGCTTGGCGTGCTTTTCGCTGCCCAGGATCTCGTCCAGCGCCGCGTCGTAGAGGTCGATGGCCTGTTTTTCGGCCTTGTTCTTGCCGGAGAGGCCGGAGAACAGCAGCAGCTGGCCCCCCTGTCGGTCGTAGACCCCCCGGAACTCCTTGCCGGAGCCGATGGGCCAGTTCATGGCGCAGGTCTCGATGCCCAGCTCCCGTTCCAGCTCGTCCAGCAGGTCGAAGGGATCCTTGGCCTCCCGGTCCATCTTGTTGATAAAGGTGAAGATGGGGATGTGCCGCATGGCGCAAACCTTGAAGAGCTTCCGGGTCTGGGGCTCCACGCCCTTGGCCCCGTCGATGACCATGACGGCGGAGTCGGCGGCCATCAGGGTGCGGTAGGTGTCCTCGGAAAAGTCCTGGTGGCCGGGGGTGTCCAGGATGTTGATGCAGAAGCCGCCGTACTGGAACTGCATCACGGAGGAGGTGACGGAGATGCCGCGCTGCTTTTCGATCTCCATCCAGTCGGAGACGGCGGCACGGGAATTCTTTTTGCCCTTGACGGCCCCCGCCTGGGCGATGGCTCCGCCATAGAGCAGGAATTTTTCGGTCAAGGTGGTTTTACCGGCGTCCGGGTGGGAGATAATGGCAAAGGTCCGCCGCCGGGAGATTTCTTGTTGTAGGGTTGACATAATATATACCTCGGTGCAAGTTGAAAATTGAAAATGGAAAGTTGAAAATGATCTGGCGACCATCATATCACAACAATCATAAAAATACAAGGAAAAATCGGTTGCAATTTCCTAAAAAACAGAGTAAAATACAAATTAACGTGTCCGGATATCCGCAGAACACAGTAATTTTCAATTCTCAACTTTCAACTTTCAATTCTTTCAGAAAGGGGGGCTTTTCCGTGGATCGCAATTCGCCCATCGTCGTCTTTGACTCCGGTGTGGGCGGTGTCAGCGTCCTGCGTTCCCTGGTGCGGGAGCTGTCGGACGAGCAGTTCATCTATTTCGGCGACTCCGCCAACGCCCCCTACGGCCCCCGAAGCACAGAGGAGATCCGGGGCCTGACCCTGGAAAACCTGACCCGCCTGAAAAATGAATACGATTTCAAGGCCGCGGTCATCGCCTGCAACACCGCCACCTCCGCCGCCATCGGGGCGCTGCGGGCCGCCTGGCCGGAGCTGCCCATCATTGGCATCGAGCCCGCCTTGAAGCCTGCCGCCGACCGGCACCCCGGCGGGACGGTGGTGGTCATGGCCACCGAGACCACCCTGCGGGAAGAGAAATTTGCGGCCATGACCCGGCGGATGGAAAGCCGCTGCCGGATCGTCAGCCTGCCCTGCCCGGAGCTGGTGGAGTTCGTGGAGCGGGGAGAGACCGACAGCCCCGCTCTGGAGGACTACCTCCGGCGAGTGCTGGAGCCCTATGCCAACGGCGGCGCGGACGCCGTGGTCCTGGGCTGTACCCACTATCCCTTCGCCGCGGCGGCCCTGCGCCGGGTCCTGGCGCCGGAGACGGAGCTGCTGGACGGGGCCGACGGCACGGCCCGCAATACCCGCTCCCAGCTGGCCGAACGCTCCCTGCTGCGGGAGACCGGCCCCGGCAGCGTGGTATTTCTGAATTCCAGCCCGGATCACGCCCTGCCGGAGCTCTGCGGCCGCCTGCTGCAAATGCCTCCGCTGCCTCCGCTGCCGGAAAAAACCGTAAGGAGAACGACTATGGATCCCAAAGAACGCTTTGTTTCGATTTATCGCCAATACATTCACCGGGAGGGTGCGGAGGAGCTGATGGACTATCTGCTCCAGTCCGATTTCTTCGAGGCGCCCGCCAGCGCCCGCTATCACTCCGCTGTGGCGGGGGGCCTGTGCCAGCACAGTCTGAACGTCTACGACTGCCTTCGGGCCTACCTGGCCCGGCCCCGGGTTCAGCAGGTCTACGGCCTGACTGGGGAGGAGTACAGCGAGGAGAGCGTGGCCATCGTGGCCCTGCTCCACGACCTTTGCAAGATCGGCTGCTACAAGGCGGGCTTCCGCAACGTCAAGGACGAGCGGGGGGCCTGGCAGAAGGTGCCCACCTACAACTTTGAGGACGAGTTCCCCTTCGGCCACGGGGAGAAATCCGTCTGGATGGTCATGAAGTATATGAAGCTCACCGACCACGAGGCCTTTGCCATCCGTTACCACATGGGCTTCTCCGGGGAGGAGGACGCCCGCACCGTGGGCCAGGCCCTGGCCAAATTCCCCCTGGCCTTCGCTCTGAACGTAGCCGACTCCGAGGCGACGTACTTTTTGGAGGAAACACCGTAACGCGGCAATCGGAAAAGAACGGCAGGCGCCCGCCCGGACGCCTGCCGTTCTTGTGTGTTATTGTTCGGGGAATACCAGGTAAGCGGTCTTCTCCGAATTCGGGACGTAGTTCTCGCCGGGGAAGAACAGCCGCCAGTTTTCTTCGGTACGCATCCGGTCGGCCCAATCACCGGGCCAGGACTCCGGCCAGAGGATGCTGCGCTTTCCGGCGGGCCAGCTGATGATCCGGTATAGGCTCGCGCTGCCCGGATCCAGGGCCTCCATGCGATCGGCCAGGGCGTTTTCGGGGATATCCTCCGGCGTATCGCTGCGGGGGAGCTGGGTCAGCAGCCACTCCTGGATGGCCAGCACGGTGCCGCAGTTCGTCCGGTAGCAGACCAGCCCGTCCCGGGTCTCGGGCTCCAGCTGGGACAGCAGCTCGTAGAGCTTGGGCTCCTCGGCCTCCAGCAGAGAGAACAGGCTTTCCGGCGTGAACTCCGTGTAGAGCAGCACGGCGGCGTTTTCCGCCTTGCTGAGGGAGCTGCAGGCTGTCTCCTCCGCCTGGGTGACGGATCTGTGCCGGGCAGACACCTCCGGCATAATTTCCCATTCGCCGTCAAGGGAGGCGTTTTCGGTGGAAACGGCATAGTAATTGATGCCCTTCATGCCGTTGGACGCGGCGCCCGGCGCGAGTTCAAAGCCCTCCGCGGCTTCCTGCGGCGCTTCCATGGCATTTTTCGTAGCGACCGGGGTATCATACCTCATCTCCGACGCCTTATCGGCCGCGGAGCTGGCTTTCATATTCATCAGGGGGCTGAGCTTCAGCCCAACCAGAAGGACGAGCACAGCGGCTGCTGCGCCCAGGGCAGCCCCGGGGCCGAACCATCTGCGGCGCGGCGTCTTGGCCTTGCCGGTGGCCTGGTCGATGCGGTAGAGCACGCCCTTTTTGAGCCCCTCGGGAGCGGGCTCCCGCAGCTCGGCGACCTGCTCATCCAGGCCGCGCAGGGTCTGCATCAGCTTTGCACAGTCGGGACAGGCGGCCAGATGTGCCGCCAGCGCTTCCTCCTCGGCAGGGGAAAGCGCAGCGTCAAGCTTGGCGCTCATCAAAACCATTGCTTCTTCACAGATCATGACCGATCCCTCCTTCCTGTAGAGATAGACGTTTCAGAATTCGATTTGTTCCCGCTTTTGACCAAAAGATTTCGCAGCGCCAGCCGCGCCCGGGAGAGCCGGGATTTTACCGTCCCCTCCCGAAGCTGCAGCGCATCGGCGATCTCCGTGTAGCTCATGTCGTTGATGGCCCGCATGGTCAGGATCTGCCGGTATTCCACCGGCAGCTGATTCATGGCCTTTGCCAGCGCTTCCCGGTCCTCGGCGGCCTCCAGGATCTCCTCGGGGCTCTTGCCGGGATCCGCGATCTCCATTTGGATCTCCTCGCCGTCGTCGTCCACCGCGGTCAGGGACACGGTGGGCCGCCGCTTTTTGGCCCGGAGCCAGTCCAGGCAGACGTTGGCCGTCAGCCGGAACAGCCAGGTGGAGAAGGCAGCCTCTCCCTGGAAGCCGGAGAGCCCCCGCCATGCCCGGAAGAAGGCCTCCTGGGAGAGGTCAAAGGCGTCGTCCGGGTTGCCGCACATCCGCAGGGCCAGGTTGTAGACCCTGTCCTGGTAGGTCTCCACCAGAGTGCCGAAGGCGTTGCTGTCTCCGGCAAGCACCTGTTCGATGATCTTTTTTTCGTCCATTATTCCAAGTCCCTCCGGATTCCGCCGATCACCCGATAGATATCCTCCATCGTCTTGATCTGCGAGATCTGCTGCTTGTAATAGTTGCTGAAGCGGACGCCCCGCAGATACCAGGCCAGCTGCTTCCGGGCCTCCAGGCAGGCGATGTGTTCGCCTTTGTCCTCCCGGGCCAGCTCCATCTGCCTCAGGGCCAGCTCCATCCGCCGGGCCAGGGGGGGCCGTTCCGGAACGGGCTTGCCGTCCAGGGCCGCCCGGATCTGCTGGAACAGCCAGGGATCTCCGAAGGCGGCCCGGCCCACCATCACCCCGTCGGCCCCGGTCCAGTTGAGGCAGCGCAGGGCCGCCTCGGGGGAGATCACGTCGCCGTTGGCGATGACGGGAATATGGACAGCCTGCTTCACTTGGGCGATCACGTTCCAGTCCGCCACGCCGGAGTAGAGCATGGTCTTGGTGCGCCCGTGGACGGTGATGGCCGAGGCCCCGTTGTCCTCCAGGATCTTCGCCAGCTCCACCACGTTCACGTGGCCCTTGTCCCAGCCCTTGCGGGTCTTCACGGTGACGGGTACGTCCACCGCGTCCCGGACGGCCCGGACGATCCGTCCGGCCAGGGCGGGATCCTTCATCAGCGCGGAGCCCTCGCCGTTGTTGACGATCTTGGGCATGGGGCAGCCCATGTTGATGTCGATGTAATCGCAGCCGCTGAGCTCCAGCGCCAGCTGTGCGCCTCGGGCCATAAACTCCGGCTCACTGCCGAAGATCTGCACCCCGCAGCGGACGTCCTTGTTGCGCCGGAGCAGGGAAGCGGTTTTCTTGTCGCCGTAGCACAGGGCCTTGGCGGAGACCATCTCGGTCACCGTGGCGTCGGTCCCCAGGCCCGCGCAGATCTCCCGGAAGGCGAAATCCGTCACGCCCGCCATGGGGGCGAGGATCACGCTCCGGGGCGGAAAGAGTATCATGACGGTTCCACCTCCGATTCTAACGCGCTACATTATACAATAGAAAGGGAAAAAAAGCAAAGGAAATCAGAAATATTTGAAAAGCAGCAGATTTTTCTTGACAAATCCTGTTTTGGCGCATATAATAAGCAGGCTGAAACGCATATCCGCCCTTAGCTCAGTTGGTAGAGCAACTGACTCTTAATCAGTGGGTCCCGGGTTCGAGTCCCTGAGGGCGGACCAAAATAAGGTAATAGGGAATAGTGAAAAAGGAATAAGTTAATACCTATTCACTTTTCACTATTCCCTATTCCTTCAATACGGCCCGTTGGTCAAGTGGTTAAGACAGAGGCCTCTCACGCCTTTAACATCGGTTCGAATCCGGTACGGGTCACCAAAAATCGACGACGAGCATCTGCGCGTCGTCGATTTTTACTTCTTCACTATTCACTCTTCACTATTCCCTCCCGCTCCCCGTCGATTTTTGGAAGGGAATAAGTAATAGTGAAGAGTGAATAGGTCCGAGAGAGAAGCAGAGATGCCCCTGGCATTCACTTATTCACTATTCACTCTTCACTATTCTCTCCCGTTCCCCGTCGATTTTTGGAAGGGAATAAGTAATAGTGAAGAGTGAATAGGTCCGAGAGAGAAGCAGAGACGCACCCCCGATGGATGAAAGGAAAATCTTATGGACAGTCCACTTTTGACCAAATCGAAGGCATTCGCCCTGCGGATCATTAAGGTCTGCAACGAAGTGAAAAGAGAACACAGAGAGTCTATTCTGACGAATCAGCTGATTCGATCCGGCACCTCCATCGGCGCGAATATCCGGGAAGCGTTTTACGCGCACGGCAGAGCTGATTTTGCCGCCAAACTCCAAATTGCGCTAAAGGAATGCTCCGAGAGTGAGTATTGGTTGGAACTGCGGATCGAAAGCGGCTTTTATTCCGATCCGTCTATTCTGAACGATTGTATTGAGATCAAGAAGCTGCTGATTGCGTCGATCAATACGACGAAAGCAAATATGAAAGGGTAAAACGATCCTTTCTTCCCCATTTACTATTCACTCTTCACTATCACCTATTCCCTATTACATATTACCTATTTCCATTACGTGTATGCGGCTCACTGAATTCTGATTTGGAGGCGTTTTGCATGATGAAGCAAGAGAAACACGAGGAACTGAATTATTTCAATGCCATCAGCTGTCTGGCGGTCATTTTGATCCACGTTCTGTCCTACTCCGTCGTTGCCCTGCAGAAGCAGTCGTGGCAGTTTGCCGCCGTCTTTTTCCCGTGGCAGATCGCCGCGTACGTCGTCCCCGCGTTTCTGTTCTGCGGCGCGGTCAAGCTCTCCTTCCAGATCAACGAAAGCAAGCTGCCCTCCTGGCCTGTGTACATGAAAAGAAGGATCCAAAAGGTCTACCTGTCCTATGTGCTTGCCACGGTGGTCTATTTTCTGGTGTTTGGTATTTTCGGAAAACTGGGACTCAGCCTGAAGCAGCTGCTGCACTACCTTTTGGTCGGAGATGTTTCCGCGCCGCTGTACTATATCATCGTGGTCATGCAGTTCTATTTGCTGCTCCCCCTGTGGAAATGGCTGGTGCAGAAGATCCCCGCGTATTTTGCAATTCCGGCTGCGGCAATGATCCATATTGTTATGCTGATGTCCCCGAATACCTTCGCGGCTTTGGGAATCAGAACGGGGTTCCGCTACACGGATCGCGTGTTCCCCACCTATCTGATTTTCTGGGTGCTGGGCCTGTACGTGGGAAAGAATTACGAGTCGGTTTCCGATGCCTTTACCGGGCACAGAAGAGCGGCCGCCTGTTCCATGCTGCTGGTGCTCCTGTTTGCGTTCGTCAGCTATCGGCTGAATGTGGGAGCCATCATTTCCATTGACGTAGTCGGCATGAAGATGGTTTCGGACGTGTTGACGATTTTTGGGCTGCTGAGTCTGTGCCTGTGGATCCTGCAGTCAAAGCATGAGCGGGTGAAAAAGCTGCTGGCCGCGATCCATACGGTCTCCTTCCCGGTCTACCTGTACCACTGTCTTTTCCTGGAGTTGGGAAACGGCGCCCTGCGGCGTCTGGGGATCCGGAACGAAGGCCTCCTGCTGCTGATGAGAGCCTTGATCTGCTATACCGTTCCCTTTGTCCTCTGCTTTGCCTTCCGCGCCTGCAGGAAGCGCCTGCTAAGCAGGAAGCATGAGGCTGCGTAGAGCGGAAAAATGAATACAGGTAGTTCTTTGGCAGACTGAAACCGGAGTGCGGATCGTTTCCGCACCCCGGTTTTTTTCGATTCAGACGATGCTGCAATACAGCTCCATGTACTTCTGCGCCGGAAGCGTCCAGGAGAAGTCCGCCTCCATGTCGGCCTTGACCAGGGCCGCCCAGGCTTCGGGGGCGGCGGTGAAGTCCCCCAGAGCCCGTTCGATGGCTCCCAGGAAGTCGTCGCCGTTGTAGCTCTGGAAGGTGTAGCCCCGGCCAGCGCCGGTGGTGGGGTCGTAGGGGGGCACGGTGTCCTTCAGCCCGCCCACGGCGTTCACCACGGGAACCGCGCCATAGTGCATGGCAATCAGCTGGCTCAGGCCGCAGGGCTCGGACTTGGAGGGCATGAGGTAGATGTCAGCGCCCGCGTAGACCAGGGAGGCCAGCGCGGAGTCGAAGCGGAGGTTCATGGAGAATTTGCCGGGGAAATCGGCGGCTACGGCCTGCAGCGCGTGCTCATAGCGGGCCTCGCCGGTGCCTACCACCACCAGCTGGACGTCCCGTTCCAGCAGCCGCCGGAGGATGTAGCAGAGCAGGTCGATGCCCTTGTGGGCGGCCAGGCGGGTGACCATGGCCAGCAGGGGTACATCCTTTTCCTCCAGCCCCAGCTCCTTTTGCAGGGCCCGCTTGCAGAGCCGCTTCCCCGCGGGATCGGCGGCGCTGTAGTTGGCGGCCAGGGCCTTGTCAGCGGCCGGGTCGAAGATCCGGAGGTCGATGCCGTTGGTGATGCCCACCAGCCGCTCCCCCCGGGAGCTCAGAATGCCGGAAAGCCCGTGGGCAAAGTAGGGATAGCGCAGCTCCTGGGCGTAGGTCTCGGAGACCGTGGTGACCAGATCGGCCTGGACGATGGCGGCCTTCATGAAGTTGATGCCCTCGTCGAAGGTACAGACTCCCCGCCAGCGGTCGTCCAGCCCCAGCACCTCCCCGAAGAAGGAGGCGTCGGCCTTGCCCTGGTATTCCACGTTGTGGATGGTGAAGACTGTCCGCGTCTCGGGGAAGCTGCTCCGATACTCGGCCTCCAGAAAGACCGGGATCAGCGCGCTCTGCCAGTCGTGGCAATGGATGATCTCGGGCCGGAGCTCCAGGGCCTCCATGGAGGACAGGACTGCCTTTGCAAAGTAGGCGAAGCGTTCGCCGTCGTCATAGAAGCCGTAGAGCCCATCCCGGCAGAAGTAGTATTCGTTGTCCAGGAAGTAGACGCACAGGCTGTCCGTGCTGCCTGCCCAGCGGAACAGCCCCACATACTGCTGCCGCCAGGTCAGATTCACGGTGAAGGAGCTCACCAGCTCCGCCTCCACGGCGGGGTCGTATTTGACCTTCTTGTAGTAGGGCAGAAACAGAGAGACCTGATTGCCCGGGATCCGGGCGAGCTCCGCAGGCAGGGCCTGCATCACGTCTCCCAGGCCCCCCGTTTTGATAAACGGGGCGGCCTCGGAGGCAATCATGGCGATCTTCATACCACGTCACCCCGGTTGAGGATCACAGGATGCTCCATGGTGCCGATCAGCTTGACGCCGGCGTTGATCTTCACGTCCTTGTCCAGGATGCAGTATTCCAGCTGAGCGCCGATGCCGATCTCGCACTTGGACATGACGACACAATTCCGGACGGAGGCGCCGGTGGAGAGCTTCACGCTGCGGAAGAAGACGGAGTTATAGGCCGAGCCCAGCAGGACGCAGCCGTCCGCTACGATGCAGTCGTCGATCTGGGAATTCTCCCCGTAGTAGCAGGGCACCTGATCCCGAACCTTGGTGTAGATGGTCAGGCCGTCCCGATACAGGCTGTGGCGCACCTTCCGGTCGATGATGGCCAGGTTGTTGCGGAAGTATTCCTCCGTGGACTCGTTGAACAGGGCCACGTTGTGGAACTCGTAGGCGTTGACGGAGAGGCGGCCCTCATTCCACTCCCGGAGAATGAACTCCCGCTCCAGACGGTAGCGGTTGCGGCTGACGCACTCCGCGGCGGAGCGCAGCAGCAGATCCTTGCGGAGAATGAACATTCCCATGGAGGCCAGGCAGCTTTCGGGGGCTGCGTAGTCCACGGCCATATCGCTGATCTCGCCGTTTTCGTCCAGTCGCACAGCCAGATCCAGCTGCTTCTTGCCGTTGGCGATGCCGGCCTTGACCACCACGGTCACGTCCTTGCCGGAGGCGATGTGGGCGTCCATGACCTCATCCAGATTGATGGCGCAGATCACGGCTGCGTCCGCCAGGATGATATATTCCTCCTTGCCGCGGGAGAGGTAGGCGTCGCTGATGGCGGCAATGGCCTCCAGCTTGCCCCGGAAGGTGTTGCTCTGGCCCACGGAATAGGGGGTGATGAATTCCAGGCCGCCGTCCTCCAGCTCCAGATCCCATTCCTCGCCGGAGCCCACGTGGTTCATCAGACTCTGAAAGTTGTACTGGGTGACGATGTCGATGTGTCGGATGCCGGCGTTGGACATATTGGAGAGGGTGAAGTCGATCTGACGGTAGCGGCCGCCGTAGGGGAGTGAGGCCTGGGTGCGTTTGTTCGTGAGCTGGCCCAGGGAGCTGTCATAGATGTTCGCGAAAACAAGACCCATTACGTTTTTCATGGTTCGTTACCTCCTGCCTCAAATGACTTCGCCGGGCTTGACGACCTGGTTGACCTCAATGACGTGATCCTTGCCGATCACGGCGATCTGACGCTTCTCCCCGTCGTGGAAGGCGCCGCCGATCACCGCGCCCCGGCGGATGACGCAGCCCTCGCCCACGATGGCGTTGCGGATGATGACGCCCTCCTCGATCACGGTGTTGGGCATGATGACGGAGTCCTCCACCACCGCGTCCTTCCCCATGCGGCAGCCGGTGGAGACCACGCTGTGCCGCACCAGGCCGTAGATCTCGCAGCCCTCGGCGATCAGACAGTTGATGTTCTTGGAGCCGGTGTCGATGTAGGAGGCGGGCAGGGCGTAGTTCCGGGCGAAGATGGGAGCCGTGCCGTCTCCGTAGAGGTTGAACTCGGGATCGGTGCCCAGCAGATCCATGTTGGCCTCCCAGAGGGAGGAGATGGTGCCCACGTCCTTCCAGTAGCCCTCGAAATCGTAGGCGAACATCTTGTGCCCGGCCTGGAGGATGGCGGGGATCACGTTCTTGCCGAAGTCGTTGTCGGAGTTGGGGTTCTCCTCGTCGTCGATGAGGAACTGCTTCAGAATGCTCCACTTGAACACGTAGATGCCCATGGAGGCGTTGTTGGATTTGGGCTGCTTGGGCTTCTCCTCGAACTCGTAGATGGAGCCGTCGGGATTGGTGTTCATGATGCCGAAGCGGGAGGCCTCCTCGATGGGGACCTGGCGGACGGCGATGGTCACGTCGGAGTCATGCTCCTCGTGGTAGCGGATCATCTTGGCGTAGTCCATGCGGTAGATATGGTCGCCGGAGAGGATCAGCACGTTGTCGGGGTCATAGCGCTCGATGAAGGCCATGTTCTGGTAGATGGCGTTGGCGGTACCCTTGTACCACTCGGACTTCTTGGAGCGGGCATAGGGCGGCAGGATCTGAACACCGCCGTGGGAGCGGTTCAGACCCCAGGGCTGACCGTTGCCGATATACTCGTTGAGCTCCAGAGGCTGATACTGGGTGAGGATGCCCACGGTGTCGATGCCGGAGTTCACGCAGTTGGACAGGGGAAAGTCGATGATGCGGTACTTCCCGCCGAAGGGAACAGCGGGCTTGGCGGTGTTCTCCGTCAGAACCAGCAGACGGCTGCCCTGGCCACCGGCCAGCAGCATGGCGACACAACGCTTTTTCTGAAAGTTCATGATGTTCAGATCTCCTTTTTACGAAATATTTGCCGGGATGATGTTACTTATTTTCAGGATTGTTTTTCTTTTTCCTGTAGAACAGCACGCTCAGCGGGGGCAGGGTGAACTCGGCGGAGTACGGCAGATCTCCCCAGGGGCTCTTCTCCGCCACAACGGGGGGCAGCTCCGTGCCCCAGCCGCCGTATTTCTTCTCGTCGGAGTTCAGCACCGGCTCCCAGGCGCCGGCCTTGGGCAGACCGAGGCGGTAGTGCTCCCGCTTCACGGGGCAGAAGTTGCAGATGCCCACGATCTCGTGGCCCTTGTCGTCGATCCGGCGGAAGGCGATGACGGAGTTGTCCCGGTCGTCGCAGGAGATCCAGCGGAAGCCGTTCCAATCGGAGTCGTTCTGCCAGAAGGCGGGGGTGTCCAGATAGAGGTGATTCAGATCCCGGACAAAGTCCTTCATCTTCCGGTGGCTCTCATAGTCCAGCAGCAGCCAATCCAGCCCCTGATTCTCGTTCCACTCGATGAACTGGGCAAACTCGTTGCCCATGAAGTTCAGCTTCTTGCCGGGGTGCCCCATCTGCCAGCCGTAGAAGGTACGCAGATTGGCGAACTTGTCCACATAGTAGCCGGGCATCTTCTGCACCAGAGAGCATTTCCCGTGGACGACCTCGTCGTGGCTCAGCGGCAGGATGTAGTTCTCCGAGAAGGCGTAGGTCATGGAGAAGGTCAGGTTATCGTGGGAGTATTTGCGGTAGATAGGATCCTGGGACATATAGCGCAGATTGTCGTTCATCCAGCCCATGTTCCACTTGAACAGGAAGCCCAGCCCGCCGTCGGAGGTGGGCTTGGTGATCAGCGGGAAGGCGGTGGATTCCTCTGCCACCATGACAGGCTGGTGCCGGACGGAGAAGGCGGCCTCGTTGAGCTTCTGCAAAAAGGCGATGGCCTCCAGATTCTCCTTGCCGCCGAACTTGTTGGGCCGGTAGTTGGGCCGGTTGTAGTCCAGATACAGCATGGAGGCCACGGCGTCCACCCGGATGCCGTCGATGTGATATTTTTCCAGCCAGAAGATGGCGCTGGAAATCAGGAAGGAGATGACCTCCGGCTTGCCGTAATCGTAGATGCGGGTGGTCCAGTCGGGGTGCTCGTTCATCATGGGGTCGGCCAGCTCGTAGCAGCAGGAGCCGTCAAACTCGAACAGACCGGCCTGATCCTTGGGGAAGTGGGCGGGGACCCAGTCCAGGATCACGCCGATGCCCGCCTGGTGGAGCCGGTCGATGAGCTCCATCAGCAGGTAGGGCTCACCGTAGCGGGAGGTGGGGGCAAAGTAGCCCGTCACCTGGTAGCCCCAGGAGGGATCGTAGGGGTATTCGGTGATGGGCATGAGCTCCACATGGGTGTAGCCCATCTCCTGCAGGTAGGGGATCAGCTGGTCGGCGATCTCCGCGTAGCCGTAGGGAACGTTGCCCTCCTTGCGCCGCCAGGAGCCGAAGTGCATCTCATAGATGTTCATGGGCCGCTTGAGCACGTTGCGGCGCTTCTGATTGGCAAGGTAGCGGCCGTCCTGCCACTTGTGCCGATCGATGTCGCAGACAATGGAGCAGTTGTCGGGCCGGTAGGTGGTGCGGAAGCCGTAGGGGTCGGTCTTGTCCACCTCGCGGCCGTCTGCGCCCACGACGTAATACTTGTAGGTGCTGCCCTCCCGGGCCCACTGGGAAAAGACCTCCCAAACGCCCTGCGAGATTTTCTCCATGGGCAGGTCGCCCTTGTTCCAGAAGTTGAAATCGCCGATCACGCTGACGAACCGGGCGTTGGGGGCCCAGACCCGGAAGACCCAGCCCTCCTGGCCGTCCCGGGTCTCCCGGTGACAGCCCAGCAGCTCGTAGGCCCGGATGTTGTCGCCCCGATGGAAGGACTCCACCATTTGACGAATGTTTTCTTCCATATGATAATTCCTCCGTTTTCTGCGAATATTGCCGAATATCGGTGAATACCCGCCGATAGAAGCGTATAGTTTTCCATTTCTATTATACCTGATTTTCACAGGATTGCAACGGTTTCCTTTCGATTTTTTAACCAAATCGGTTTTTCTTTTTTTGTCAGTTCTGTAAAGGATCCGGGAGGTATCTTTTTGTTGTTATTTTCGCGGTTTTGTGATATAGTGTAGGCATCAATGTGCAAAGGAGAAGTATCCATGCAAGATTTCAAATTCTACACCGATTACGCTGTGGAGCAGGCCTGCAGCCTGCTGGCCATCGACAGCCCCACGGGCTACACCGCTGCGGCGGAGGAACATCTGTTAAAAACCTTCCGGGATCTGGGCTATGCGCCGGTTCACACCATCAAGGGCGGCGTACTGGTGGATCTGGGCGGCAGGGATACGGAAAACGGCCTGCTGCTGGCGGCCCACTGCGATACCCTGGGCGCTATGGTGGCTGAGGTCAAGGGCTCCGGCCGGCTTCGCGTCCTGCCCCTGGGCGGCCTGCCCACCGTCATGGTGAACACCGAGAACTGCCGGGTAGTCACCAAGTTCAACGGCAGCTACGAGGGCACCTTCCAGCTCTGCAACGCCTCCACCCACGTCAACGGCGATCTGCGTACCACGGTCCCGAACTATGACAACTGCGAGGTCGTGCTGGACGAGACTGTCTGCTCCGCCGACGAGGTCAAGGCCCTGGGCATCGGGGTGGGCGACATCGTCTGCTTTGATCCCCGTACCACCGTCACCGAGAAGGGCTATATCAAGAGCCGCTTCCTGGACGACAAGCTCTCCGCCGGTATTCTGATCGGCCTGGCCAAGTACCTCAAGGACGCGGGCATCACCCCCCAGCGCCGGATCTGGCTGTACTTCACCGTCTATGAAGAAGTGGGCCACGGCTGCTCCGGCTCCATCCCGGCGGGGGTCACTGAGGCCATCTCCGTGGATATGGGCTGCGTGGGCGACGGCCTGCAGTGCACCGAGCGCCAGGTCTCCATCTGCGCCAAGGACAGCGGCGGCCCCTACAGCTATGAGATCGTCAGAAAGCTGATCGCCGCGGCCAAGGCGGAGGAAGCGGACTACGCCGTGGACGTCTACCCCCACTACGGCTCCGACGTGGAGGCCACCCTTCACGCAGGCTGGGACATCCGCCACGGCCTCATCGGCCCCGGCGTTTACGCCTCCCACGGCTACGAGCGCAGCCACAAGGACGGAGTCGAGAACACTTTGAAAGTGTTGGTCGGCTATATCAACTAATAACTGAGAAGGCAAAACGAAAAACTTCGGTGTCGCTCCGCGAGAAAGAATATAATGATTTTCAAATCGGAGATTTGAAAATACCTCAGTTTTTTGTTTTTACTTCTTTGTTTTTCGTTCCAAAAGGAGGAAACCATGGAACCAATCACCCAAAAAGATTTACTGAACTACAAGTTCTTATCCGCGGTGCGCTATGCGCCCGGTGGGGAGCGGGCTGCCTTTGCGGTCGCCTGCGCCAATGAAGAAGAAAACTGCTACGAGCAGCGGCTCTGGCTCTATGAGAAGGGCGGCCTGCGCCAGCTCACCGATCTGGGCAAGGAGAGCAGCTTCCTCTGGATCGACGATCACAGGCTGATTTTCCCGGCGGTGCGCTCCGCCAAGGAGAAGAAGCGCGCCGAAGCCAAGGAGGAGTTCACCGCCTACTATGTGCTGGATGTGAACGGCGGCGAGGCGGTCCCCTATATGACCCTGCCCTTTGCCGTCCAGTCCATCCGCCTGCTGGACGAGGGCCTCTTCCTGGTCACCGCCACGGTGGACAAGGCCCAACCCATGCTCTACGAGGCCTCGGAGGAGGAAAAGGCCGAGGCTCGGAAGAAGAAGGAAGCGGAGAAGGACTACGAGGTCTTCACCGAGCTGCCCTTCTGGGGCAACGGCGAGGGGATCACCAACGGCAAGCGCACCCTGTCCTTCCTGGTTGACCGGGAGCCCCTGCGGATCGCGCCGCTGCTGATCGCTCCCGAGGATCTGATCTGCCAGACCGTCTTCGGCGACGAGATCCTGATGGCCTACCTTCCCTGGCAGGTCAAGCGTCCCGTCACAGGCTTCTGCCTGCGAACCTTCAACTTCCGCACCGGCGAGAATCGGGAGATCGTGGACAACTGGGAGCTCTCGCCCCACTTCATGGAGACCGCCGGCGGCAAGGTGCTGCTGGTCGCCTCCGAGGGCAAGCGTCACGGCCTCAATGAGAACGCCTGGGTCTACACCCTGGATCCCGCGGACGGGAAGATCGAGGTCCTGCGTAAGGAAGAATACAATATGTACAACTCCGTGGGCTCCGACTGCCGTCTGGGCGGCGGACGCCAGGCCGTGGGAACTCCGGAGGGCCTCTACCACCTGACCACCCGGGAGGGGAATGCGGTGCTGCACCTGCTGAAGCCCGACGGAGAGGACGTTCCCGTCTTCACCGGCGAGGGCGCCATGGACTGCTTCGACGTGGCCAACGGCCATCTGCTCTGCGTGGGCCTCTACGAGATGCGGCTCCAGGAGCTCTACACCGCCACCCTGGGGGAGAACCTGCAGCTGAGCCGGGTCTCCCACTTCAACGACGAGGCCCTGGCCGGCAGATATGTGGCCCAGCCGGAGCCCATCACGATCCAGAGTCGCGGCCTGGAGATCGGCGGCTGGATCCTGAAGCCCAGGGACTTCGACCCCAACGAGAAGTACCCTGCCATTCTGGACGTCCACGGCGGTCCCAAGACTGTCTACGGCCCCGTCTTCTACCATGAGATGCAGCTCTGGGCCAATATGGGCTACTTCGTCTTCTTCTGCAACCCCAAGGGCAGCGACGGCCGGGACAACTACTTCATGGACATTCGCGGCCGCTACGGTGATACGGACTTTGCGAACCTGATGGACTTCACCGACGCGGTGCTGGAAAAGTACCCCCAGATCGACCGGGATCGGCTTTGCGAGACCGGCGGCAGCTACGGCGGCTTTATGACCAACTGGATCATCGGCCACACGGATCGCTTCTGCTGCGCGGCCTCCCAGCGCTCCATTGCGAACTGGCTGAGCTTCTACGGCATGTCGGACATCGGCTTCTATTTTGCCGCCGACCAGACCGACGGGGATATCTATGAGAACCCGGAGAAGCTCTGGGCCCAGTCCCCGCTGAAATATGCCGCCAAGGTCACCACCCCCACCCTGTTCATCCACTCCGACGAGGACTATCGCTGCCCCATGGCGGAGGGGATCCAGATGTACGCGGCCCTGATCGACATCGGCATAGAGGCCCGGCTCTGCCTCTTCCACGGGGAGAATCACGAGCTCTCCCGCTCCGGCAAGCCCAAGCACCGCCAGCGCCGCCTGCAGGAGATCACCGACTGGTTCGAGAAGCACGCCCGGTAAAACACTCGCCCTGAGCCCTCCCCCGTACCGGGGGAAGGCTCGGGGCGAATACAAATGAAAAGAGGAAAAGAATGAAACACAATGCGAAAAGGCTTTGGAGCCTCCTGCTGGCCCTGGCGCTTGCGGTCTCCCTGTTCCCGACGCTCAGCGTCCCGGTCAGCGCCCTTTATTTGGAGGACACCTCCCTGCAATGCACGTGGACGCTTCAGGACAATATGCCGTTATCGGACGGTACGACCGGCTTAAAGCTCACAATTCGGCCGACAAACGGGGACAGCGGGCGTATGGATTATTACGCGTATCTGGCCCAAAACTGGGTCAGCACCGTGCCCTGGGCCTCCTATATCCCGCAAATTGAGGAGGTGGAATTAACAGAAGGCGTACTGAATGCGGGCGGTAATTTGATGTCTTATTTCCGCCACGAAAACACGAAGCTGAAAAAAATCATTTTTGCCGACAGCGTGCAGGAAATCGGATGGAACGCGTTTTATCGGGATTGGGCTGACGAGACGCCCCTGGAGGTTGACTGGGGCTCCGGGATCAAGATCGTTGAAAGCGCTGCCTTTACGCGTTCCGGCGTAACGAGGGTTTGTCTGCCTGCGATAAGAAAAGTTGAGAATGCGGCGTTTCGTCAATGCAGTAAACTTGAGTCGGTCTATATGGCGTCGGCATCAGGCGGACTGGAAATGGGCGAGCGGATTTTCGAGAGTTGCGCCAATCTGAAAGAAGTGACGTTGGTGGGCTCCGTTCCGGGAATTTCGGCCTACACGTTTTCCGGCTGCGAAAAGCTGCAATCCATTATGCTGCCCGTTTCGCTTGACCACGTTGATAATTACGCGTTCAATAACTGTACGTCTCTCAGCGCGGTGTTTTACGCGGGCACGCCCCAGCAGTGGGCCCAGATCAGCATCGCGGAGGGCAACGAGTGCCTGCAAAACGCCACGGTCATCTACAACAGTAAGCC